>Ga0302308_10001045_pt1 | contig 22930 bp, 22 predicted proteins | sample III_Palsa_E3_3_FD_200531 | JGI IMG/M metagenome (GOLD analysis project Ga0302308, IMG submission 200531) | Peat permafrost microbial communities from Stordalen Mire near Abisko, Sweden - III_Palsa_E3_3 | ecosystem: Environmental > Terrestrial > Soil > Palsa > Peat permafrost | place: Sweden...
AGGGGTGCGCGCTTAGACTTTGGGCCCCGCATGGCACCGGGCGGTTAGCTCAGCGGTAGAGCACTGCCTTCACACGGCAGGGGTCACTGGTTCGATCCCAGTACCGCCCACCAATATTTGCACAGGCAGACCCCGATGTGCCATGCCGGCCGGTATAGAGTGTGTTGGGTGCGCCGGCGCCTCCTCAACAGCCTGTTCCTTGGCATGGCCGCGATCGCCGGGGCGGCGGTCAATGCGATCGCTGCGTCGGCCGATGAGCCACCCCTGCTCCCCGTCGGTGCGGATGCGTATCGCATGTGGGAACGCTGGCCCTACCAGCGCATCGGCGAGCGCGCCTATATGCGCAGTACCTACGATCGTTCAGGCGGCAACGATCATGGCGATGCCTCGCATTTTCTCTACCAACTGGCCGAGGACTACAACGTCACCCTCGACGTCGAGGGACCGGGCGTCCTCTATTTTGTGAGGACCAACCACTGGCACGGCAGTCCCTGGCACTACACGGTTGATGGTCAGGACCACCGCGTCGAGGAAAGCAGCACCGCCGACCCTTTACACCCGGTAAGCGACTCGGTGTTCCTGCCGCAGTCGGCATTCCCCAACGCGCTGACCTGGACCTGGAGCCAGACCAAGGGGGCCGACCTGAGCTGGGTACCGATCGAATTCACCAACTCGCTGCGGCTCGCCTACTCGCGCACCTTCTATGGCACCGGCTATTACATCTACCACCAGTTCGTTGACGGCGTGCCGCTCTCGCAGCCGATTGCCACCTGGACTGGCATGCCGCCGGATCCGGCAATCGGCGCGCTACTGAGTCGCGCAGGGTCGGACATCGCACCCCCTGCCGACGCCTTCGGAGTAACGGCGTCTGCCGGGCGCATCGATCTGCCGGCCGCCAGCACCGTGACGATCGTCAGCAATGAGGAGGGGCCTTCTATGCTGCGAGCGCTCGAATTCTCCTTACCGCGGAGCGAGGCGCCGGACTTCTCGCGAGTGCGACTGCGGATTTACTGGGACGGTCGCGACAGCCCTTCGGTCGATGCGCCGGTCGCCCTCTTCTTTGGCGCGGGCACACTCTATAACCGCGATGATCAGGAATTCCTGGTCAAGGCCCTGCCGATGGTGGTGCGCTATGACGCGCAACGGGTCTATCTGCAATGCTATTTTCCGATGCCCTATTTCCGCTCCGCACGCATCGAACTGGCCGGCATCGCAGAGCGCGCGCTTGCCGACATTGAATGGAACGTGCGCCGCGTGCCCTACACCGATCCGGCAAATCACGTGGGCTATTTTCATGCGACATACCGCGATCACCCAGCAGGGGCGTCGGCCGATCTGGGCCGCGACCTGGTGCTGCTCGACACACGCGAGGCCGAGGGCGGCGGCGACTGGTCAGGAGCATTCGTCGGCACCTCCTTCATTTTTTCTCACAACGCGGAATTCTCTGGCCTGGAGGGCGATCCGCGATTCTTCTTCGACGACAGCCTGACGCCGCAGGCGCAGGGTACCGGCACGGAGGAATGGGCCGGGGGCGGCGACTATTGGGGCGGCGAGACCATGACGTTGCCCCTGGCGGGTCACCCGGTAGGCGCGCGGGACCGCGCCCGCGCGCTTTCCGCCACTGACCGCATCGAATCGGCTTATCGCTTCCTACTGGCCGACCTGATGCCGTTCGGCCGCAATGCCCGCATTCAGCTCGAACATGGCGGGACCGATGAATCCACCGAGCACTACGAGACGGTTGCCTACTGGTATGGCCTGCCTGCGGCATCCCTGGTCAAGAGCGATGAGTTGGCGGTGGGGGATGCTCTCAGCGAGCGGGCTCATCACTACACCTCCCCTGGCGCATCGCCACCTTATGAACTGCGTTCACGCTATGAATGGGGGCCGGACAGCCTGGAGGGCCGAGAAATCTATCCCGCGAGTCTCGAGCACGGCCGCCTCGTGCACGACTGGTCGGAGTTTGACCTGCATATTGAGCCGCAGAATGTCGGCGTCATGCTGCGACGCAAGCTCGACTACGGCTTCGCCAACCAGCGCGCTGAGGTCTATATCAGGGATGTTGACCGGGCTTCATCGCACTGGTCCTTGGCGGGCATCTGGTACCTGGCAGGTTCCAACACCACGGTGCTGTCGAATGGCGGCGGGCGCGAGCTCGGAGCCGCCGAGCACATCGAGCAGACTTCCAATCGGCGCTTTCGCGACGACGAGTTCCTCATTCCGCGCCGACTGACGCGCAACCGATCGCTCATTCGCGTCAGGATCCGGTTCGCTCCGGTGCTGATACCGCTCTATCCGGGCCACGCGCTTCCCGAAGCTGCGTGGAGCGAGATGCGCTACAGCGCCTATAGCTTTGTGATGCCGCGTTTCAAGCCTTAGGATCAGCCTGCGCGCTGCAGCCGCCGACGCAGGGCACGAACCAGTTCTTCGATTTCGGCCACCCGCAGCAGCGCGCAGCCTCCGACGAACATCATTAACCCGATCAGTACCGTCGCCAGCAACGCCCCCAGCTTGGGCAGAAACGCCTGAGTCGCCCAATCTGCCAGCAGCCAATGGGATGAGGCGGCGCAGACGGCGATCAGCGGTAGCGCTGCAACGGCAAGTTTGAACAGCATCGAGAGCATGCGCCCGGATTCGAGCCCGCCCAGCTTGCGACGCATCAGCATATACAGCACCAGAAAATTACACGTGGCGACCAGGCCGGTGGAGAAGGCCAGCCCTTTAGGGCCCCAGCCCAGCCGAAACGTGAACACCCAGTTGAACAGCAGATTCAGCGCCACGGCAACGAAGCTCACCAGCATGGGAGTCTTGCGATGATCGAGCGCATAGAACGCGTTCACGAGCACCTTGAGCGCGGCATACCCGCCCAGCCCGATCGCGTAGAAGCGCAGCGCACCGGCCGCCTGGGCAGCCTGGAAGGCATCGAAACGTCCGTGCTGATAGAGCGTCGAGATGATCGGCTCAGCGAGCATCATCAGTCCGATTGTCGAGGGCACCGTCAGCAGCAAGGCCAGGCGCATGCCGTGAGCCAGCTCGGATCGAAACGCATCGAAGCGCTGGGCCACCACCAGACGCGAGAGCAACGGCAGTGTCACCGTGCCCAGGGCGACGCCGAACAGACCCAAGGGCAGCTGCATGAGCCTGAATGCGATTGAAAGCCAGAAGATGGGACCGTCGCCGAGCTTCGATGCAAATATCGAGTTGATCAGTACATTGAACTGGGTGGTGCTGGCCGCGATCACCGACGGCCCCATGAGCAGCAGGATGGCGCGCACTCCCGGGTCGCGCCAATGCAGGTCCGGGCGGAAGCGATAGCCCAGCCGCGCCAGCGATGGCAACTGCACTCCAAATTGGAGCGCGCCGCCGATCACCGTTCCGATCGCCAGTCCGACCAGCGCCCGGGGACCGAATTGCGGATCGATCCAGGCACCGAGGGCGACGCCCCCGACGATCGAGCCGATATTGAAAAAGCTGGAGGCCATCGCCGGCATGCCGAATACGCTCTTGGCGTTGAGCATGCCCATCACCAGTGCCGCCAGCGACACCAGCAGAATGAAGGGAAACATGATGCGCGTCAGCAGCACGGTCAAAGCCGCTTTGTGTGGATCGAACCCTGGCGCCAGCAGCGCCACCAGCTGTGGCGAGAACACGATGCCGAGCACGCACAGCGCTCCGAGCACCAGCGCCGCGAGGGTCGCAACCTTGTTGGCGAGCCGCCAGGCCGCTTGATCGCCGTCGCGCGCGATGGTCTTGCTGAAGGTGGTGACGAAAGCCGTGGACAGAGCGCCCTCGGCAAACAGATCGCGCAGCAGGTTCGGGATCCGAAATGCCGCCGTGAAGGCGTCCATCGCGGCGCCACCGCCGAATAGCGCGGCGCACACCTGCTCGCGCAGCAATCCGAGCAACCGGCTGCACAAGACCGCCACGCCGATGATGCCGGCCGCCTTGGTATTCAGACGCTCGGTGCGATCCGCGCCGGCACCCTGGCTCATGTCTGGGCGGCTTGGCCGCTGATCCGCAGCCGCAGTAGCAGCAGCAGGCTCACGAGCAGCAGTGAAACCGCACTGGCCCGCATGGCGCTGATGGCGATGACACCAATTTTCAAGCCGGCAGATAACGCAGACATATGCGCCTGGCCTCGCCATGAGCCCGCCAAGATGCCGGACAGTGCAACGACAACGTAGCCGCCCATCCAGACTCTGCGTTCGAGATCACCAAGACGGCGCGGTGTGCGCAGAGTTGCAGCGGCTGGAGCGTGATGCATCCAGACCAGCAGCGCCACGATGACTGCCACCAGTCCAACGATGCTGCTGCCGTATTGCAGCCAGCGAAACAGCTGCAATGTGTGCCCTTCGAACTCGGGCCCGAGTTCATCCAGGACCGGGAACATGCGCACTCCACGCGCGTTCTCGTGCGTAAAGCCGTCCCACATCAGGTGGGTCAGAGCGCCCAGCACGATCACCGGCGCGGCATACACCAGGGTGCGCCACAGCGGACGCGGCAACGCTTTGGCCTCAGCGAGGCGTAGCCGCGCGTAGGCGCGATCGGGCAGCACTTCTGTCAGCGCGGGCGCAATCAGCAGCACCGTCAGGACAAAGGCCAGCATGCCCACAGGCAGGGAGAAGGTCCACAGCGCCCCAAGGCTGTGGGTCTCCCATCGAGGCACCTGGCCCGGCAATAGCAGGCCAAAGTCCGGGACCATGCTCCCGATCACGGCTGCGGAAAACAGTCGCGCACGTGACAGCCACCGATGGGCCGGCAGCACCGCAGCGATGTGCGAGACGGTAAACGGCATGCCGCTCAGCCAGTCCAGTCGCGGACGGCCCCTGCGTGCTCCATGCGGCGCGGCGCCGGCGACTTGTTACTGCTGGCCACCGATCCCACGTAAAGGAAGCCGAGGCAGCGCTCGTCGCTTTCGAACTTGAGCGCCTCGGCCACCTCTGGATCGTAGGCGTTGGCGCCGGTGAGCCAGATTGCGCCAAATCCCAAGGCATGGAATGCATTCAACAGATTCATGATCCCGGCGGCGGCCGAAAAAAGCTGCTCCAGCTCAGGGACCTTGGGTGATTCCGCCACACGTGCGCCGACCGCAATGACCAGCGGTGCAGTCACCAGCATCCGGCGGGTCTTGTCGACTTTTCCAGCTGGCGCGGGAGGATCGCGCTCGAGCATGCGTCGGGTCAGCAGCTCCGACAAGCGGGCACGGGCATCACCCTGGATAAGAACCATCCTGAGAGGCCTGAGCGCGCCGTGGTCGGGTGCGCACAGCGCCGCATCGATGGCCGTGGCGATTTGCTCCGGTGTGGGCCCGGGCTCTGCCAGCTGCAGCGCCGGTACCGATCGACGTGACAGCAGCGCCTCGATGGCGGCGGCGCGCTCAGTGCTCATCGAGCAACCGCAACAGCTCGGCCGTCTTCTCATGCATCAGCGCCGCATCGTCGCGCGATTCCACGTTCAGGCGCACCAGCGGCTCGGTGTTGGAGCCCCTGAGGTTGAAACGCCAATGGTCGAACTCCATCGACAGGCCGTCGATCATCTCCACGGTCTTGGCCCGCGCTCGATAGTGATCCTGGGCGCGCGCCAGCACGCTGCGCACGTCCGCGCCCGGTCCGAGTTCACGATTGATTTCGCCGCTGGCCGGATAGAGGCGCTGGCGCTCTCCAACCAGCTCGGACAGCGTTTTCCCCGACTTGCTCATGATCGCCAGCACCAGCAGCCACGGGATCATGCCGCTGTCACAGTAAGCGAAGTCACGGAAGTAATGATGCGCGCTCATCTCGCCGCCGTAGATGGCATCGACCTCGCGCATCTTCTGCTTGATGAACGCATGGCCGGCCTTGCAGATCACGGGAGTCCCGCCGCAGCTGTGAACGATATCGATGGTGTTCCAGGTCAAGCGCGGATCGTGCACGATGCGCGCTCCGCCATGCCGGCGAAGAAAGGTTTCGGCCAGCAGTCCGACCAGGTAGTAGCCCTCGACGAACGCGCCCTGATCGTCGAAAAAGAAGCAGCGGTCGAAGTCGCCGTCCCATGCCAGGCCCAGATCGGCGTGCTGCGATCGCACCGCATCGCTCGTGACTGCCCGATTCTGCTCGAGCATGGGGTTGGGTACGCCGTTGGGAAAAGTGCCGTCGGCCTCGTGATTGAGCTTCACGAATTCCACCGGCAGGTACGGCTCGAGCTGGTCCACGATCAGACCGGCGCCACCATTGCCGGCGTTGACGACCACTTTGAGCGGCTTGAGCGCGGCGGTGTCGACATAACCGAGCAGGTGATCGATGTAGCTGCGGCTGATGTCCAGGCTCCGTACCGCACCCGGAGCCGCCTTCGCGGGCAGCTGTCGATTCTCGATCATCTGCTGCATCTGCAGCAGCCCGTTGTCGGAGCTGATCGGCTTGCTCTGCTCACGCACGAATTTCATGCCGTTGTAGTCCGGCGGGTTGTGGCTCGCCGTTACCATGATCCCGCCATCCAGGTTCTGCGAAAAGGTGGCGAAGTAAACTCCTTCCGTGCCGCTCAGGCCGATGTCCGCCACATTGACACCCGAGTCGGTCAGTCCGCGAGCCAGCGCGGCCTGCAGCTTGCTGCTGGATCCGCGAATGTCCCGGCCGACCGCGACCCGGCTCGGCTTGATCAACGCCGCGTAGGCCTGACCAATCTCGTAGGCCAGCTCCTCGTTGAGCTCATCCGGAATCCGGCCGCGCACATCGTAGGCCTTGAAGCACCGAAGCTTTGGCATGCTGTCCTTGTGATCGCCTTTAGGTATTCGTGCCCTGGCGACCGTAACGATCTTCGTAGCGTACGATGTCGTCCTCGGCAAAGTAGCCGCCGGTCTGCACTTCGATTATATGCAGTGGTATGCGGCCGGGGTTCTCGATTCGATGGCGCACGCCGACTGGAATGTAGGTCGATTGATTCTCTTCGAGCAGAAAAGTTTCCTCGCCGCGCGTAATGCTCGCGGTGCCTGACACGACCACCCAGTGCTCGGCCCGATGATGATGCATCTGCAGCGACATAGCGCTGCCCGGGCGAATCACCAGGCGCTTGACCTGGAATCGCGGGCCGGCATCGACGCTGTCGTAACTGCCCCAGGGTCGGAACACCTGCCGATGCAGCGAATGCTCATAGCGATTCTTCGCCTTCAACCGCGCGACCAGCTGCTTGACCTCCTGCACCCGGTCCATCGGGGCCACCATGACGGCATCCTTGGTCTCCACCACGACGTGGCCGCGCAATCCGACCGTGGCGACCAGCCGGCTCTCGGCGTAGACGTAGCTGTCGTGCGTGTCCTCGACCAGCACGTCGCCGCGCAGGGCATTGCCGTTTTGGTCCTGGTCACAGGCGGCATGCAGCGAGGCCCACGAACCCACATCACTCCAGCCCGCATCGAGCGGAATCACCACCGCATCGGCGGTCTTCTCCATGACGGCGTAATCGATCGACTCGCTGCGGCAGGCGCCGAACACGGCCGCATCGAGGCGCGTGAAGTCCAGGTCACGCGTCGCGCCGGCAAAACTGTTGCGGCAGACAGCGGCGATATCCGGCGCGTACTTCTCGAGTTCCTCGAGATAGCGGCGCGCCCGAAACAGGAACATGCCGCTATTCCAGTAGTATTCCTTCGATGCGACGTAGGCCCGCGCCTTGTTGGCATCGGGTTTCTCGACGAATTCGGCAATGCGGTAGCCCTCCCCCTGGGCTAATCCTCGCCGGATGTAGCCGTACCCGGTCTCGGGGGCATTCGCCACCACGCCGAAGGTCACGAGGGCGCCATCCCGGGCCGCGACCGCGGCCGCTTCGACTGCGCGGTGAAACGCCGACACATTCCGGATCACATGGTCCGCAGGTAGCACCAGCAGCAGCACATCGCCTTCGTCGGAGGCCAACGAGGCGTGCGCGGCCAACGCGATTGCCGGGGCCGTATTGCGTCCCTTGGGCTCAAGCACGATGGCACGCGGCGCACAGCTGATCTCGCGCAATTGTTCCGCCACCAGGAAGCGGTGCGCCTCGTTGCACACCACGGTGGGCGCGGTGGCATCCAGACCCGCGACCCGACGCACGGTCTCCTGCAGCATGGTGAACTGGCTGGTCAGGGGCAGCAGTTGCTTGGGGTAAAGCTCCCTCGACAACGGCCACAGTCGCGTACCGGCGCCGCCGGACAGAATCACTGGGACCAGCATCGCTAACTACACTCCGCGTTCAGTTTGCAACGTGATGGACGCCTGTGGCCTGCGTCCGCGTCCGACGGCAACGTAGTACAGGCCCATACGCTCCATCAGCGCCGGCTCATAGAGATTTCTGCCATCGAAGATCACAGGCTCCTTGAGCAGCGTCTTGAGTCGCGCGAAATCAGGGCTGCGGAACTCCTTCCACTCGGTGGCAATCAGCAACGCATTCGCGCCCTGCGCGGCCTCATAGGCATCCTTGCAGAATACAAGCTGCCGCGTCATCGGGTGCGCCGCGAACAGCCTGCGCGCCTCATTGGCGGCCACCGGATCGTAGGCACGCACCTGCGCCCCGGCCTGCAGCAGGGCATCGATGATTACCAGGCTCGGGGCCTGGCGCATGTCATCGGTGTTTGGTTTGAAGGCCAGGCCCCAGAGCGCGAAGCTCTTGCCGCTGAGGCCATCGGCGAAGTGGCTGCGCATCTTGGTGATCAATACGTGCTTTTGCCGCTCGTTGACGGCTTCCACTGCGCGCAGCAGCTCGGTGTCGTGTCCCACATACGAGGCGGAATGAATCAGGGCCTTAACATCCTTGGGGAAACACGAGCCGCCGTAGCCGACGCCGGGATAGATGAAGCTGTAACCGATGCGAGGATCGGAGCCAATGCCGATGCGCACCTTCTCGATGTCGGCGCCGACGCGCTCGGCAACGCCGGCCAGCTCATTCATGAAGCTGATCTTGGTTGCCAGCATGGCATTAGCGGCGTACTTGGTCAGCTCAGCGGAGCGGATGTCCATGACGATCAGTCGATCGTGATTGCGCGTAAAGGGTTCGTACAGGGCGCGAATCAGCTCGGTGGTACGCGGATTGTCAGTGCCGACGATCACGCGGTCCGGCCGCATGAAATCCTCGATCGCGGCGCCTTCCTTGAGAAATTCGGGGTTCGACACCACGTCGAACTCGACCGCTGCGTTGCGCGCGCCCACGCCGCTCTGCACTTGCTGGCGCACCTGGTCGGCGGTACCCACCGGCACGGTCGATTTGGTGACTACGATCGCATAGCGCGTCAGGTGCTCGCCGATCGAGCGCGCGACCGCCAGCACATGGCGCAGGTCCGCCGATCCGTCCTCATCCGGTGGAGTTCCGACTGCAATAAGCTGGAACAGGCCATGGTCCACGGCGCGCGCCGGGTCGGTCGTGAATTCGAGTCGGCCGGCGTCGCGATTGCGACGAATCAGGGCATCGAGGCCGGGCTCATGAATCGGCACCTCGCCTCGATTGAGCATCTCGATGCGCGCCGGATCGATGTCGACACAGAGCACGTGGTTGCCCGCATCGGCCAGGCAGGCGCCGGATACCAAGCCGACGTACCCCGAGCCAAAAATCGACACTTTCACGAAATAAAGCCTTGAAATAACTGCAAATCGCAGCGTAGCGGATGCGCTCCGACAAGGCAAAGCATCCTCTCCGGGGCCGCGAGAGATCCTTGCAATCGGTGCCGGATCACGGCAGAGTCGGACATCACAATTATAAGTCCGCGTCGAGCTCCGCTTTCAGCAGTTTCGTCACGCGCCGGCTCACGACTAGGGAGGGAGTTCTCGCCAAGGATGGCGACTCCCCTATCTTTCCAGGGATGATGCAATTGATTCGACCCGGGTCAGGTGCAACCATGCCCGTCACTCAAACGATTACGGGGACGCATCGCGCATGAAGATCTATGGCGCCGACAACCGAGAGATGATGAACATCACCGCGCTCGAGCGCGACGGCGGTGAACTGGTGATCCGGGGCAAGATTTTTGGCGCCATGCCGTTGACCGCGAAGCTGCGCCCGGAGGAAGCGCGCGCGGCGCTCAGACTGCTGAATTTTCGCACCGCCCTGTTCCTGCTGACGATTTTCTTCCGGCGCAAGAGCGCTTGAGCATGACGCGGTCCCCGGGCTTCGTGCAGGGCATCATGCTGCTGCTGCCGATCACGCTGGCGGTCATGGGCGTTTCGCTGCTGACCACCTTCGTACCGATGATCAACGAGCACTTCAAGAACGTTCCGCACTATGCCTACCTGATCCAGGGCGGCATCGTGACCATGCCCTCGATCTGGATCGTGTTGTTCTCGCCCATTGCCGGCTGGCTCGCCGATCGATTCGGCCGCCGCAACATTCTGATCGTGGCGATGATCGTTTACGCCTTCGTCGGTATAGCCCCGACCTTCCTCGACAGTCTTTACGCCATCATCGTCTCGCGCATGGGCGTCGGCATCTGCGAGTCGATCGTGATGACCGTGTCGACGACACTGATCTGCGACTATTTCGACGGCAAGTCCCGCGAGCGCTGGCTGGCCGGCCAAACGGCGACCGCATCGCTGGCCGCGCTGATCATCATTCCGCTGGGTGGGGTTCTGGCGGCCCGCTATGGCTGGCGCGGACCGTTTTATGTCTACCTCTACAGCCTGCTGCTGGTGGCCGGCGTGGCGGCATTCATCTGGGAGCCCAAGCCCTCCCCGACGGCCGCTCCCAAGGGCGAAGCGCAGGCGGATGTGCCATTTCCCTGGGCGAGAATGCTGGCGCTATGCGGCCTCACGCTGGTGGCCTCGGTCATGTTTTATTCGATCATCACGCAGAACGCCAACGCGCTGGCCGCACTCGGAGTGCACGATGCCCAGCGCGTCGGGGTGTTGACCATGATTGCGAGTCTGGGCGTGCCGATCGGCACCTTTGCATACTGGATCGCCTCGCGACTGCGCATTGGCTGGCTGCTGTGCCTGGATTTCGCGCTCATCGGCATCGGCTTCTTTGGCATGGGTCGCGCCGTGGATCCGGGCAGTTATGTCATGAGCGCCTTCATCAACCAGCTCGGCTGCGGCCTCGTGCTGCCCACCATGCTGGTGTGGACAACGCGCGGGCTGCCGTTTGAAATCCGCGGGCGCGGCAATGGCATGTGGCAGGGCGCTTTTGCCATCGGGCAGTTTGCCAGCGGCATGGTGCTGCAATTTCTGGGTGAACAATCCGGCGGCCTGCTGCCGGCCTTCAGCAGACTGAGTGTGGTGTGCTTCGCGGTAGCCGCGGCCTCGGTCCTCGGCGCGCTCTTCGGCGGCAGGGGAGCCGCAGCAGCCGCGGCCCATTGATCGCGGCCTACCAGGCGGTCGCGCCGCCGTCGATGCGGAAGTCCGCCCCCGTCACCCAGCCGGCCTCATCGGATACCAGATAGGTCGCAAACCAGGCGATATCCTCGGGCTGCCCGAGCCGTTTGATCATGAGCTTGGCGAGAATGCCTTCCTTGTAGCCGGGCTTTTCGAGTTCCGACCGGGTGGCCCCGGTCACGATCATGGCCGGGGAGATGCTGTTGGCCCGGATATTGTGCGGACCGCCCTCCGCCGCCAGTTGCCGCGTCATTGCCAGCACACCGCCCTTGCCCGCGCAATGCGCCAGCGCGCCCGCGACCGGGTGCGCCACATGCGCGTTGGCGCTGGCGAAGTTGACGATGGAGCCGCCGCCGCGCTGCCGCAGATACGGCCACGCCGACTGGCAACCCAGAAACACCACATCGAGCTCGCCGCTGAGCGTTCGCTTCCAGTCGCGCAGATAGTCGAGCTGCTCGATGAAGCCGAAGGCGCCGAACGCACCGGCGTTGACCAGAACGTCGATGCCGCCGAAGCGCTCGGCGGCGAGTGCCATCAATTTCTCGACCTGCGGGGGGTCGGTCAGGTCGCACGGGTGGCAACTATCGATGCCAAGGCCCTGCTGGCGGGCCCGTTCGACGGTTTCCTGTGCGGCGGCGGCGTTGATATCGCAGCCCATGACCGCAGCTCCGTGGCGCGCGAACATCAGCGCGCACCCCTGGCCGATGCCGCTGCCAGTGCCCGTAACGACCGCGACCTTGCCTTTCAGCCGCTCGGACAGCAGCACTCAGGCGGCCTTGTTCTTTCCATAACGACGCACTCGCAGGTCCGCCTGTTCCTTATGACCTGCGAAGCCCTCGAGCTCGCATAACCGCGAGCAGTAGCTGCCGATCAGTGCGCTGGCTTCATCCGTCAGCACGCGCTGGTAGGTGCAGGTCTTGATGAATTTCCCGACCCAAAGACCACCGGTGTAGCGCGCCGCCTTCATGGTGGGCAGCGTATGGTTGGTGCCGATGACCTTGTCGCCGAAGGCGACGTTGGTGCGCGCGCCGAGGAACAGCGCCCCGTAATTGGTCATGCGCTGGAAGAAGAATTCAGGGTCGCGCGTCAGCACCTGCACGTGTTCGGAGGCGATCTTGTCCGCTTGCGCGACCATCTCATCGAGCGAGTCGGCAAGGATGATCTCGCCGCAATTCTGCCACGCGACCCGCGCCACATCGGCGGTGGGCAGCCACGAGAGCACCTTCTCGATGGCGGCGGGCACTTCCTGCGCGAGTTTGGCGCTGTTGGTGAGCAGCACGGCGGGGCTGCCCGGCCCGTGCTCGGCCTGGCCCAGCAGATCCACGGCAGCCATCTCGGCATCGCAACTGTCGTCGGCGATGATCAGTGTTTCGGTTGGACCGGCAAGCAGATCGATGCCCACGCGCCCGAATAACTGCCGCTTGGCTTCCGCCACGAAGGCATTACCCGGGCCCACCACCATATCGACGGCCGCGATGTGCTCGGTGCCCAGTGCCATGGCGGCGATCGCCTGCACGCCACCGAAGGCATAGATTTCATCGGCTCCGCCCATGTGCATGGCGGTCACGATCGCCGGATGAGGCTTGCCGCCAAAGGGCGGCGCGGTGGAAATGACGCGCTTGACGCCGGCCGCCTTCGCCGTCACGACGCTCATGTGCGCACTGGCGACCATCGGGTAGCGGCCTCCCGGTATGTAGCAGCCGACGCTGTTGACCGGCAAATTTTTGTGCCCGAGCACGACTCCGGGCATCGTCTGCACTTCGATGTCCTTGAGCGCCGCACGCTGCGCGAGCGCGAAGTTGCGGATCTGTGTCTGTGCGAATTCGATGTCGCGCTTGACAGAATCAGGCACCTGATCGAGGCACTCGCGAATCTCGCGCTCGCTCAGGCGGAAACTCTCCGGCGACCATTGGTCGAATTTCTGCGAGTACTCGCGCACCGCGCGCTCGCCGTTTTTGGCTATGTTTTCCAGTATGCCCTCGACCGTACGGCGAACCTCGGCCTGCTTCTCAGCCGTGACTTCCGCCGTCTGTCCGGACTTCAAATAGCGAATCATTGGATATCTCCTGGCGCGAATCGCCGCGCTCACGTTGGGCGCATGCGGGTATGCAGGTCCCGCCCGGTCCCCGCGAGCGTAGCACACCGCTGGCGGCCCGATGCGTTGCGAACCGGCGAAGCGCATGCGATAAGTGGAAACATGCGTGTTCCCTCCTCCACCAAGTCGCGCTCGCTCAAAAGCAGCCGGCGTGGCATCGGCCGTCCCGCCGCCGGCCCCAAAACCGTCGGGCGTGAAGCACTGATTGACCGCACCTGTGAACTGCTCACGCAGATGCCGCCCAACCGCATCACGCGTGCCGAGGTGGCACGGCGCATGGGCGTCGATCCATCGCTGATCCGCTATTACTTTCGCGATCGCTCGATGCTGCTGCTGGCAGCCATGGAGAAACTGACGGCCGAGTTCTCGCGCATGCTCGATCAGGAACTCGGACAGGCCGATCGCAGCCCCGAAGGCGCGCTGCGCGCGCGGGTCTCAGCGCTGCAGAAATTCGAGACGACCTATCCCTTCTTTCATCGCCTGCTGATCGATGAATTCGTCAACCTGAATTCCCCTGCCGCCGCGCGCTTCCTGCAGCAGCTGACCGCGCAGGCGGTGGCTGGCTATGGCGCCATTCTCGACGATGGTGTGTCGCAAGGGGTCTTTCGGCGCACCGACAGCGCCTTCCTGTTCCTGGCGGTCGTCGGCGTATGCGAATTCTTCGTCAACGGTATGCCGATACTGCGCCTCGCCCTGGGCAAGAGCTTCGACGAGAAAGGCCTGAGCACCCGTTATCGCGAGTTCATCTGCGAGCTGCTGCTCAACGGCATCAGGGCGCCCCCGCCGGCCTGAGGCGATATTCCCGCCTGCGGTAATTTGGGGTACAGTGCTCCCAAGGAGGGCCTATGCCCAAGCCGGCACGCCGTATTGTCACCGGCCACGATGACACCGGACGCTCGGTGGTGCTCAGCGATGGGATGCCGCCCAACGTCCGCGACAAGGGAACGGGCGTGGATTTCATCGAAATCTGGAACACCTCCGCGACGCCCGCGCCGATCTGCTCGCATGAGCAGGAGCCCACCGACGGACCGTTGCGGGTGCCGCCACCGCCCCACGGTACGCGCATTCGGCTGAACGATTTTTATCCCGGCCATATTCTGAAGTTGCCCGAAAGATCCGACGGGCGTCATCGGATGATGCATCGGACGCGATCCATCGACTACGGCATCGTGCTCGAAGGTGAGCTCTACCTGATCCTCGATGACCGCGAAGTACTGTTGCGCAGCGGCGATGTGGTCGTGCAGCGCGGCACCGACCACGCCTGGGAAAATCGCTCGGATCGGGTCGCGCGCATGGCATTCATTCTCGTGGACGGCGCCTTCAGCACCGAGCTGCGCGCCAAGCTTCCGGCCGAACTCGAGCTTCGCACCTGATGGCCTTCACACCCAAACGCGGTGACTACTACCGCATGCCGGTGTTCTTCGGCCCGACTCCGGGCCCGCGTCAATTCCGCGGACTGGAAGGGTTCGACTGGCAGGTGCTACCGCGACGCCGCGTACTCGGCGCGCGCTTTCTGACCGACGCCGCGCAGCTGCAGTCCTGGTTGCCGCCCGGGTTCAAGGTCTGGGGAGATCCTGTTGTCACCTGCGAGGTGACCTATTTCGATGGCTTCGGCTGGCTCGCAGGCCGCGGTTACAACATGTGCGACCTGAAGTTCAACGCGGTCTACCAGAATGCGGGGCCGCCGGTTCACGGCACGCTGCTGATCGTGCGTTACGAGAATCTGTGCGATCCGATCCTGTCGGGACGTGAGGAGCTCGGCCACAACAAACTCTGGTGCGAAATCCCGCCGATACGCGAACAGCAGGACGGCCGTCATGCCACAGAAATGTCCTGGCTCGGCTGCACTTTCTGGAAAATCGCAGCTTGGGATCTGCGCGAGCAGACGGAGGCGCCGCCTGCCGATCCGCTCAACAAAGGCCTGCTGTCGTACAAATACCTGCCGCGCACCGGCGAGTGGGGCACCGCCGATGCCGCCTATGCCACGCTCACACCCCCAGCATGGAATGGGAAGGTGATACGCCGGCTCGCGGGCAGCGGCGAAGTGCTGTTCGTGCGCCCGCAATGGGAAGAACTGCCCACCATGTTCCACATGATCAATGCCTTCTGCGATCTGCCGCAGATCGAGAGCCGTGGCGGCTACCTCTACGACATGCAGGGCGGCGCCAGCGGCAGCGAAACTCACATCGTCGACTGATGGCCGCTGTTAAAAACGTACTCATCGTCGGTGGAGGGATCGGCGGCCTGTCGGCCGCGATCGCGCTGTCACGGGCGGGCATCCGCGTGGAAGTCGCCGAGATCCAGCGCGAGTGGACTATCTACCAGGTGGGCATCGTGGTGCAGGCGAATTTCATTCGCGCCATGGCGGCCTTAGGGATCGCCGATCAGGCGGTAGCTGCCGGCTTTCCCTACGACGGACTGGTGTTCGAGGACCTGCACGGCAAGGTGCTGCAGCGGCTGAGCGGCGCGAAGCTCGCGGGACCTGCCTACCCGGCGCATCTGGGCATGACCCGGCCGGCGCTGCACGAGGTGCTGTTCAATGCCGCCTGCGCGGCCGGCGCGACTATCCGGCTCGGGACCACGTTTCGGCACTTACGCCAGCACAGCGACCGCGTCGAGGTGGAATTCAACGACGGCTCCATGGGCACATACGATCTGCTGGTCGGCGCCGACGGCATCCAATCACAGCTGCGCTCGAAGCTCTTCGGCACACAGTACCAGCCGCGTTTCACGGGCCAGGGGACCTGGCGCTATAGCGTGCCGCGGCCGCCGCAAGTGACCTACTCATTCTTCTGCATGGGTGAGGGACTGCCGTTTGGCAAATGCGGCTTCATCCCGCTGACGCGCGAGACCGGCTATGTGTGGCTGGTGCAGAGCGAGCCGGGCAATCCGCGTCATCCGGCCGATCAGCTGGCGGAGATCTTCCGCGACCGCCTCAAGGCCTGCACCGGCATCATGGGTGCGATGCGCGAACACATCACCGACTCTGCGCGCGTGGTGTATCGCCCGCTCGAGGCGCTGCTGCTGCCGCGACCCTGGTACCGCGGCCGCATCCTGCTGATCGGCGACGCCGCGCACGCCACCACGCCACATCTGGGGCAAGGCTCGGCGCAGGCGGTCGAGGATGCGGTGGTGCTGGGCGAACTGCTGGCGCGTGAGGCGCCCTTGCCGCAGCTATTCGAGGAATTCATGCAGCGACGCTTCGAACGCTGCCGCTTCATCGTCGAGAGTTCGCTGCAGCTCGGGGACTGGGAACAGACCCCGGTACCCACGGCCGACCCGGTAGGTCTGACGGCGCGGATGCTCGCGACAGTAGCCGCGCCCATTTAGCCCCGCGCTTGGCTAGCCCAGTGTCGCCGTCAGTTGCGGATCCTGCGGTGCCTTCAGGAACTCGATCAGATTGCCCGCGTTGTCGCGAATGAAGATGTTCGCGCCGCCATTCGGAAAATGCTTTACCCAGACCACATCGGCACCGCGGCGTCGCAACTCCTGCGCAAACGCATCGACATCGGCGACACCGAAGGCGATGTGCTTATTGCCATGGGTGCGTACATCAAGGTCCGGCTCGCGCCGCTCGGGCGGCAGGGGCTTGGCGCCCGAGGCCTGGAACAGCTCGATGTGCATGGCGCCATGCTTGAGGATAGCCACGTCCGCGGGAATCGTCTCGATCCGCAGACGCCGCAGCAGCTCGAAGCCGAGCACACGCTGGTACCAATCGATCGACGCCTCCAGATCCGGGACGCTGACCCCAACGTGGTGATGCCAGAATTGGAGCTGACTCATAGGTCGGCCACGCTGATGAATCGCGGCTGCAGATAGGCTTCGATGGCCTCACTGCCGCCCTCGAAGCCGTAGCCCGAGTCGCGTACACCTCCGAACGGTGTCTCGGGAGTGCCGAGACCAAAATGATTGATCGACACCATGCCGCTTTGTACGCGCTCGGTGACGATGCGTGCGTGCGCCGCGGACCGGGTGAAGGCGTAGGCGGCCAGGCCATAGGGCAGCCGGTTGGCTTCGGTGATCGCCTCGTCCACAGTGCCGAATGGACGCATCAGCGCAATGGGGCCAAAGGGCTCCTCGTTCATGGCGCGCGCAGTCAACGGCACCTCGCTCAACACGGTCGGTTCGAAGAAATAACCCTTCTCGCCGATCCGCTTGCCGCCAAGCCGCAGCCTGGCACCGGCCTGCAGGGCATCGGCCGTCAGCGCCTGCATGGCCTCCAGCCGTCGCACATTTGCCATCGGTCCCATGGTGCTTTGCGGATCAAGTCCGTCACCGACTTTTATGGCGGCGGCCGCGCCGACGAAGGCCGCCACGAAGCGCTCGTACACGCTGTGCTCGATCAGAAAGCGCGTCGGATTGATGCAGCTTTGTCCCGAGCAGCGGAACTTGTTGCCGCAGAGCGCCCGGGCGGCGGCCTCGATATCGGCATCGGCGAAAACCAATACCGGTGCGTGGCCACCCAGTTCCATGGTCACCGGTTTCATATGCCGGCCTGCCAGCGAGGCCAGGTGCTTGCCGACCTGCGTCGAGCCCGTAAAGGACACCTTACGCACGGCCGTCTGTGGGACCAGGAATTCAGAGACCTGGGCGGGCACACCATAGACCAGGTTCATGGCGCCTGCCGCCACGCCGGCGTCGGCGAACGCGCGCACCAGCTCGGCACATGAGGCGGGCGTTTCCTCCGGACCCTTGACGATGATGGCGCAACCGGCCGCGAGCGCACCCGCGAGCTTGCGCACCATTTGGTTGACCGGGAAATTCCATGGCGTGAACGCGGCCACGATTCCGATCGGCTCCTTGATGACGGTCTGCGAGACATTTCCGGCGCGACCGCCGATCGTGCGGCCATAGATGCGCTGCGCCTCACCGGCCATCCACTCGCAGGTCTCCGCGCCGCGCTCCACTTCCTGGCGCGATTCGGCGATGACCTTGCCCTGCTCCAGCGTCATGAGCCGCGCGATCTCTTCACTGCGTTCGCGCAGCAGCGTTGCCGTGCGCCGCAGAATGCGCGAGCGCTCGAAACCGCTGGTGTGCCGCCAGCGCTCGAAACCGCGCTCCGCCGCCGCCAGCGCGCGTTCCAGATCCGCCGGCACGGCGTGCGCCACCGTGCCGATCCGCTCACCCGTGGCCGGATTGAGCACGGGCAGCGCGGCGCCCTGCCCGTCGCCCCAGGCGCCATCGATGAACAGGGACACGTTGGAGTACATGAAATGCTTTCCTGTCAGTTGCACATGACGCCGCCGTCCACCGGGAAATTCGCACCGGTGATCCAGGCGGCCTCGTCAGAGGCGAGGAACACGGCGCACCAGGCGATATCCTCGGGCTGCCCGAGACGCCGCATGGGCACACGAGTCAGGATGGCATCGCGGATCGGGCCGGGGACCGAGGCGCCCGCGGCTTGCGTGGCCGGCGTGACCACCATACCGGGCGAGATGGTATTGGCGCGAATGACCGGACCGCCCTCCACGGCCAGTTGCCGCGTCAGCGCCAGCACCGCGGCTTTGCCGGCGCAGTGCGGACCCATGCCCATGTTCTGGCTGGCGCGGAATGCGGACACCGAGGCGAAGTTGATGATGGAGGCATTACCGCTTTTAAGCAGGTAGGGCCACGCCGCTTTGCAGGCCAGCACCACGATATCCACTTCGCCGATGATGGTTGGAATCCATTGTCGCTCGTAGTCCACCTCTGCCATCTTCGCCATGTGTGGCTGGATGGCGGCCGCGTTGAGCAGCACATCGATACGGCCGTGCCTCGCCGCCCCGTGCTCGATATAGCGCTGAACCTGATCGGGCCTGGTGAGGTCGATGGGTGCGAGGCCATCGATTTCGAGGCCCTCGGCGCGCGCCGTCGCCACTGTCTCCTCGCTGCCTTTGACGCTGATGTCGCAGCCGATGACGGTAGCGCCGTGCCGTGCAAACATCAGCGCGCAACCGCGACCGATGCCTGCGCCAATGCCCGTGACGAGCGCCACCTTTCCGGCCAGCCGGTTACTCAGCATCGCAACCTCCGCCACTGATCATGGCAGGTATTCGTAGACGAAGCGCCCGGCCTGCGCAAACCAGCTCTCCTGCTCGAGTTGCGCGCGCCAGGGGGTCGAGCGCGCGAGCGCTCTTTCTTCCGATTCGAGTACCGCGGCATCGCGCAACTCGTGCAATGCCAGATGCGTCCATCGCGGTCCCCCCGCGAGATGGATGGGCTCGTACCGCCGCATGCGCAGCCAGCCCGGTGCACGCAGCAGCATGGGAGCATGTTCCTGCCGATACCAGCGCTCGACCTCATCGGCGCGGGCGGTCGGCACATTGAATGCCACGATCATGAGCACGTGGTGTTCCTCATCGCAGGCTCCGCTGTCCTGGGTCTCGACGCAGGCGTAGCGGGCGACCCCCGCGGCAGGGACAGCTGCCAGCGCCACCGCATCGACACTCCAGAGTTCCTCGAGGTAATCCACGCTCGCAAGATCCTCGTGGCGCTCGAGCGAACGGTAGCGCCGTCGGGCGCCGGCACCGATGGGCGCCGCGCGCGGCGGTTCGGCGACCGCGGAACTGATGCCTGGCGCAGAATATTGGGTCAGGATGATGGCCTTGGACATTCAATAGCCGGAGCGTGCTCGAATGCAATTATTCCCTGTTAGAAGAATTATACACCGTTCCCGGAACGGCCAATGAGCGGCCCGGCGGCGCAGCCGCGATTCCCGCCGCTGGCCGAGGCGACGCTCAGCGCCGCGCAGCGGCAGGTGGTGGATGCCATCTCGCAGGGGCCGCGCGGCCGGCTCAGCGGCCCCTTCATCGCCCTGTTGCGCAGCCCCGAGCTGTGCCAGCGCACGCAGCTGCTCGGCGAATACCTGCGCTACGACAGTGGCATCCCCCCGCGGCTGCGCGAACTGGCGATTCTCGCCACCGCGCGCCACTGGCATCAGAACTATGAGTGGAATTCGCACGCTGCCATAGCGGAACGGGCCGGTCTGCCACGCGCGCTCATCGATGCGCTCGCCGAGGGCCAATCACCCCATCCAGTGGCGGCCGAGGAAGCGGCCGTACTCGGTTTCTGCGATGAGCTGCATCAGAATCACGCGGTCAGCGATGCCACCTACGCCCGCGCGCGGGAGGTGCTTGGGGAGGCCGGTGTCATCGAGCTTTGTGGGATCTGCGGCTATTACGCGCTGCTGGCGATGGTGCTCAATGTGGCGCGCACGCCCTTGCCGGCAGGTGCCAAAGCGCCCTTTTCGCCGCCCTAGCCGGCAGACGCGGCGCGGGCACGGGTCGCCTGAGGCTGCGAAATTCTTGCTAGACGGTCGACGAAACCGGAAAGCCTTACACGACAGACCCGGTCTCCGTTCTGCGACTCGGCACCGGGCATCCGCGTCGCTATGGCCGGAGCGCGGTTATCAGCGCCTAATGTCGAGTAGGGAAGGTCCTACAAGTCACCACAACCCGCTGATTGTGGCTGCAGTTTTGATGGAATTGCGGCGGCCGCGGTCAAGCTGGCAGTTGCCTGGCACATAGACTGCTTTGTACTGTCCACTGGCCCGCAGCGGGCAATTAATTTGACGGTTATCCCTCCCTGTCGAGCCGTCAAGTTGCCCGTGCTGCGATATTAGGCGCATCGTGGCCACTCCCAGGCGATGCGCCTATTTTTTGGCGGGCGCCATCGGCCTGTCCCCGGGCAGCGCGGCATCAGCGGCATAGGCAGGTTGCGCCGCATACTGCCGATAGATCGGCGCGAAATCGGTGCCGTAACAGGCCTCAAACAGCTCATCGAAGCTGTCCACCACAAAGTAGCTCTGCTGAAAGGCGTCGATCCGATACTCGGTACGCATCACGCGCACAAGATCGAATTTCCAGCGCCGTGGCTGCGCACTCTCGATGCTGTACACCGTCTCGCCCTTCGACGACAGAATGCCCGCCCCATAGACGCGCAGACCCTCAGCCGTGGTGATCAGCCCGAATTCGACCATGTACCAGTAGAGCCTGGACAGCATGCTCAGGGCGCCCGGAATCGCGAGCGCCTTGGGACCGGCCTCCCCATACGCCTGCATGAAGCGCCCAAAAGCCGGGATAGTCAGCAGCGGAACGTGTCCGAAGAAGTCGTGGAACACGTCCGGCTCAACCAGGTAGTCGAGTTCATCGCGACGGCGAATCCACACGGTCACCGGAAAGCGTCGATGCGCCAGGTGGTCGAAGAAGGTCTGCTCGGGAATCAGGCCGGGAACCGCCACGATCCGCCATCCCGTGGTGTCGGCGAGAACGCGATTGGCATCCTCGAAGCGCGGAATGCGCGTGCTGGAAGCGCCCAGCGCGCGCACGCCCTGCAGAAACTCGGGTGAAGCATAGCGTTCCGTGAGCGCGATCTGCCGCGCGTATAGCAGCGCCCAGATGGCATGGTCATCTTCGGAATAGCCCTGCCACTGCTGCTCGACGGTGTAGTCGGCCGCGGCGCGCGAATAGTCGCCGCGCAGTGCCTGCGGCTGATGCACGGGTGCAGTTGGCGGTTGGACCACAGTCGGCTCCTGCAATTGGGTCGGGTGGGGCTCGAACCCACGACCAACGCCTTAAAAGGGCGCTGCTCTACCGACTGAGCTACCGACCCGCGGGGGCGCGAATGATACCGAAAAGCCATGCGCGCGGCACGGCAGTCACGCGTAGCGGGTGAGATCCGCGATGCCCGCGGCTTCGAAGCCATCGCGCCGGATACGGCAGGAATCGCAGCGGCCACAGGCCCGCCCATCGGCGTCGGCCTGATAGCAGGACACGGTCACGCTGAAGTCCACGCCCCAATCGCTGCCACTGCGGATGATGTCCGCCTTGCTCATCGCGATCAGCGGCGCATGCACGCTGAAACGCGCACCTTCGACGCCGGCCTTGGTGGCCAGCGCCGCGAGCGCCTCGAAACTGCGGATGAACTCGGGGCGGCAATCGGGATAGCCCGAGTAGTCGACGGCGTTGACCCCGATCACCAGGTCGCGGCTGCCGATGGTCTCCGCCCAGCCCAGCGCCAGCGACAGCAGCAGGGTATTGCGTGCGGGCACGTAGCTCACGGGAATGCCGCTGCCGGATTCCTGCGGCAGCGGAATACTCCAGTCGGTCAGCGCCGATCCGCCGATGCCGGCCAGATCGATGCGCATGATGCGATGCTCGCGCGCGCCCAGCGCGCGCGCGATCTGCGCGGCGGCCGCGAGTTCCGATTGATGCCGTTGGCCGTAGGCCACGGACAATGCGTAGGCCTCGAAGCCTTCCCGCCGTGCCCAGGCAAGCGCGGTGGCGGAGTCCAGTCCGCCCGACAGGAGCACGACGGCGCGCCGGCGCGAATCAGCGGCCTGGCTCATTGCCCCAGAGATACTTGTGCAACTGGATCTGCAGGCGCACCGGCAGGCGATCGGCGAGTATCCAATCGGCAAGCGTACGTGCAGGAAGCTGCTCGTGGCTCGGCGAAAACAGCACCGCGCAGCGCTCGGCAAGCTTGAGTCGCTCCAGCGTCGCGCGGCTCCAATCGTAATCGGCGCGATCGCAGAGCACGAATTTGATCTGCTCCTCGG
>Ga0302308_10001060_pt1 | contig 22662 bp, 18 predicted proteins | sample III_Palsa_E3_3_FD_200531 | JGI IMG/M metagenome (GOLD analysis project Ga0302308, IMG submission 200531) | Peat permafrost microbial communities from Stordalen Mire near Abisko, Sweden - III_Palsa_E3_3 | ecosystem: Environmental > Terrestrial > Soil > Palsa > Peat permafrost | place: Sweden...
GCTCACCCGGACCGTAGATCCGGTACCCGGACGAGGCCCGCGCGGGTGAGACCAGCCCGGTGCGCTCGACGTAGCGGAGCATCCGGGCCGACCAGCCAGTCGTCTCGGCAGCCTCCTGAATCGTCAGGCCGTCCATGTCGCGCAAACCTTAGCACAGCTGTGTCAAGGTTACGCCCGCACGTTGCCTGGGGGCGGGCGGTCCGCAGTCGTCGCAGACACGGCGCTCGCTTGGTTCTTTGCGGGGTTGGGGTTATGTGGCGACGCGATCGCGTCTGCGATGGTTACGGGCCGGCCGCCCCAGACTTAACGCAACGCAATTCAAGGGCACTACTGGATGTCCGCGCGGAGCCGCGGTCTCGCGCCGGGAAACCGTTCGAGGCCGTCATCCGGAATCTCCTCCCACGAGGCCGCGAAGTCGACGAACGCCCGCCACGTCGGCCTGACTCCCGGATCGCTGTCGAACGCCGACATCCGGATCGACATCTGGGTTGGGTCGTCCGGGTTGCGTGAGAACAGGTGCGCGCCGCAGCGACCGCAGAAGCACTTCTCGAATCCGCCGTCGGCGTGCCGCCAAGCGCGTATGAGCTCGCCGCCGGAGAGGAGCCGGAACGAACGCCCGTCGATCCGAGCCTGGGCGGAGGCCGCCGTCCCGGTGCGCTTCTGGCAGCGCGTGCAGTGGCAGTAGCCGGCGTGGTGCGGCGGCTCGGTCACCTCAAAGGCGATCCCGCCGCACAGGCATCCGCCCGTGATCCTGTAGCCCCCGGCGGCCGACTCGGACGCCACCGCGCTCACCCTCCGACCAGCGCCGCTTTGAGCGACTCGATCGCGCCGATCGGTGCCGGGTCGACCCCCCTCAGCACCGCCAGATACAGCGATACGAGGTCGCCGAGCAGAACCGCCGAGACCAGCCGCTCGAGCCTGGTGCCACCGAAGGTCTCGACCCTGAAGGTGGGCGCGCCGGAGCTGGCGATCAGGCCGCGAGTGAGCTCGATCCGCTGGCGCACGCGCGGGTGCAGGTCGGAGTCGTCGAGGAACACGGCGCTGAACGGTCCCAGCTCGCGCGCCGCCTCCCACCCGGCGATCTCGTTGTGGTCGAGCTCGGGCAGCTCGGCAGCGAACGCGGGGAGCTTGGCGTTCTCGTTGATCTGGGTCTTCCAGCGGTAGGCGACCGGCGCCGTCAGATCGGCGCCGGCGATCTGCGGGATCGTGCCGTGCAGGCCGCGCGCCAGCGACTTCGCCAGCGAGTCATCGTCTCCGTCCGGGCCCCACCGCGCGACCAGCTCCTCCGCGTGGGCGGCGGCGACGTCGATCTCCGCGTGCAGCTGCTCACTGGCGCCGCACAGCGCGGCGACCTCGAGCGCCACCACCAGCGCGTACCCGACCGCCGCGCGCGGCTGGAAGCCGCCCGGGAGCGGGATCACGGGGACGCCATCGGCGCGCGCGTGCTCGGCGAGCTTGCCCCCGGTGGTCGCGACGATCGTCCGCGCGCCGAGCGCCTGGGCGGCGTCGTAGACCGCGAGTGTCTCCTCGGTCTCGCCCGAATAGCTCGCGCACAGCACCGTCGTGTCGGGCATCGTCCACGACGGCAGCGCGTAGTCACGCGCCATCAGAATCGGGCGCGAGGCCCGGTCGCCGAGCGCGGCGGCCGCCAGCGCGCCCCCGATCGCCGAGCCGCCCATCCCGGCGACGAGCAGCCCGCCCGGCGTATCGTGTGGCTCGAGCGAGGCTGACTGCACCCGCCACAGCGCGTCGCGCAGGTGCTCCGGCATCCCGAGGATGTCCCGGAGCTGGTTGGTCGCGTCGACGGCTGCGACCGCCTCACGAGACAGCGATTGCACCGCGCTCAAAATCTGATCGCTCCCGCCGGAAGCCGCACCCCCGGGAAGATACGTGCCCCGGCCGTCAACATGTTCTGTGGTCCCAGCTCGACCCCCTCCCCCAGCACCACTCCTCCGTCGAGCTGGCAGCGCTCGCCGAGCCTCGCCCCGGGCCCGACGATCGAGCCACGGATCGTGCAGCGCGGACCAACCGAGGCGCCTTGCAGGACCACCGAGCTCTCGATGTGGGCGCCCTCGCCCACATCCACGCCCGGGCCGAGGACCGTGCGTCCGCCGACGATCGCGTGTCCCGCGATCCGGCACCCGGGACCGACGACCGCGGGCGCAACGACCCGGCCGTGAACCTCGGCGCCATCCACCAGCCGCATCCCGGCGGCCGCGAGGCGCGCGCCGATCTCGGTCCGGACGTTGCCTTCGAGGATGTCGTAGGTGGCCTGTAGGTAGCGGGCCGGGGTCCCGATGTCCAGCCAGTAGGCGTCGGCCGGGCAGCCGTACAGCCCCTTGCCGACGAGGCGCGGGAACACGTCGCGCTCGATCGACACGTTCGTACCGGCCGGCGGCATCAAGGCGAGGATCTCGCGCTCGAGGATGTAGGCGCCCGCGTTGATCAACTTCGAGTCGAGAACCACCTCGGGGCCCGGCTTCTCGAGGAACTCGCGGACCGAGCCGTCCTCGGCCAGCGGGACGAGCCCGTAGGCGGACGGATCGTCGACCGAGATCAGCGCCAGCGTACCGCGCGCACCGGTGCGTTCGTGCTGGGCGAGCTGTGCGGTCAGGTCGATGTCGGTCAGGACGTCGCCGTTGAGCATGAAGAACCGCTCGTCGAGGAGCTCCTCGGCGTATTTCAGCGCGCCGCCGGTCCCGAGCGGCTGCGGCTCCTCGACGTAGCGCAGGCGGATTCCCAGCCCCTCGCCGTCGCCGAGCACCGCGCGCAGCGCGTCGGGCAGGAACCCGCATGCCAGCACGATGTCGTCGACGCCGTGCGAGCGCAGCCACTCGAGCATGTAGGTGATGAACGGCCGGTCGACGAGCGGCACGACGGGCTTGGGGATCTTCGAGGTCAGCGGCCGCAGCCGCGTGCCCTCGCCGCCGACGAGGATCAGCGCCTGCACTCAGTGCTCGCCGCTTAGGGACGCTCCCTTAGTGGCCCGAACCACTTAGGAGCGGCCGATCCCCTCGTACGCGAATCCGGCGGCCCTCACGGCGTCGCCGTCGATGAAGTTGCGCCCGTCGATCACGATCCGCCCTGTGGTGTGCTCGGCGACCTCGTCCCAGTCGAGTTCGGCGAACTCGGGCCACTCGGTCACGATCACGATCGCGTCGGCGCCGGCGACCGCCACGAGCGCCGAGTCCGCGAACTCCACGCCGGTCATCATCTTGCGCGCCTCGTCCTCGGCGACCGGATCGTAGGCCCGCACGCGCGCGCCGTCCGCCTGCAGCCGCGCCGCCAGCACCAGCGAGGACGCCTCGCGCATGTCGTCGGTGTGCGCTTTGAACGCCAGCCCGAGCAGTGCGATCGTCTTGCCGACCAGCGTCCCCAGGTGCTTCTGCAGCTTCGAGATCACCCGCCGCTTCTGCAGCTCGTTGACCTCGATCACGGCCGTCAGCAGCTGGAAGTGGTAGCCCGAGTTGCCGGCCAGCTGCTTCAGCGCCGACACATCCTTCGGGAAGCAGGAGCCGCCGAATCCAATCCCGGGCCGCAGGAAGTGCATGCCGATCCGTTGGTCGGAGCCGATCCCGCGCGCCACCTCGAGCACGTCGGCGCCGGTGAGCTCGCTGACGTTGGCGATCTCGTTGATGAACGAGATCTTGGTCGCGAGGAACGCGTTGGCAGCGAGCTTGATCATCTCCGCGCTGGCGATGTCGGTCCGCACGAGCGGCGCGTCGAGTGGGGCATAGAGCGCCACCACCGCGTCCCCGGCCCAGTCGCCGATGTCGCCGATGACGACCCGATCAGGGTGGCGGAAGTCCTCGAGCGCCGAGCCCTCCTTGAGGAACTCGGGGCAGGAGACGTAGGAAAAGCCGGCCTTGCCGCGCTCGTCGAGGATCCGGCGGATCGCGGCGCCGGTGCCGACCGGGACCGTCGACTTCATCACGAGCGCGTGCAGGTCAGAGGCCGGCATCGCGTCGACGACGGCGTTGACCGCCGACAGGTCCGCATCGCCCGAGTAGCTTGGCGGCGTGCCAACGGCGACGAACAGCAGGCGCGCGTGCTCGAGCGCCGGCGCCAGCTCGGTCGAGAAGTGCAGCCGCTCTCCGCTCGCGGCGATCGACTCGGCCAGCCCCGGCTCGTAGATCGGGACCTCGCCGCGCTTCAGTCGCGCGATCTTGCCGGCGTCGATGTCGACGCACCAAACCTCGTTGCCCAGCTCGGCGAAGCCCGCCGCGGTGACAAGGCCCACGTATCCGGTGCCGATCACCGCGACCGGCTCTCGCTCGCTGTTCATGAGCGCACGAGGCTAGCGCGCGGGGGTGAGCGAGGCCGCCATCGCGATCATCTGCGAGTTCGGGATGTCGTTGGCCAGCGTGTTCGAGATCCAGTACACCCCCTTGGGCGTGTGATCGGCGATGAGCGCGATGCTGCGGCCGTCGAGATACTCGGACAGATGCTTTCCGTCGATCGTCTGGACCCGCTTGACGGCGTTGAAGATCGGCGGATGCTGCCAGCTCATGCCCTGAACCGTGTAGTACTCCCCAAGCGCGGAGTTGATCACGAGCGTCATCACATATGCGGCGTGGGCGGCGCCGCGGCGGTCGTGGATCAGGTATTCGCGCGGGTAGGAGTGCTCGTACTCGGACGCCGGCTCGGGCCACTCGTTGCAGTTGCCCGTGATCGCCGAGCAGTACTCCGAGCCGGCGACGATCATCTTCGGGTACAGCACTGGCATCCCGGCTTGCCCGAGCAGCGCCGCCTGCGACTCGCCGTCGTGCACGTCGGCGATCAAGCCCGCGTCATTGGGTCCGGCCGCCGGCCTGCGCGACGGCCGCCGGGCGCCCGTCGGGGTCCTCGTGGTCGTCGTGCCGGTCGTGGTGGTCGCGGGCGGAGGCGCGATCGTTGGCCTCAGGAACCGCCGGTAGGCCGCGGCCTCCGCGGGGGTCGCCTGACCGACCGGCGCGGTCCCCTCGGGGCCGGAGCCGATCGCGTAGACGTAGCACGGCGTCTGCGCGTCCCCGGCGGTGCAAGCGCCGAAATACTCCGGAAACGGGATGCTCTTGACCGTGTGCCCGGCGGCGTTGACGACCAGGTTGAACAGGTCGATCAGCCCGTCGGTCGTATGCAGTGAGTGGTCGGCCTGGACGTGCCGGCCGAAGATGGACAGCAGGTTGTTGCGGTTCGCGACGAGCTGATCGGAGCTGTAGCCGTCCTTCGCCCAGCGCAGGAAATCCTGCTGGCGGGCGTTCCGCACGACGTCGGAGTCGGTGTGCCGGAAGCGGACGAACGCGAGCGCCCCGCTGATCGACTGATTGTCGCCGCACAGCTTCTGGTAGCCGGGCTGGATGTCGATGCTCGAGTAGTCCGTCAGTGCCGTGTTGTTGTAGTAGCGGTGGTCGACGTCGGTGTACACGCACCCGATTGCGTCGATCAGGTCGGAGAATCCGGCGAAGTTGACGTCGAGGACGTGCGTGATCTTCAGGCCCGGGAGCACCTGCTGCTTGAGCAGCTGGACGAGCATCTTGATCCCGCCGATCGAGTAGGCGGCGTTGAGCTTGCCCTCGTAGCTGCCGCCCGGCCCGGACAAGATCACGGCGAGGTCCCGCGGGATCGACATCACGTTGGTCGTCGAGGAGCTGTCGTCGATGCGGACGAGCATGATCGTGTCGGTGTTCGCCGCCGTATATGGCTCGCCGGCGCGGTGGTCGGACCCGACCAGCAGCAGCGTCTCGGGTGCGCCCGGAGCTGGCAGCTGCACGCCGACATCCTTGGGGAGCGGCGGGGTCTGGTCGATGTAACCGATCACGGTCTTGACCTCGAGCAGCCCGGCGACCGCCGTCGTGGTCGCCGTCAGCCCAACGATCAGTACGGCCGCGAGCGCGAACCGCCAGAGCGCGCCCCGACGTGTCCTTGGCATCAAGACTGAGACCCCGCCCGGTCAAGCGGCTCGGCGACGCGAGCAGCCGGAGGCCGAGCGGGCGGTAGGTCGAAGGGCAGCAGCCGCACGAAATCCCCGAGCGCGCGCCGGTAGCGCGCGAGCGCGCTGAGCGACACCCACTCCTCGGGCCCATGATGACCCGCGCCCGTCGGCCCGAATTCGACCGCCGGGATCCCCGCCCGGATGAACGCCGCCGCCTCGGAGGCGCCGTCGCGGCCGACACTGTGGGCCTCGCCGCGGCTCGAGCGTGACACCGCCTCGCGCAGCGCCCGCACGAACGGATCGGTCCGGGACACCGACACCGGTGGATGGATGAACGTCCGCTCGACCTCGATGTCCCTGATCTCCCGCACCTGATCGAGGATCTCAGCGGGGTCCTGGCCTGGCAGGAAGCGCACGTCGACCCACATCGCGCAGCGGTCGGGCACCTTGTTGAGTGCGTCGCCGCCCTCGATCCGCCCGAGGTTGATCGACGGTCGATCGAACGTCTCGGTCGACTCGCGGCTGAACGGCAGCGTCTCGATCGCGCGGAACACGTCGACCGCCTTCAGCACCGCGTTGTCGCCGAGCCAGGGCGTCGAGGAGTGCGCCGAGCGACCGTGGACGAGGACCCGCATCACCAGCACGCCCTTCGCCTCGACCCCGATGTGCAGGTCGGTCGGCTCGCCCGTGATCGCGAAGTCGCCGCCGAATCCCTGGGCGACCGCCCAGTCGGTGCAGCGGTCCTCCACTTCCTCGGACTCCTCGTCGGGCACGACCATCAGCCGTACGCGCACTCGGTCCTGGCTCTCGAGGTCCTTGAGGGCACACATCATCGCCGCCAGCGCCCCCTTCATGTCGTAGGCGCCCCGCCCGAGCAGGCGGTCCTCGACCACGCGCGGCTCGAACTGCTCGGGCCACCCCGGAACGACGTCGAGGTGACCGTGCAGCACGACGCACGGGGATTGATTTCGGGAAGGATCAGCCGGCGCGCCGACCTCGGCGATCAGGACTGGAAGGCCGGCGTGATCGTGCGCTTGCACCTCGATGTCGCGCGATTCGAGCCAGCCACGGACGAACCCGGCGGCGCTGCGAAGCTCATCGGGCCGGGAGGTGTCGTAGCGGATCAGCCGTTCGGCGATGACCCTCTCGTCGACCATCGCCTTCAGAATAGGGCTCGGGGTCCCGGACACCTGGTCCGGCCCGTCCCCCGGCAACGGCGACTACCCCTCGGCGATCTTGAGGAAGGCTTCCGCGCGACGCCGGTCACGTTCGGCGACGCGCCGCTTCTCGGTGTCGGCGCCGACGGCCTCGAGCTCCCGCTCGGCCTCCTGCAGGCGTTCGCGCAGGGCGGCGACGTCGAGCGACTCCTTCGGGATCGCCTCCTCGACGAGCAGCATCGCGTGGTTGCCGCCGACCTGCAGGTAGCCCTCGGCCTGGGCGAAGCGGACGATCTCGGCGTCGCTGCGATACAGGCGCAGCTCGGTCGGATCGAGCGTGGCCAGCACCGGCGCGTGGTGGGCGAGGATGCCGATCTGACCGAGCGTCGTGCGAGTCGAGACCATCTCGACTTCCTCGTCGAACGCCTTCCCCTCGGGGGTCAGGACCTCGACTCTGAACTTGGCGTGCGGCATCGGGACCGGCCTAGTCGGAGGAGCCCTTGGCGTCCTCGAGGACCTGGTCGATCGAGCCCTTCATGTAGAAGGCGCGCTCGGGCAGCTCGTCGTGCGTGCCCTCGAGGATCTCCTTGAAGCCGCGGATCGTCTCGGCGATCGGCACGTACACGCCCGGCGTGCCCGTGAACTGCTCGGCGACGAAGAACGGCTGCGACAGGAAGCGCTCCAGCTTGCGCGCCCGGTTGACCGTCACGCGGTCCTCATCGGACAGCTCGTCGATGCCGAGGATCGCGATGATGTCCTGCAGCTCCTTGTAGCGCTGCAGGACCTCCTTGACGCGGTTGGCGACCTCGAAGTGCTCGTCGCCGAGGATCTCGCGCTTGAGGATCGTCGAGGTCGAGTCGAGCGGGTCGACGGCCGGGTAGATGCCCTTCTCGGCGATCGACCGCGACAGCGACGTCGTGCTGTTGAGGTGGGCGAAGGCGGATGCCGGAGCCGGGTCGGTGAGGTCGTCCGCCGGCACGTAGATCGCCTGGATCGAGGTCACCGAGCCCTTCCGGGTCGAGGTGATCCGCTCCTGTAGCTGGCCCATCTCGGAGGACAGCGTCGGCTGGTATCCGACCTGCGACGGCATCCGCCCGAGCAGCGCCGACACCTCGGAGCCGGCCTGGACGAACCGGAAGATGTTGTCGATGAACAGCAGCACGTCCTGGCCCTCGTGGTCGCGGAAGTACTCCGCCATCGTCAGGCCGGACAGCGCGACCCGCATCCGGGCGCCCGGCGGCTCGTTCATCTGGCCGAACACGAGCATCGTCTTGTCGATGACGCCCGATTCCTTCATCTCCAGCCACAGGTCGTTGCCCTCGCGCGAGCGCTCACCGACGCCGCAGAAGGCCGACAGGCCGCCGTGCTCCTGGGCGAGGTTGTGGATCAGCTCCTGGATGATCACGGTCTTGCCGACGCCGGCGCCGCCGAACAGGCCGACCTTGCCGCCCTTCGCGTACGGCGCGAGCAGGTCGACGACCTTGATCCCGGTCTCGAACATCTCGGTCGTCGGCGTCAGCTGCTCGACGGTCGGGGCGGGCCGGTGGATCGGCCAGCGCTCGACGTCGTCGCTGAGCGGTTCGCCCAGGTCGATCGGCTCGCCGAGCAGGTTGAAGATCCGCCCGAGCGTCTCGCGTCCGACCGGCACGGAGATCGGCGCGCCCGTGTCGATCACCTCGGTCCCGCGCGACAGGCCGTCGGTCGTGTCCATCGCCACCGCGCGAATGCGGTCATCGCCGAGGATCTGCTGCACCTCGCAGACGAGCACGCTGCTCTCCTGGGCGCCGATGTCGAGGTCCTCCTCGGCCGCGGCTGCCTTGGGTCGCGCGATCGTGATCGCGTGGTTGATCTCGGGAAGCTTGTCGGGGAAGACGGCCTCGATCACCACTCCCTGGATCTCCTCGATCCGGCCGACGTTGCGGGTCTCAGTTGTCGCTGACATTCAGTCTCTCCGGTTGACTTGCCAAGATCGGATCAGGTGAGGCCCTCGGCCCCGGCGACGACCTCCAGGATCTCCTGGGTGATCGCGGCCTGGCGAGCGCGGTTCATCTGCAGGGTGAGGTCTTCCATCAGGGTGCCCGCGTTGTCCGACGCGTTGCGCATCGCGGTCATCCGCGCGCCGTGCTCGGATGCCGTTGACTCGAGCAGCGCGCGGTAGATCGAGATCTCGACGTAGTCGGGCACCAGGCGTCGCAGGATCTCCTCCGGGCTCGGCTCGTACTCGGGGGTCGCGTGACGGCCGGGCTCGCCGGCAGCCGCGCCACCGGCCGCAGCCTGCTCGCGGCCGTCGCCGCCCTCGTCCTCGGCGAGCACGCTCGCCTGCTGCAGCGGCAGCAGCGTCTCGCGGCGCACGACCTGTGAGATCGGCGAGATGTAGCCGTTGTAGAAGATCTCGAAGCGATCGATCTCGTTGTCGACGTAGGCCGCCATCACCCGCTCGGCGATCCGCCGCGCGTCGGCGTACGCGGGGCGGTCGGTGAAGCCGGTGAAGGTGGCCGCCGGCTCCAGTCCACGGAAGCTGAGCGACGCCGCCGGCCGGCGGCCCGATGCGTAGTAGATCGGCGTGACGCCGCTGGAGCCGTACTCGCGACCGGCGGCGACGCCGGCGCGGACGATCTGCGCGTTGAACGCACCCGCGAGCCCGCGGTCACCCGCCACCAACAGCAGCGCCACCCGCGAGACCGAGTCGTGCTCGCGCATGATCGGCATGCTCGGAACCGTGCCGGCGGCGTTTGCCGCCTCCCTGGTCATGCGCCGGATCGCGCCGGCGTACGGGCGCAGCGCAGCGATCCGCTGCTCGGCGCGTCGCAGGCGCGCGGCCGCGACCATCTCCATCGCGCGGGTGATGGTCTGGATGTTCTTGACCGCCGAGATGCGGTTGCGGACGTCTCGCTGCGAGGGCATGGCGTCGTGTACGGGCCCGCGCGCGGCTTATGCCGCGACCACCGCACCCTCCTCGAGCGGATGGCCCTCCTCGTCGAGGTCGTAGCCGAAGTCCTCGGCGTACTGCTTGACCGCCGCGTCGACCGCCTCGACCGTCTCGTCGGACCAATCGCCGCCCGCGATCTTCGCGAGCAGCTCCGGTTCGGTCGCTCGGACCGAGTCGGTCAGATCGGCGAGGAAGCGCTCGACCTTGTCGACGACGATCCGGTCGAGATAGCCGTTCGTCGCGGCGTAGATCTGGACGACCTGGTCCTCGACCGGGAGCGGCTGGCGCTCGCCCTGGTTGAGCGTCCTGACGAGCCGCGCACCGCGGGCGAGCGTCCGCTGCGTGTCGGCGTCGAGCTCGGAGCCGAACTGAGAGAACGCCTCCAGCTCCCGGTACTGCGAGAGGTCGAGCTTGAGCCGCCCGGCGACCTTGCGCATCGGCGCGATCTGCGCCGCGCCGCCGACCCGAGAGACCGAGATGCCAACGTTGATCGCCGGACGGACGCCCGAGTTGAACAACTTCGGCTCCAGGAAGATCTGGCCGTCGGTGATCGAGATTACGTTGGTCGGGATGTAGGCCGACACGTCGCCCGCCTGGGTCTCGATCACGGGCAGCGAGGTCAATGACCCCCCGCCGAGCTCGTTGTTGAGCTTGACCGCGCGCTCCAGCAGCCGCGAATGGAGGTAGAAGACGTCGCCGGGATAGGCCTCACGACCGGGCGGGCGGCGCAGCAGCAGCGACATCTGCCGGTAGGCGTAGGCGTGCTTGGTGAGATCGTCGTAGATCGTCAGCGCGGCCTTGCCGTTGTAGAGGAAGTACTCGCCCATCGCGCAGCCGGCGTACGGCGCCAGGAACGTGATCGGCGCGGCCTCGTCGGCGGCCGCCATGACGATGATCGTGTTCTCGAGCGCGCCCGCATCCTCGAGCGTCTTGGCCAGCTGCACGACCGTCGCCTTGCGCTGCCCGATCGCCACGTACACGCAGATCAGGTCGCGGTCCCGGTTGTTGATGATCGTGTCGATCGCGATCGCCGTCTTGCCCGTCTGGCGGTCGCCGATGATCAGCTCGCGCTGGCCGCGGCCGATCGGGATCATCGAGTCGATCGCCTTCAGGCCGGTCAGCATCGGCTCCTTCACCGGCTGGCGCTGGACGACGCCCGGCGCTTTGTGCTCGGTCGGGCGGGTCTCGGTCGTGTGGATCGGCCCCTTGCCGTCGAGCGGGTTGCCGAGCGGGTCGACGATCCGGCCGAGCATCGCCTCGCCGACCGGGATCTCGAGCAGGCGCTTGGTGCGCTTGACCGTGTCGCCCTCGACGATCCGCTCCCACTCGCCGAACAGCACGGCGCCGACATTGTCGGACTCGAGGTTCAGCGCGAGGCCCGTGACGCCGTGCGGCAGCTCGAGCATCTCGAACGACATGCAGTTGTCCAGACCATGGATCCGGCAGATCCCGTCGGCAACCGACAGGACGGTTCCGACCTCGGCGAGGTCGGCGCTGCTCGTGTCGAGGCCCTCGATCCGGCTCTTGAGGATTGCGGTGATCTCGTCTGGGTTGATCTGCATGGTCGGGGTGCTCCTTGGCGCGGGCGCTGTCTCTGAATGGAAGGGTAGGGCCGCCTCAGGCCTGCGCGACCTCACGGCGAAGCTGCTCGAGGCGATTCCGGATCGAGGCGTCCATGATGAAGTTGCCGACGCGCAGCACGATCCCGCCGAGGATGTCCGGGTCGACCTTACTGGACAGCTGGATCCGGTTGCCGGTCTGCTCGCCGATCCGGCGACCGAGCTGGTCGATCGTCTCGGGGTCGAGCTCCACGGCACTCGTTATCTGCACAGCCAGCAGCTTGTTGGCCTTGTCCCACAACTCCTCGAAGCGGGTGCGGATCCGGAAGATCACGGGCATCCGATGGCGCTCGATCAGCGCCTCGAAGAAGTTCAGGGTCGCCGGGTCGGCGCCGGTGACGCCGCGATGCAGGCCATCCTTCTTCTCCTGAGTCGAGAAGTACGGCGAGAAGAAGAACACCGCCAGCTCTCGGTTGGATTGCAGCGCGTCGGCGAACTCCCCCAGCTCGTCGCGGACGGTGTCGAGGATCCCCCGCTCGGAGGCGACCTCGAACAGCGCACGCGCATAGACGTCTGCGATCTCTTCCATCAGCTTGCCTTGGGTAGCGCCGGCCTGGCCGGGCCGGCGCTACTGCGCGCCTCCGCTGAGCGCCGAGAAGTCGAGCTCGGAGAGCGCGTCCTCGACCAGGCGCCGGTGGTCCTCGTCGGTCAGCGTCTTGCGCGTGACCTTCTCGGTCGCGAGCACGGTCAGGTCGGCGACCTCGCGGCGGATCTGGTCGATCGCGCGCCGGGTCTCGGCGTCGACGTCGCGGCGGGTCTGCTCGAGCAGGCGCTCGCGCTCGGCGCGGGCCGTCTCGACAGCCTCTTTCTGGTGTGCGTCGCCGGCCTTGCGGGCGCGGGCGATGATGTCCTCGGCCTGCTGGCGCGCCTCGTTCAGCCGCTCGCGGTACTCGCTCAGAACCGTCTCGGCCTCCGCGCGCATCTGTGCTGCCGCGTCGATCGAGTCGTCGATCGTCTGCGCCCGCTTGTCGAGCGCCTCCCCGATCCTCGGGAACACGGCGCGGCGGAGGATGTACAACGAGATCACGAACACGACCAGCGTCCAGATCATCAGCCCGACGTTCGGGGTGATCAGGAAGGAGCCGCTGGCGGCGATCGCCGTGTGCGCTGCTAGTGAATGCATGGGGTCCTGCGTCCGCTCGTCGAGGGCTTAGGGGTCACGGCGCTTAGAGGAAGAAGGCGATGAAGCCGCCGACCAGCCCGTAGAAGAAGGTGGCCTCGGTAAGGGCGAAGCCGAGCCACTGGATCGAGGTGATCTCGTCGCGCATCTCCGGCTGTCGGGTGACCGACTCGATCACCTTGCCGAACAGCATGCCGATTCCGGCGCCGGCGCCGGCGGCGCCGCCGCCCGCCCCGATACCGAGGGCGATCGCGCGACCTGCATCCTGGGCGTTGGTGACGCTGCCACCACCCGACGCGGCGATCAGAGGGTGAAGGACACCCAGGAAGAAGTGGTACAGCAACATGTTCGATGGCTCCTTTGGTGACTCAGTGGCTGGAGACCGCGCCACCGATGTAGATGGCGGTCAGAATGGCGAAGATGAAGGCCTGGAGGCCGGCGATCAGTATGGCCTCGAACAGGTAGATGACGATCCCGAGCGGCAACAGGGCCCACGAAATGAACACCTGTCCGACGAGGACGCCGAGCTCCCCTCCCATGAAGGCGATCAGCAGGTGCCCGGCGAGCAGGTTGGCCCACAACCGGACGGTCAGTGAAATCAGTCGTAGGAACACCGACAGGATCTCGACGACGAAGATCAACGGGAGCAGCCCGCGACCGATTCCACTTGGGATCAGGCTCTTGATGTAGCCGATGAACCCGTGGTGCTTGATCCCCTCGTAGTTGAAGAGGATGAACACCCCGAGCGCGAGGATCAATGGGAACGCGACGTTCGTGTCGGCCGCGTAGATCTGGAACGACGGGAGATGCGCGCCGAACAGCGTGAACTTGTCGGTCGAGTTCACGGGCAGCGGGATGTACCCGATCAGGTTCGTCACGAGGATGAACACGAACAGCGTCGCGACGAGCGGGAAGTACTTGCGTGTCAGCTGCTTGTCCATGCTGTCCCTCGACATGGACTGGCACAGGTTGTAGAACCATTCGACCGCGACCTGCAGCCGTCCGGGACGCTCCTGCAGCCGCTTGGCGATGTAGAGCATCACGCCGAGCGTGATCCCGACCGTGATCAGCAGGTACAGGACGCCCTTGTTGAAGTCGATCGGCCCGAGCTTGAACCAGGTGTCGAGCTTGAACTCGTTGGTCGGCGAGAACACGTTGTCCGCGACGCTCTTGGCCTTGTGCGGCTTGATCCCGTAGATCACCGCGAAGAACACGATCCCCAGCAGCCACACGGCGAAGATCGACCAGCCGATCTTCTTGGCCGGGCTCATCGGCTTCCGTTTATGCGAGCCGTCGGACCGCTGCTCGGCCGGCGGGGCATCCGCCGGCCGCGTCTCGATCGCGGTTGCGCTCATCGCGCGCTCCCGTGCCTGGCGCGATTGGCGGGCGGCCCGCTGATCACCCTGATCGCGAACGCGATCGAGTAGGCGCCGAAGATCAACAGCGCCGCGGTCAGTCCGTCGGCACGGTATCCGGCGACGCCCGCGATGACGATCGCGATCGCTAGCAGCCAGATGCGCCCGAAGGCCTCGAACAGGCGGGCGCCGAGTTGCTGGCGCGGCTCCGTCAGCCTCGCGAACAGCACATGGTCGTTCGCCTGGATCGCGCGCTGCAGGATCCACGCGCCGGCACCGATCACGTACCCGAACACGGGCGCGCCGAGGATCAAGGCCGGCGCAGCGGCGAGCACCACGACCACCACATCCAGGTAGCGGAGCAGTGGCATCGTGCGCGATTCCGGAACCGCCTTGGCCGCTACCGCCAAAGCAGTCTCCGTGAACGCGGCGCGGACATGGCGATCGCGCTGCGGTCCCGCCCAGCCAGCCCGAAGCGGGCGCCGCGGCGCGCGGCTCCGTCGAAGTCTTGGGCGATTTGATACAAAGTCGTCATATCCTTGGGGCTGGTGGCGGTGCCCGGGAATGGGCGCAGGATGCTAACGAACTTGTGGCCTTTATGGCCCGCTGATGCTTGCGTGCTTGTCAGCCGGTGATCGCCCTCGGCGCCACCGGGCGGCGCCTGGGGAAATTGGGTCGCGGGAGCGTTGGCTTGCGCAGCTGGCCCTCGGCCCACATCGCGCCGACGCTCGCCCGAGGCAGCCCGAGCCACCCCTCGTAGACGAAGTAGCGCGGCTCCCAGCGCGGGAAGAACTTGGCGTTGAATCTGTACAGGCTCTCGATCTGGAAGTACGGGTTGAAGACGCGGGCGAGCCGACCGAGCAGCCGCTGGAGCGATCCGTGCGGGTCGTGCATGTAGCGGGCTGCGGTCGCGAAGTTGAGCGACATCTCGCGCAGGCCACGATCGCGCAGAAGCTCGACGGCGCTGCAGACGAGGAACTCGGTCAAGCCGTTTGGCGTGTCGGGGTCGCGGCGCATCATCGACAGCGACGCCGCCGGCCGGCCGTAGCACGGGACGAAGTGCAGCAGCCCGCGGACCGGGCGGGCGGGATCCGATTCGTCGCGCGCGAGCACGAACAGCGTGTCCTGCTCGTTCTCCCCCCGGATCGAGTCCATTGCCATCGAGAAGCCGATCTCGGGCCCCCCCATCCGGCCGAGCACGACAACCCGCTCGATCTGATCGATCGTGTCGGCGTCGAGGTCCGCGAGGGTGCGCAGCTCGGCCACGTAACCCGCCTTCGTCAGGCGGGTAACCGACTGACGCACCTTGCGGATCGGTCGGCCCTCGAGCGAGAAGCTGCCAAGCTCGATGATCGCCTCGTCACCGAGGTACATCGTCCGCAGGCCGAGGCCGCGATACAGCTCGCACATGCGTTCGCTGGCGCCGACCGCGCCGAGCTTCAGCGCGCGCGCGGTCGCGAACGCGCGGACCTCGGCCAGCAGCCCGGTGAGCGCCTCCTGCGGGCCGACCGGATCGCCTGACAGCAACATCACGCCGGCCTCGGTGCGGTAGCCGACGAACGCCGTGCGGTCTTCATTGAAGAAGTAGTGCTTGTCGGCGCGCAGGTTGAAGAACGACAGCGTGTCCCGTCCATGCGCGCGCACGATCTCTCCGGCGAGGCCGCGCACCGCCGGTCCGGGAAGCGACTTCGGCGCGGCGATCGGCTTGAACACGACATAGGCGATCGCCAGCAACCCGCCGATCTCGACGAAGTGGACCGCGAGCGGGATCCACGCGAACTGGTGGATCAGGACCGTGTGCCGCTCGAACGACAACGGCCCCTTGTGAAAGCGCAGCAGGGCGCCGGATTCGGTGAGGGCCGCCTTCAGCTTGTGGCCACCGTGCGAGACCCAGTCGGCGAGCGTGATCAGTGCGACCCCGACGACGCCGAGCAGCGGCACGCGCCAGATGGCCGAGCGCAGCGAGATCGGGGCCGAGACGACCTTGAACTCGCCCCGGCCCAGGTACAGGCCGCCGGCGGTGAACCAGCCGAGCAGCGTCTCCTCGTAGTCGAGCCCCTTCAGAAGGTTGACGACGCCCACCGCGAGCATCAGCGCGATCGCAACCCGGAGCGCGCGCTCGCGCCGGCCGAGCAGGTAGGGCGCCACCAGCACGAGCGCGGCGCCGGCCGGCAGCGCGAGCGCGTGGAACACGCGCATCGTCTGGATCGCCTCGACCTGGAGGAGCAGATGCCCGCGCCAGCGGATGTCCGGCGTCAGCGCCGAGGCGATGTTGATCAGGCCGACGAGCGCCGTGACCGCGGCGGCGGCACGCGGAATCAACCGGCGGTGGCGGAAGGGGTCAGATGGCGTCAAGTGGTCCTGGCTCCTGCCGTCGCTTGATTCCCCGGCGGGCCGGTCCTCCGGCCCGCGACTTCAGACGGCAGTGCGATCGAGTCTTCTACCGCATTATCGGCGGATGGTTACTCGGGGCGGGGCGTCGACCCGGTCCCGTTGCGGCTGCACTACGCCGGCTGCGCCAGCTTGCTCGCGACGAGCGCCGCCTTGTCGAGGAGCCCCTGCTCGAGCGCCCGAAGCTCCGCGAGGCGCCCGCGCACCAGCTCGAGCTGGGTGGCGATGTGCCCCTGTGACTGCTCCAGCAGCTGACGCTGGCGCTCGGGGTTGTCGGTCTCGCGATACTCGCGGCGGATCTCGGCCCGGGCCGTCTCGGCCTCCACGAGCTCGGACAGCTGCTCGAGCGAGACTCCGAGCAGGTCCCGTAGGCGGATGATCTCCCTCACCCGCTCGACGTCGGCTTGCGTGTAGCAGCGGTGCTTGCCCTGCTCGCGGTCCGGTGCCGAGCCGAGCAGCCCGATCTCTTCGTAGTAGCGGATCGTCCGCACGGTCGTGCCGGCGAGCTCGGCGACCTCGCCGATCCGCATCAGCCGTCCGCCGTCGCCCGCTCGGGCGCCCGCTGCCTCGCCGGCGGTGAGGCTCATCGGGCCACCGCCTGCGCCTCGCTGCCGACCGGCGCCTGCACCTCGCTGCCGACCAGCGCGGGCGCCGGCGGGCCAGCCGGCGCCGTCGCCTCCTCGGGTACGTGCTTCGGCCGCGCGAACGACACAACCGCGCCGAGAATCGAGACGGCGCACAGGCACCACAGCGCGACGTGCATGTTGGCGAGGAACGGGTTCAACTGGCCGGTCGAGAGACCGTGGGCGAGCCCCGAGAACACCTTGAACAGCACCGTCTTCGGAATCGACGAGGTGACCACCGCCAGCACGAACGCAATCGATAGCACCGCACCCGTGTTCTGCACGAGGACGCGCGCACCCGATGCGATCCCGCGCCGGTGCGGCGCCACCGTCCCCATCATCGCCGCCGTGTTCGGGGAGTTGAACATCCCGGAGCCGATGCCGACGATGAACATGAACAAGCCCGGCTCCCAGTACGCCGTGTCCCGCTGCAGGATCGTCATCAGTCCGAGCCCGAGCGCCGTGACCAGCATCCCCAGCGAGGCAAGCGCGCGGGACCCGTTGCGATCGGCGTAGGCGCCTGCCAGCGGCGAAGAGATCAGCATCCCGACTGCCAGTGGCGCCAGCTTCAGGCCGGCGAGGATCGGCGTGTTGCCCTGGACGCCCTGGAAGTAGAAGACGAACACGAACATCAGCGCGAAGCGGGCGAGCCCATTGAGGAATGCCGCTGCGGACGCCGCCGCGAACAGGCGGTTGCGGAAGATCGAGAGGTCCAGCATCGGCGCGCGCTGCCTGCTCTCGACGAGCACGAACAGCGGCAGCAGCACCGCCGCGACCACGAGCGCGCCGATCACGAGCGGCGAGCCCCATCCGGAGATCCCGCCCTTCGAGATCCCGTAGACAAGCCCGGTGAGGCCGAGCAGGAACGTGATCGTGCCGGGGAAGTCGAAGCGGGTATCGCCCGAGCGGCCCGTGATCTCGCGCAGCACGATCCACGCCCAGGCGCTGCCGACCACGGCGAACGGAACGTTGAACCAGAACACCCAGTGCCATGAGATGGCAACGAGCGCGCCACCGAGAACCGGGCCGATCACGAGGCCGATCGCGGCGACCATCGTGTTGGTCCCCATCGCGACCCCGAGCTGTTCGCGCGGGAACGCGTCGGTCACGATTGCCGCGGCGTTTGCGAACAGGAACGAGCCGCCGATTCCCTGGAGGATCCGCCACAGGATCAGCTCGGTCCCGTTGCCAGAGAAGCCCGCCCCGAGCGAGGCGACCGCGAACACCAGAAAGCCGGCGATGTACGCCTGCTTGCGGCCGAACTGGTCCGACAGCCGGCCGGCGCTCAGCACGAGCACGGTCGACGCGATCATGTACACGAGGATCACCCAGACGAGCTCGAGCAAGCTCGTGTGAAGGCTCCTCTCCAGGTCCGGCAGGGCAATGATCAGGGTCCCGGAGTTGATCGTCGCGAGCAGCATCCCGACGCTCGTGCACGACAGCGCCCACCACTTGTAGCGGTCGTGCCCCGCGTCGACGCCGAGCCTGCGCCCCGTCGCCGCCCGCGAGCGGATCGCGTCTGTCGTCAAATCGTCTCCTCGGGAGAATCGAATTCTTACGTAAGCGTCAGATTACCACGCGCGAAGATTCGAAGCCGGCCGACGAGCGCCCCGCCACACAACACAAACGGGCTCAGAGCCGCCAACCGGCTCTGAGCCCGCAAGCTGCTGGCCCGGGTGACGAGCACCCGGGCCAGCCGTCACCGCTACCGCTTGGGCCGGCGGGTCACCGCCGGGCCCAGCGCCCGCAACCGCGCCAGCACGAGCGCGCCCCCGGATGCGTCCCGGACCGCTTTCGCCACACGCCTCGGCCCCATCCCAGGACCGTAGGCGACCTTGACCGCTCCGAAGTTGTTCTTGTAATTCGGATCGATCGTCTTGAAGGACAGCGAACCACCGACGATCGTCGCTGACCCGGAACCCGAGCTAGGCACCGTCAGATACACATCCAACGTGTACGACTGCCCGGGGTTCATGTACGGCAAGCACAACACGAGCAACTGTCCATGTTGCGTCGCGCCGTTGGCGCTCACGATCGCAAACTTCTTCGGCACCAGAAGCGCCGTGCAGACCTGCTTCGCGATCATCGGTCCGGCATTCGTGACCGTCACCGGCACGAACTCCGTGCCGCCGTTCCCGATCGACGTCGTCGTGCCCGCCAGCGAGAACTGGATGTCCGCGCCACCACTCGGCGGCGTCACGTCCACCGTCTCCGAGCCGCATGTGCTGCTCGACGGCGCATTGTTGGGATCGCCCGAGTACGACGCGACGTAGTAGTAGGTCCCTGGCGCGAGCTCGATCGGAGTCGAATTCGGGACCGTCCCGCCGGTCACCGTAACCGTTTCCGGAGTCCCGACCACATCCGTGCAACCCGAGTCCGAGTACACCGTGTACGTCACGGTGCCGCCGGCCGAGCTGACGTTCGACCCGCTCAGCGTGGCGGAATCAGACTCGGACGAGCCGGACGGCACTGCGATGTTCAAGCCCGACCAGTAGTCGGTGCCGAGCCAACCACCCAACCACGTCGACACCCAGGTCGGCTGTGCGACCGAGGTCACCGTCTCGACCTCGGAGCCACACATGCTCGTCGAGCCGTCGTTGGCGCTGTCGCCGCCGTACGTTGCCTGCCAGTAGTACGTCCCCGGCGTGCTCAGCGTCACCGACGCCGATGACGGAATCGTCCCGGGCGTCGTGATGCCCTCAACGTCGGGACCACTCACGAGGTCCGTGCAGCCGCTGTCCGAGTAGACGTTGTAGGTCACGCTACCGGTTGCGGTCGAGGCGTTCGTGCCGATCAACGTACCCTGGTCGGTCACGGCCGTGCCCGCCGGCACGCTGATCGTCGCGCCGGACGAACCGCCGCCGCTGAGCGACGTCGACAGCTGCGTCCCCGCCGGACCGGAAGAGGTCCAGGTGATCGAGGCGGTGCCCTGCGTCGTCACGCCGCCGTTGATGCTCGTCGCGACGATCTGATCGGTGCCCGTCGAGCCGTCGTTGGTGTAGGTGAAGCTGACGTTCCCCGAGCCGTCGGTCGTGCCCGTGAACGTCTGCCCCGCATCCGGGCCGCTGGTGACGTCGAATGTGACCGACGCGCCGGACACGGGGCTCGTGCTCCCGCTCGGACCCGACACCAGATTTGCCGTGACGGTCCCGGCGGTGCTCACCGGCAGCGTTTGGGTCGCAGGCGTCACCGTCAGGTCGGAGGTGACGGTGATGCCGCCACCCGAGATCATGATGTATGGCGAGCCTGAAACTGAGGCTCCGGTATCGACGTCGGTGCCCGTGTATGTCACCGGCACCCCCTCGTCGGTACCGGTCGCCAGCGCCAGCGGCGTGTAGTCCGCCGGGAAGGTGTCGAAGAACTCGTGCACCGAGCACTCCCAGTTCGCCAGGTCGCTGTCGGGGAGCCCGGCCGTCGGGCCGGTCGCCGCGATGATCGAGACCGGGCCGTCGCACGGCGCGCCGCCGACCGTGAAGCTCCCCGGTCCGAACGTGCTGAGGCCATCCAGCAGCGGCACCGCCGTCCCCGGCGAAACAGACGAGTAGGTGCAGCTCAGATCGACGTAGGCCCCGGTCGCACCCGCAACCGCGCCCGCGTAGGCGATCCCGTTCTCCTCCAGGATGTTGGCGTTCGGGCCGCTCCCGCCGTACCAGTGGAACGTCGGGTCGGTCCCGATCAGCACCTTGTTGCCGCCGCTCGCCATCACGACCGGCTCCCAGGTGCTCTCGTTCGTGACCGCCGCCTGGAACTGGTAGCCGATCCCGTCATACGGGGCGCAATCCGGGTCGCCGATGATCAGCACCTGGTAGGAGGCGAACTGCGCCGCCGTCATCGAATCCCAGGTCGCGCCGTCAACGACTGTGACGTTGTAGCCGTCCTGCTCGGCCTCGTACTGCTCGATGCTCTCGGTGGGCGTCGCGCCCGGAAGACCGGCGTCGGACGGCAGCCCCGCCGTGACCGAGTCGCCGAGGACAAGCGCCTGCGGCGTCGCCGCGTATGCGCTGCTCGCGCACAGCGCGAACGTCGTTAGGAGCGCCGCGACCGCCGCCAACCCAAGCGTGCGTGTACTGGCGCCTGATCGTCCGCTCAGCTTTATGCCAAAGCTGCGAACGCCGCATCCCCCAAGCAATTTGTGTCCCTCCGAAGTGGTTTAAGGCGCCGCGTCTCTGGCTGCCTTTGGACGAATGTACGCCCTAACAACGACGTTTATCAGGTTTTTCGTACGCCGGTCGATTAAGCCGCCCCCGGTCAAGCACTTCCAAAGGTCGCCCTGGCGCAAGCGACGCGTGTGCGTCGTCGTTTGTTGTAGCGTGATTGTTTTGTCCGGACCGGATGTCAGGTGGTAACGAGTTGACTCCACAAACGCGTCGCCTTCACGGCTCGGGTAGACGTCGCCGCGGCCAGCGGGGACGGCTCGTCGATCGATGATTCGGGTGCGTCGACGCGGGGGGCGGTCCGCAACACATGTTGCATGCGCGCTCGCCGCGCTCGTTGCCACGTTCGCGCTGGCCCCCTTCGGCGGTTCCGCGTTCGCCGGCGGAACCCTCGAGGAGGTCTCCGCTTCCGCCTCCTCGTGCGCCCTGGGCTTCTACGCGTCCGCCCCGAACTATTACAGCTTCGAGGTGGCGAACCGCGCCGGACAGTCGCTGTCCGCGGCACTCGTCGACGCCGATACCGGAATTGCGATCGCCGAACTGCACGACGTAGCGCCCGGTTCTGCCGGCTCGGTTTCGGCCTGGCTCGTGGCCGGCACTTCGTATGAGTGGACCTGCTTGGTCGGTGATTCCGCGGCGCAGCTCTCGTCCATCGTCACCGTGCCCGGCCCGGGAACCACAACGAGCCCCGGCACGCCGGTCCCGGCGACGCTCATCCCGATCGCCCTGGATGGCGAGCTGCGTAGCTACCAGAGCTACGCCAACCAGCTGCTCGGCGTGCTCAGCGGCCAGCTCGCGACGCTGCGCGCGCGGCTCGCGGCCCACGACGCGACCGGCGCGCGGAGTGCCTTCATCGCCGCCCGCACGACCTGGCTCGAGCTCGGTCAGGACGACGGTGCCTACGGAGCTTTCGGGGAGCTCGGCGGCGAGATCGACGGCGGCGCCGGTGGTGTCGTCGGCGGGACCTCGAGTCGCGGCTTCACGGGTCTCCACCGGGTCGAGTTCGATCTCTTCACCCGCCGGAACCTCGCGGCCGCCGGTCACGACGTCAGCACGCTGATCGGTCTGGTTGGCCAGCTGACGCCGTCGACTGTCGCCGCCGACCTCCCGATCGCGAACGGGTTAGGCGCCGTGCCCGTGTCGACGGTCACCGCCGACGCCGGTTGGGTGCTGCGCTGTCACGAGATCCTCGAGGACGCCGAGCGCGACACGCTCACCGGCGATGACGACTACGGCAGCCACATGGCGCTCGACGCGATCGCCGCCGATGTCATCGCCACCCGCGAGATGCTGACGCTGCTGGCGCCGCTGATCGAGCGTCAGGACCCGAGCCTCGTCGGTACGGCCAGCGCGGAGCTGAGCGCGGTCGATGCCGCCGTCGCCGCCGCTCACCCGAGCGAGCG
>Ga0302308_10001070_pt1 | contig 22559 bp, 22 predicted proteins | sample III_Palsa_E3_3_FD_200531 | JGI IMG/M metagenome (GOLD analysis project Ga0302308, IMG submission 200531) | Peat permafrost microbial communities from Stordalen Mire near Abisko, Sweden - III_Palsa_E3_3 | ecosystem: Environmental > Terrestrial > Soil > Palsa > Peat permafrost | place: Sweden...
CGACGGTGAGCTGCCGGGCGGTGGCATCGAGCGGATCGCCATCGAGCGCCAGTCCCAGTTGCGCGGGCGTTTTCACCCGCAGCGTGAACAGTGCGGGAATCAGTCCCACCGTGATCAGTCCCGCTGCGATTGTCAGACAGGCTGGGCGCCAGCCAAAGTGCGCGATCACCGCTCCGGTGAGGGGCGCCAGCACCAGCCCGCCGAAGTGCCAGCCCGACCAGGTGATGCCAAGCCCAAGGGAGTAGTGGCGCGAGAACCAGCGCGACACCAGGTAGGGCAGCGTCACCGCGAAGGCAACCTTGCCGAAGCCCATGGCCGCCCGCAGCAGGTACATTTGCCAGAAGCTCGATACGGTGGCGAGCATCGCCAGGCAGCAGGCCTCGATGAGGATGCCGCAGATGAGCATGCGCACCGCGCCGAAGCGTTTGATGCCGAAGCCGCCCAGCAGGATCATGGGCGCGCTGAGCCAGAATGCCGTGACCAGGCCGCCCGTGGCGGCACGAGTCCAGTGGAACTCCAGGGTCAGCGGCATCACGAACAGCGTGAACGCCCACAGGCCGCCGCCGTAGACCATGAAGCCGGCCATGAACAGCGCGGCCAGCACCTTCCAGCCGTAGTAGAGGCGCGGCGTGCCCGTCCCGGCGACGGCTGCCGTCACTGCGCCTGCGCTCTGGATTTCCCGAACAGGTAGTGCGACACCAGCCACTCCTCGCCCTGACGGAAGCCCCACAGCTCCGCGCAGGCCATGTAGAAGACGCGCCAATAGACCCACCAGCGCGTGCTGTCGCGCTCGCCATAAGTGGCGCTCAGCAGCGGGCGAATCTCGGATTGATGCCGGTCCATGTTCCGCAGCCACGCCTCGGCAGTTTGCTGATAGTGACGGCCGCTCACGCGCCAGTGATCCTGCAGCCGGAGGTCATCCTGGAAGTAGAGCAGCAGATCGTCGCTGGGCATGATGCCACCGCTGAAGAAATAACGCGCCATCCAATCGTTGTCGCCGCGGGCCTCGAAGTGATAGGCGTACTCGCGGTGCGTGAAAATGTGCACGAACAGCAGCCCCGCCGGCGTCAGCCAGCGCGCGATGTTGCCGAGCAGGCGCTGGTAGTTTTTCATGTGCTCGAACATCTCGACCGATACCACGCGGTCGAAGCGCTGCTCGATGTCGAAGCGATTCATATCGCAGGTGAGGATCGTCAGGTTGCGGATGCCGCGCTGCGCGCACTGATTCTCGATGTGATGCCGCTGGGTGCGGGAGTTGGAGACACCGGTGATGCGGGCGTTGGGGTAGTGCTCGGCCAGCCATAGCGACAGCGAGCCCCAGCCGCATCCGAGTTCGAGGATGCGCTGTCCATCCTCGATGCGCGCGCGCTGGCAGGTCAGCGCCAGCATGGCCTCCTCGGCCGCATCGAGCGTGTCGATGCCATCGCTCCACAGGCCGCTGCTGTACTTGAGCCGGGACCCCAGACACAGCTCGAAAAACCGTGTCGGCACTTCGTAGTGCTGCTCGTTGGCGGCGGCGGTTTCGATGGCGATCGGGCTGGCCCGCAACTGCGCGACCAGCGACTGTAGCGCCGCAAGCTGTGCCTCGACGCTGTCGCGCTTTTCCTCGCGCAGTCGCTGCCGCAGCAGCCGCCGGATACCGAGGCGCAGCAGCGTATCGGGCAGCACATCGCGTTCCAGCAGTCGATCCAGAGACATGGGTTGTCAGATCCTCGGCGCCAGCGTGGTCAGTCCAAGGCGCATGCGCTTGAGCAGCGGCAGCGTCAGCAGGTAGATCAGCGCGGCGACCGCCGGCGCAATCAGCGCCCACGCCAGCACGCCGCGCAGGCCGGTCATGCCGTACTGCTTTAGAAAACGCACCGGGGAGTCCTTGAAGGCCACCAGCAGCGCCGAAATCGAAAACGACACCTGCGGGCTGTGGGTGAGCCATTCGCCCACCCGCACGAAGAAATAGATCCCCGGAATCTGCAGCGGCCAGGCGATCCAGTTCACCAGCTGGATGATGGGCTGATTGAGTTTGAGCGCCACGCCGACCAGCAGGCACAGCGCGGTGGTGGTGCCCATGATCGGAAACAGCGCGATGACGATGCCGAGCGCCAGCGTGAGCGCGATCTTCTGCGGGGTGATCCCCTGGCGCAGCTGCGCCAGCATGACATCGACCACGCGGCGGCGCCAAAAGCCGCGCAGGCCCGTCGGTGGCGCGTTCATGCGCCGCGCGCGGTCGGCCGCAGCAGTACGCGTGAGACCGGCGCGTCCGGCGGCAATCGCCACACGATCAACAGCACGTAGCTGGCCATGGCGATATTGCCGAGCAGCAGGATAGCGATCAGCCACAGCAGGCGCGCGAGCAGCGAGGTCTCGCGATAGGCGAGCCAGACGAAGAAGGTCAGGAAGCCGAAGTAGGTGTCGAACATCGTGGCGATGAACCAGGGGTGCATGACCACGGCGCGTGGGGTCTCCCACAGCGGCACGTGCGCGCTGGCCCAGCTGGTGACGCAGAGCATGGTCACCAGCACCACACTGAAGGCGATGCGCAAAAGCCAGATCATTGCGGCAACACCCCACGCTCTGCCTCGGGCTCTGCCTCTGGCTCAGGCTCGTGGCGCGGGGCCGCCAGCGTCCGGTGCGGACGCAGCACTTCGCGCTGCAGCTGCGGCGAGTCGCCCTTGCGGTACCAGGGCACGCCGCGTAACCAGAGCTTGAGCGCATGCCAGTGGATCAGCCCGATGACCTTCAGTGTCAGCAGCGGGTACTTGAGTCCATACCAGGCGAGGCGGGCATCACCGAGCGCGCGGCGCTCACCGCGCAGCCCGCTGCGCAGCACGCGCTGCTCGCCGTCGAAGTCATCGATGCGCAGCTGCAGCGCTTCCGCGGGCACACGCAGGTGGAAATCGAACTGCAGCGTGAGGCTGGAGAATGGCGACACGTAGTAATGCTTGGGCGCGCGCAGTGTGAACAGCGAGCCATCCTCAGGGCCAGGGGAGGGCAGCAGGTAGAGCTTGTGCTCGCCGAAGGTGTTGCCGACTTCGGCGACCGCGCACAGGGGCGCCCCGTCGGTATCGGCGAAGCAGAAATAGACCGAGATGGGATTGAACACGTAACCGGCAATGCGCGGCAGCGTCAGCAGCCGGATCCGTGCCTGGGGCGGCAGAGCGATACCCTGCGCTGCCAGGTACTGGGCCAGCCGCGCGCGCAGCGGCGCGCCCGAATCGCCGCTGCCTGGCAGGTGATCGGCGTCGTGAAAGCTGTAGAGGTTCCAGCGGTTGCGGCTGAAGAGGCGCAGCGCCCGCGCGAGCGGCTCGATTTCATCCAGGTCGAGATAAAACATGAAGAGCGAATGCCGCAGCGCGTAGCGCCGGGGCGCCAGGCGCTGGTGCATGACCTCGCATTCGTACAGACAGCTCTTCAAGGTGCGGCTCCCGCCAGCGCCAGCTCTTCCACCGCGGGGTAGTCGGGCGCGGGGGCTTCGGCGCGCTCGCTTCCGGGCAGTGTCGGATCCAGCAGGCGGCTCAAATCCATGGCCGAGGCGAGCGCGTCTTCGTGGAAGCCGTAGCGGAAATAGCTGCCGGCGAAGTAGACGCCGCTTTGCCGGCGATTGAGCTCGGGCAGTTCCTGCTGCGCGCGCACTGCGCCCAGATTGAAGAGCGGGTGATCGTAGGCGATGCGCTGCAGGACCTTCGCCGGGTTCAGCGATTGCTCGCCATTGATCGAGACGAAGTAGTTCTGCCGGGTCGGCAGCCGCTGCAGGCTGTTGATCCAGTAGACCGTGGAGGGTTCGAACCGTCCGTCTGCGCCGTCACCGACGCGATAGTTCCACGAGGACCAGCAGCGACGCGTCGCGGGCATCACCGATTCATCCGTGTGCAGCAGCGCGAGATTGGGCTGATAGTGGAACTCACCGAGTACGCGCCGCTCGCGCTCGTCCGCATCGGCCAGCATGCCGAGCGCCTCATCGGCATGGCAGGCCAGGATCACGCGATCGAAACTTTGCTGCTCGCCGTTCTGATCGGTGACGAGGACGCGGCCCTGCTCGCGACGCACCTGCGTGACGCCGCGACGCACTTGAATCCGGTCGCGGAACGGGGCGATCAGTTTCGCCACGTAGCGCTGCGATCCGCCGCTGACCGTGAACCAGGGGTGCTGCGTGTGCAGACCCAGAAAACCGTGATTGTGAAAGAAGCGCAGCAGCGTGGTGGCGGGAAACTGCAGCATGCGCTCGGGTGGGGTGGACCACACCGCGCTGCTCATCGGCAGCAGGTACAGGTCACGGAATTGATCCCCGTAGCGGCGCTCGCGGATGTACTCATCCAGACTCTGATGATCGTGCCGATGCGATTCCAGGCAGTCCACCGCCTCCTGGTTGAAGCGGTTGATGGTCAGCAGCATCTTCCAGAAGGCCGGCCTGAGGAGATTGCGGCGCTGGCCGAAAAGCAGATTCAGACTCGAGCCGCAGAACTCCAGGCCCGCGCGCGCGTGTTGCACGCTGAAGGACATCGAACTCGGCTGCGTCTGGACATCCAGCTCGCGAAACAGGCGCGTGAGGTGCGGATAGGTGACTTGATTGAAAGTCATGAAGCCGGTGTCGATGGGGATGGCGCCAGCCGCCTCCTCGACCAGCACGGTATTGGCGTGGCCGCCCACGTGACCGCCCTTCTCGTAGAGCGTCAGCGCGTAGCGACGTTGCAGCGCGTGAGCGCAGCCGAGGCCGGCAATCCCTGTGCCGATGATCCCTAACGTTTCCATGTCGTTATTGTTCGATGGACTGTCATGGCCAATATATCGCACCCGCGGGGGATTCGGATGCATCCGCGAAGGCCCGCGGCACGTTTAACTGTCTGATGACAACTTGTGGCAGGTTTGGCTGTCTGTTATGAATGATCAGGCGGGTATGGACAGCAACTCCCGTCGGCCTGCCGCGGGATGGCGGGTGCTGTTGCCGTGGCGAGTGCCAGTGAACGAGAAGAAACCGGGCGGTGCAAATGATGCGGAGGTCATCCGTCGTATTCGGACGGGGGATCGTGCCGCATTTCTGGAGTTCTACGATCGCGCGGCACCGCTGCTGCTGGCAGTGGCGGCGCGCATCCTCAACGACCGGCGTGAAGCAGAGGATGTGCTGCAGGATGTCTTTGCGCAGATCTGGCACAAGTCTCAGGGTTTCGATGCCGAGCTGGGATCGCTGACCAGCTGGGCCGTGGCCCTGACGCGCAACAAGGCTATCGATCGCATCCGCGCCTCGACGCGCCGCCGCCGGCTGATCGAGGAGATTTCGCTCAGTCACGAGGCCATCGAACAGGTCCCGGCCGCATCGGCCAGCGAGCAGCTCCACGGTGAGGAGCGCGCGGGGCAAATCCGCGCTGCGCTGGCCGATCTATCCCCCGATCAGCGTCACGTCATCGAGCTGGCTTTTTTTGCAGGCCTGAGCCAGAGCGAGATCGCCGCGCGGCTTGAACAGCCGCTGGGCACCATCAAGGCGAGGATTCGGCGCGGGATGCTGCGCCTGCGCGACCGGCTGGGGGATGTGCTGTGATCGACGAACGCACCGAAGAGCTGGCCGCCGCTTACGCCCTGGGCGCGCTTGAGCCGCATGAGATCGCAGGGTTCGAGGCACGGCTGCGCGGCGACGCGGAACTGCGCGCGCTCGTGGCCGATCTGCGTGGGGTCAGCGCACTGGTGGCCGGCGGGGCGCCCCGGCTCGAGCCCTCCGCCGGGCTGCGGGCACGCGTCATCGCGGACATGGGAGAGCGCGGGCTGGCCAAGGCGGGGCAGGGCCGACAGGGTCGCGGCTGGCTGGGATCGTTGCCCTGGGCGCTGGCGGCGGGATTGGCGACCCTGTGCGTGATCTTCGCCCTCCAGATGCACAACCTGGGTACGCAGCTCGAGGTGCGCCAGCAGCGCATCGATGAACTCGATCACATGGCCGAGGCGCTGCGCGCCGAGCGGGCGGACCTCAAACAGGCCGTGGTCACGCTGCAGCAGAGCAACCGCGTGGCGAATATGCGCATCGCCGTGCTCAATGCCCAGTTGAGCGTCGATCCCAAGGCTGTGGCCGTGAGCGTCTGGGACAACGAACGTCAGAACGGCGTGGTGATCGTGCACCATCTGAAGCCGGCGCCGAAGGGCAAGGACTATCAGCTCTGGATCATCGATCCGCGCTATCCCACACCCGTGGATGCCGGCGTCCTGCAGGTCGATGACGCGGGCGACGGCCGTTCGAACTTCAAGGCGCGCCGGCCGATCCAGAACGCCAATCAGTTCGCCGTCACGGTGGAGGTCAAGGGCGGATCCGAGGTACCCACGCCGAATACCACGGTGCTGGCCGGCGCCTGAGCGGCGCTCGAGCGACGGTAGCGCGGTATCGGCGCGCTCAGCGCGCGCGAAATGTGCCGGTCGAGAGCGCGTCGTATTCGGACTCGAACACTTCCACGCGGTTGCGGCCATTGCGCTTGGCCGCATAGAGCGCCTCATCGGCCAGCTGCACGGCGCCATCGGGGCTGCGCGCCAGCGTCGGACGCACGATGCCCACGCCGATGCTGATCGTGACCACATCCAGTGGCGTGCCATCCAGGTGCTCGATTCCCAGATTCATGACTGCACTGCGCATGGTCTCCGCCAGCGGCAGCGCGGCTTCCCGCGGCACATCGTAGAGGATGACCGCGAGTTCTTCGCCGCCATAACGCGCCGCCAGGTCGAGCGCGCGCTTGGCCACGCTGTGCACCACACCGGCGATGCGCTGGAGCGCAATATCGCCGGCCTTGTGGCCGTAGCGGTCGTTGAATTTCTTGAAGGCATCGACGTCGATGAACATGACCGAGATGGTCTTGCGGTCGCGCAGCGCCTGCTGCCAGGAGCGGATCAGGTGCTCATCGAAGGCGCGCCGGTTCTTCAGTCCGGTCAGTCCGTCGCGTGCGGCAAGGTCGGCGATCAGCCCGCGTTCGAGGAAAGCCTTGCGCACGCGCAGGGCCTGCTGGAAGTAGGCCAATGCGACAATCCCGACGATAACCACCGCGATGCCGGCGGTGTGTACGACCTGGGGAATGCTCTGGCCGTTGATCAGCAGCGCCACCGCAAAGCTTGCCAGCACCACGAGGCTTGCCTGCACGGCGGCGCCATAGCGCAGGCCGAGCATGAAATACAACCCGATGCTGTAGGCGACCAGCCAGGACAGCGCCTCGCCCTGGCCGCCCGCGATGCGATGAGCGGTCTCGAAGGCGCCCAGGATCGCGATGGGAATCGTGGCCCAGCGCGCCACCCCCAGGTAGATGTCCTGGTAGACGCGGCTGAAGGCCGCCCAGGTGAGCGTCGCGCAACCGAGCGCAATCAACATCAGCCGAAGTCGCTGCAGGCCATCGTGTCCGCGGTCCAGCGACAGCAGGCAGGCCCACACCGCCAGCCCGAACAGCATGGCGTTGAACCAGCGTAGCTGCGAGCGGCGCTCGGAGAGGAAAAACTCGTCGTATTCCGCTTCCAGGTCGGGCGCAAACTTGGCTTCGGCTGCGCGCTTGTCCAGCTCGGCTGCATAGCGCGAGTCGGGAATGCCCAGCTTGCCCTTTAACATGAAGGCCATAGCGGCACGGTACTAAGGAATTTGTAAGGGACGTGTGTGCCAGTCCGCAAGAATTCGACGCGGCGCGGGCTGTCGCGATGCGGAACCCGCCGGACGGCAACCGGCGGCCGGAGGCCGCGTCCTGCGGTGCACACGGTTCCAGAATTAAACTTTTGAAAGATCAGTGACTTGAATACATTATTAGATGTATTTTATTAGATACCTCTCCGCAGAGGTCGAGTCTAAGCAAAGGATCTGCGCGGCGAGTTTGATTTGTGCCGCGCGCGACCGCTCCGGGCCACTATCGGCAGCAGGGCGTCCAGCCGTCAGGCCGCCAGCGCGGAGATCTCTTTGTCCAGCAGCCGATAGCTTGCGATCAGTTGCGCGCCAAACCGGGTGAGGGCGGCGGCGCCGCCGCCGCGTCCCCCGGCGCTCGCGCGCGTGACGGGCTTGTTGAATGAGGCATTCAGGCTGGCGATGAGCATCCAGGCGCGGCGGTAGCTCATGCCCAGATCGCGCGCTGCCTGGGAGAGCGAGCCGCTGCGGCGGATGGCCTCGTGCAGCTGGATCTTGCCGGGCGCAACCTCCGCATGCGCCGCAAAATCGATCCGGAAGCGTACGAGGGGACTGGCCATGACGATATCGCTCCTGCTGGTGCTGCCATACTAGCGTCCGCTTCCGGCGTTCAGTTGACTTTAATGCTGCTTTAATAGCGCTTTAACTTACGGAGTGACCTCAGTGGATGCAGTCGCGCAATCGCTGCTCGCAGCACAGTACAAGGCCGAGGCGCTGTTTGCCGAAGTCGTCGCCGGCGGACTGATCGAGCCGGGCAAGTTCGAGAGCCAACTGACCGCCGATGTCTACGCACTGGCCAAGGAGCGCTTTGACGTGCGCCGTCACTGGCACAAGCGCGTTGCGCGTGCCGGCCCCAACACCTTGATGACCTACTACGATGAGCCCGCGGATCGGCGCATCGCCGAGGACGACATCGTTTACCTGGATTTCGGGCCGGTGTTCGAGGCCTGGGAAGCGGATTTTGGCCGCACCTATGCGCTCGGCGGCGATCCGGCGAAGCACAGGCTGATCGCCGATCTGGCGATTGCCTTCGAGGCAGGCCGCAAGCTTTATCAGAGCACGCCCCAGCTGACAGCCGGGGAGTTGTACGACTTCGTGGCGGGATTGGCCGCACCGCGCGGCTGGGAGTTTGGCGCGCCGACGGCCGGGCACCTGATCGGTCACTTTCCGCACGAGACCTCACCGGATCCGACGCGCTTCTCGATCCGTCACGGCTGCCAGACTTCGCTGCGCGAACCGGATGAGGCCGGGCGACAGCGGCACTGGATCCTGGAGATTCACTTCATCGATCGCGCACGCCAGATCGGCGGCTTCTACGAAGAGCTGCTGACCGTCGACCCGGCACGTCCGGCCAGCCAGGCGTGAATCTGGCTGACGATCGCGAGTGCGATGCCCTCGGGGGTCACCGCGCCCAGGTCGATTCCCACCGGTCCGCGCAGCCTGGGTTGCAGGGCCGCCATGTGCGCGCCGAGTTCGCGCGCCAGCCGCTCTCGCCGCGCTGCGGGCCCGAGTAATCCGACGAAGGCCGGGCCGCCGGCCAGCGCCAATTCGCGCAGATAGGCGGCATCGGACAGCAAGTGATGGCTCATGACCACCGCGGCATGGCAGCTGTCGAGGTCGACGGCCGAGCGCAACGCGGACGCCTCGATGAGTTTCACCCCGGCTCCCGGAAAACGCGGGCCGAGCGCATACACCGGGCGATGTTCGACCACGGTGACGCGCCAGCCCAGGCCGCGCGCGTTGGCGACCACCGGCTGCGCATCGGGTCCGCCGCCGCAGATCAGCAGGTGCGGCGCGGGAGCCAGGTACTGAACAAAGGCGCGCGTGCGGCCGCCTTCGGTCTGGGTTCTGACTTCGCGGGAAGCCGATTCCGCCAGCACCTGCGCAGCGGCGCTCATCAACGCGGGCGTCAGCGGCGGCGCCGCCGTGTAGGTGCCGAGCGGGAGGTCGGCGCATTCGTGCACGGCCACCAGCGCCGTCGGCAGACCCGCGCGCGCGCGCCGGCCCGCAGCCTGCAACGCCCGTTCGGCGGGAGTGCCGCGTCCGGCCGGCTCCAGCAGCACGCGCATGGCGCCTTCGCAGCCTGCGCCGATGCCGAAGAGAATATCGTCCGGCCCGCGCATGTCGTATTCCACGGCGCGCGGAATGCCGCAGCGGAGCACCTCGTCGGCGTGCTCCTTCAGGTCAGCCTCGAGGCAGCCGCCGCTCAGCAGTCCCAGGTGGCCGCCATTGGCGAGGATGAGCATGCGGGCGCCGGCCTTGCGATAGGTGGACCCTGCGGTCGCCACCACGGTCGCGAGTACCCGCGCCTCATCCTGTAGTGGCGAATAATCGAACAGCAGTTCCAGGCTGGTATCGAGCCGTACATTGGGAAGGCTCGTCTCAAGAGTCGAGGGCGGGGGCATACTCTTAACTTTAACGCAGTGGCAGCCAAAGACTTGGGATCCGCGTCGAAGCCTAAAATCGGTGCCGTGCTGCTCGCCGCGGGCGCCGGCCGGCGCCTGGGCGGCATCGCCAAGGCGCTGATCCGAATCGAGGGCGTGTCGCTGGTGCAGCGTCAGCTGCGGGTGCTGCGCCAAGCCGGCGTCGGCACCATCGTCGTGGTGACCGGATTCGAGCACCAGGCCGTAGAGGCGGCGGTGCGCGCTCCCGGCACTCGCGGGGCGGCCGCGACAGTGGCGTACAACGCCGAGTACGCACAGGGCCTCGCCGGCTCGGTTCGCGTCGGGCTTGCGGCGCTGGGTCCGGGCTTCGATGGCGTCCTCATGGCACTGGTCGATCAGCCATTGATCGAAGCCGGTGATCTGTGCACTCTCATGGCGGCTTTCGAAGGGCGGCCCGCCGGTCATGCGCTGGTGCCCCAGGTCGAGGGCGCACGCGGCAATCCCGTGATGCTCGATGAGTTGGTGCGTGAGCGCGTGCTGAGGAGCGCACCGGGCCTGGGCGTGCGCGAGCTGCTCGACCGGGAGCCTTCCCTCGTGCATGCGTGGCAGACGAGCAATGACCGGTTCCTCACCGACCTGGATGCGCCCGAGGATCTGGAGCGATTGGCTTCGCTCACGGGCTGGCGCATCGAGCTGCCGCGCCGCTAGGACGGCTTGAATCGCACCAGCTCGGCGCCCTCGCTGACCTGTTCGCCGACGGCGACGTTGAAGGCCTCGCAGATGCCATCTGCGGGGGCGCTGGTGGTGTGCTCCATCTTCATCGCCTCGAGGATCAGCAGCGGCTGACCCTTGGCGACGCGCGCGCCGGGCTCGAGCAGCAGCGCCACCACGCGGCCCGGCATCAGCGCGCGGATGCCGCCTTCATCGCGGGCGACCTCGCCGACGTGTGCCAATGGGTCGATAAGTTCGACGACGAAGTGATCGGCATCGATGAACACATCGCAGCGCTCGCCCTTGAGAATCGCATCGGCCTGCACCTGCCGGCCATCGAAGGCGAAGGTCAGCGTGGTGTCGGAGGCGGTGCCGCCGGGGGAGTCCTTGGGCGCACGGCCGGCGGCCGTGGCGCTCGAGGCGTCTCCAGCCAGCAGCTCGTAGGCATCGGCGGTCTCGCGCACGGCGACCGCGCACTCAACGCCATTGGAGAGAAATCGCAGGCGTCGCGCGCCTTCGGCATTCAGCCGCCAGCCGCCCCCCAGTCGCCAGGGACTGAGCCCCGGACCGTGCGCGGCGCGATCACGCTGCTCGTGCAGCACTGCCAGGGCGGCAGCCGCGATGGCCGCATCGGGCGCGCGCTGCGGCGCCGGGAATAACTGCGCGTGTTCGCGTTCGATCAGTGCGGTGTCCAGATCCGCGCTCGCGAACGCGCGCGTCTGTACCAGGCGGGAGAGGAAGCGCACGTTGTTGGCGACGCCCAGGATCTGGTATTCACTCAAGGAGCGCGTCATGCGCGCGCACGCGGCCTCGCGCGTCGGACCCCAAACAATGAGCTTGGCGATCATCGGGTCGTACCAGGGCGAGATCGTGTCACCCTCGGCGATGCCGGCATCGATGCGCACGACGTCCGTCGGCGACGGTGTTCGCAGGTGATACACGCGACCCGTGGAAGGCAGAAAGCCCCGGTCCGGATCCTCGGCGTAAATGCGCGCTTCGATGGCGTGCCCGTGGATCGCCAACTGCGCCTGCGACAAGGGCAGCGGTTCGCCGGCCGCGACGCGCAGCTGCCACTCCACCAGATCCTGGCCGGTGATCATCTCGGTGACCGGATGCTCCACCTGAAGGCGCGTATTCATCTCCATGAAGTAGAAGGATCCGTCCGGATCGGCGATGAACTCCACGGTACCGGCGCCGACATAGCCCACGGCGCGCGCGGCGGCCAGGGCAGCCGCGCCCATGCGGGCGCGCCGTTCATCAGTCATGCCCGGTGCCGGCGCTTCTTCCAGCACTTTCTGATGGCGGCGCTGCACCGAGCAGTCGCGCTCGAACAGATACACGCCGTTGCCCTGCGCGTCGGTAAAAACCTGGATCTCGATGTGACGCGGACGCAGTACGTACTTTTCGATGAGCACGCGTGCATCGCCGAAGCTCGCTTCGGCCTCGCGCTGGCAGGAGGCGAGCGCAGCGGCGAAATCCGCCGATCGATCGACACGGCGCATGCCCTTGCCGCCGCCCCCTGAGCTCGCCTTGATGAGCACCGGGTAGCCGATGCGGTCGGCTTGTCGCTGCAGCAACTCGGGGGCCTGATCCTCGCCGTGATAGCCGGGCACCAGCGGCACCCCGCTTTCGGCCATGAGAGTCTTGGCCGCGGATTTTGAACCCATGGCGCGAATGGCATCGGCCGGTGGGCCGATGAAGACCAGTCCAGCCTGGGCGCAGGCATCGGCGAACGCGGCGTTCTCGGACAAGAACCCGTAGCCCGGGTGAATAGCCTGCGCACGCGTGCGGCGCGCGGCCTCGATGATGGCATCGCCACGCAGGTAGCTTTCGCGCGCGGGCGGCGGGCCGATCGCGACCGCCTCATCGGCGCCGCGCACATGCAGCGCCTGCGCATCGGCGTCCGAATACACCGCCACGGTGCCGATGCCGAGCCGCCGCGCCGTGCGCTCGATGCGGCAGGCGATTTCGCCGCGATTGGCGATCAATATTTTCCTGAACATGGCTTACATGCGAAACACGCCGAAGCGCGTGTCCGGAATCGGCGCTGCAAGGCTCGCCGCCAGGCCCAGCCCGAGGCAGGTGCGGGTGTCGGCCGGATCGATGATGCCATCGTCCCAGAGGCGCGCCGTGGCGTAGTAGGGATGACCCTGGCTTTCGTACTGCGCGCGGATCGGGGCCGAAAAGTCGGCTTCCTCGGCCGCGCTCCACTGGCCGCCGCGGGCCGCGATCGAATCGCGCCGCACGGTGCTGAGCACGCGCGCGGCCTGCTCGCCGCCCATGACGCTGATACGCGCGTTGGGCCACATCCACAGGAACCGCGGGCCGTAGGCACGGCCGCACATGGCGTAGTTACCGGCGCCGAAGCTGCCGCCGATGATGACCGTGAGCTTGGGCACCTGCGCGCTTGCCACCGCGGTCACCATCTTGGCGCCATGCTTGGCGATGCCCTCCTGCTCGACCTTGCGTCCGACCATGAAGCCGGTGATGTTCTGCAGGAAGATCAGCGGTGTGCGCCGCTGGCAGCACAGCTCGATGAAGTGCGCGCCTTTTTGCGCCGACTCGGAGAACAGGATGCCGTTGTTGGCGATGATGCCCACCGGTATGCCCCAGAGATGCGCGAAGCCGGTCACCAGGGTGCGGCCGTAGCGCGATTTCCATTCGGCGAATTCGCTCTCATCGACCAGGCGCGCAATTACCTCGTGCACATCGTAGGGTTTGCGCGCATCGGCCGGAATCACGCCGTAGAGCTCGTCGGTCGCAAAGCGCGGCGGCAATGGTTCGCGGATGCTAAGTCCATGCGCGGCCGCAGGCGCGAGGCTCGCTACTGCACGGCGCGCAATCGCCAGCGCATGTGCATCGTTTTCCGCCAGGTGATCGGCGACGCCCGACAGGCGCGTGTGCACATCGCCGCCGCCCAGATCCTCGGCGCTGACGATCTCACCGGTGGCCGCCTGCACCAGTGGCGGACCTCCCAGGAAAATAGTGCCCTGGTTGCGCACGATGATGGATTCATCGCTCATGGCCGGAACATAGGCGCCCCCGGCGGTGCAGCTGCCCATGACCACCGCGATCTGCGCGATGCCCTCGGCCGAGAGCGTGGCCTGGTTGAAAAAAATGCGGCCGAAGTGCTCGCGATCCGGGAACACCTCATCCTGGCTGGGCAGATGGGCACCGCCGGAATCGACCAGGTACACGCAGGGCAGGCGATTCTCCCGTGCGATCTCCTGGGCGCGCAGGTGCTTCTTGACGGTGGCGGGGTAGTAAGTCCCGCCTTTGACGGTCGGATCGTTGCAGACCACGAGGCACTCGCGGCCGGAGATGCGTCCCACCCCGGTGATCAGTCCGGCCCCCGGTGCCTCATCGTTATAGAGACCGGTGGCCGCCAGCTGCGACAGTTCCAGGAAGGGCGTGCCCGGATCGAGCAGCAGTTCCACGCGCTCGCGCGGCAGCAGCTTGCCGCGAGCCACGTGGCGGGCGCGTGCGCTCTCGCCGCCGCCCAGGGCATTGCGCGCCACGCGCTCCCGAAGATCCGTGACCAGCGGCAGCATGGCTGCGCGGTTGGCCTTGAACTCCTCGCTCCTGGGATTGACCTCGCTGGTGAGTACCGGCACGTCCGCCACCCCGACTTGCAATTAATCGACTGATTGTCGGACAATAGCGCAATTAATCAGGTCGGAGCAAGCGGCCATGAGTGTTCTGGATGCGACCGAACTCGATTACGGTCTGGGCGAGACACTGACCGAGGTGCGCGCGCAGGTGCGGCGCTTCGCCCGGGAGAAGATCGCCCCGCTGGCCGATGAGATCGATCGCAGCAATCAGTTTCCTCGCCAGCTCTGGCCGCAGCTGGGCGAGCTGGGCCTGCTCGGCATCACGGTGCCCGAGCGCTGGGGCGGCTCGAACCTTGGCTACCTGGCCCATATCATCGTCATGGAGGAAATCTCGCGCGCCAGCGGCGCGGTGGGGCTTTCCTATGGCGCGCACTCCAATCTCTGCGTCAATCAGCTCACCCGTCATGGCACCGATGACCAGCGGGACCGCTACCTGCCGCGGCTGGTGGACGGCTCGCACGTGGGCGCCCTGGCCATGTCCGAGCCCGGTGCCGGCTCCGATGTCACGGCCATGGAACTGCGCGCCACGCAGCACGGCGATCACTTCCGCCTCTCGGGTCACAAGATGTGGATTACCAATGGTCCGGATGCGGACGTGCTGATCGTCTATGCCAAGACCGACCCGGAGGCGCGCGAGCGCGGCATCTCCGCCTTCATCGTCGAGAAGGGCTTCGCCGGCTTCTCTACTGCGCAGAAGCTGGACAAACTCGGCATGCGCGGCTCCAACACCTGCGAGCTGGTATTCGACCAATGTCGCGTGCCGGCGGAGAACCTGCTCGGCGGCCTCAACCAGGGTACGCGCGTGCTCATGAGCGGCCTGGACTACGAACGCGCCGTGCTCGCTGGTGGCCCGCTCGGGCTCATGGCCGCAGCATTGGATCTGACGCTGCCCTATGTGCACGAGCGCAAGCAGTTCCGTCACGCCATCGGTACCTTTCAGCTCATGCAGGCCAAGCTGGCCGACATGTACGTGAGCCTCAATGCCGCGCGCGCCTATGTTTACGCCGTCGGCCGCGCCTGCGATGCCGGCCTGTGCACGCGCCAGGATGCGGCCGCGGCAATTCTGTTCGCGGCCGAGCGCGGCACGCAGGTCGCACTCGAGGCCATCCAGTCCCTCGGCGGCAATGGCTATATCAACGACTACCCGGCCGGTCGGCTGTTGCGCGACGCCAAGCTTTATGAGATCGGCGCGGGCACCCAGGAGATTCGCCGCATGCTCATTGGCCGCGAGCTGTTTCGCATCACCGCATGAACCTGCTGTTCGAACCGATCACCATCGAGCCCACCTACCGTCGCGTCGCCGGCGCGCTGGTCGAGCACATCGTCGCCGGTCGTCTGCAGGTGGGCGATCACCTGCCGCCGGAACTGGAGCTGGCGCGCCAGTTCGGCGTCAACCGTTCCACCGTGCGCGAGGCGCTGCGCGAACTCGACAGTGCGGGTCTGCTCGGGCGCCGCCGCGGTTCCAAGCGCATGGTGGTGGTGCGGCCGGGCGCCGGGCAGGTCGGCGCGGGCGTGCGGCGCGCACTGGTGCTGCACGAGGTGACCTACCAGGATGTGTGGGAGGGGCTCACCATCCTGGAACCGCCGCTGGCGGCGCTCGCCGCCACGCGTCGCAAGGCTGCGGACTGTCTTCAACTCCACGCCGCTGCCCAGAGCGTCGAGGCCGCGGAAGATTCGGCGCAGACCGTGGTCCATGTCATCAAATATTTCCGCGCGCTGGGGGAAGCCGGCGGCAATCCCGCGCTGGCCGTGGCTCAAGAGCCGCTGCTGCAGCTGCTCGAGCCGTCGGTCGCGGCCATGATCGGTAGGGTCACACAAGCACGCGCGCGCATCATTGCCGCGCAACGCCGTCTTACCCACGCCGTCGAGGCGCGTGACAGCGAGGCGGCCCAGGCCTGGATGGCCAAGCACATCCGTGACTTCAAGCGCGGCTTCGAGCTTGCAGGCATCAATCCGCGTGATACTGTCGCGCAGGGCGGGCGCCCGACGCCCGCGGAGCCGCCCGCAGTCGCACCGTAGATTCGAGTCCGGCCCATGTTTACCTACATTTGTTTCGGTACCAGCAACCTGGAATCCGCCGCGCGCTTTTACGATGCCACGATGGGTGCGCTCGGCCACAAACGCTGCGATGTCGAGGACAAGGCGGAGTGGGACGGCTGGATCGGCTGGGGCACCTACCGTGATGGCGGCGCGCAGGAAGTGGCCCTCTGGGTCTGCAAACCCTTCGATGGAGAACCGGCCACGGTCGGCAACGGCACCATGGTGGCGCTGCAGGCCACATCTTGGCGGCAGGTGGATGCATTCCATGCCGCGGCTCTGCGCACCGGCGGCACCAGCGAGGGCGCGCCCGGCCTGCGCCCGCAGTACAACCCGGATTTCTACGCGGCCTACGTGCGCGATCCCGATGGCAACAAGCTGGCGGCCGTATGCCGTGGATTCACACAACCCCAGTGAGCGGACGCACGCGCGCGCTGGCGACGGTTGCTGTGACGGCCATCATCGCCGCGCTTCCGATTGGCACTGCGCCGGCCGACCCGCAGGTGGAGCTGCCGGCCGCGATTCTCGAGCGCTATACGGGCTACTATGCGCTCAGTGCGTCGAGCGTGATCACGGTGACTCGCGCCGGCTCACGGTTGCTGGTGCAGCTTCCGGGGCAGCCGGCGGCCGAGATCTACGCCGAGACTGCGGCCTCGTTCGTCTACAAGACCATGGATGTGCGCATCGACTTCATTCCCAATCCGCCGGTGGAGATCACCGCTCTGGTGCTGCACCAGCAGGGGCTGGATCACGTGGCGCCACGCATCGATGCCGCGCAGGCGCAGGCCATTGCGGCGGCCAATGAGCAGCGCGCCAAGTCCAGCACCCCGTGAATGCGCCTGACGCCCCCGAAGTCCCGACTGAAAGCCCGACCACGCGCCGCCGCCGTTTCCGCCTGGCACTCAAAGTCACGGCGGTGTCCTGGCGCGATCTGTTCCAGACTGTCGGGCCGGTGGTGCTCATCAGCACGGTGGCCGTGCTGCTGGCGCTGCACTTTGTGCGACCAGCGCCGCCGAGCTCCCTGACCATCAGTGCGGGACCGGCTGGCAGCTCGTTCCAGACCGCGGCCCAGCAATACCAGAAAATCCTGGCGCGCAACGGCATCACGCTCAAGATCGTGACCTCGGAAGGGTCGCTCGACAATCTCAACCGACTGACCGATGGCAACTCGGGAGTCGATGTGGCCTTTGTGCAGTCGGGCATCACGGGCGACGGCGATGCCAGCGATCTGGTCTCGCTGGGCAGCATGTTCTATCAGCCGGTCATCATCTTCTATCGCAGCCGTGAGCCGATGGAGCGCCTCTCGGAGCTGCGCGGCCGGCGCATCGCAATCGGGGCCAAGGGCAGCGGCACGCGGGTGCTCTCGTTGGCGCTGCTGAAAGACAACGAGATCGAGCCCGACGGACCCACCAAATTGCTGGACCTGGAAGGGGAGGCCGCGCGTTCGGCGCTGATCAATGGTCAGCTCGATGCCATCATGATGAGCGGCGATTCCGCCTCACCGCAGACCATCCGCGAGATGCTGCACGCGCCCGGAATACGACTCTATGATTTCCCGCAGGCCGATGCTTACGTGCGCCGCTTTCCGTACCTGAGCAAGCTGACGATTCCGCCGGGTGCATTCGATCTGGGGGAGAACCTGCCGCCAAAGCCCATCAACATGGTGGCGCCGACCGTGGAGCTGCTGTCGCATACGGACCTGCATCCGGCGCTGTCGGACCTGCTGATCGAAGCGGCGCTCGAAGTACACAGTCGCGCCACGCTGCTGCAGAATGCGGGGCAATTCCCGACGCCGCAGATTCACAGCTTTCCGATCAGCACCGAAGCGGGGCGCTACTACAAATCCGGTCGTAGTTTTGCGTACCGTTACATGCCGTTCTGGCTGGCGAGCCTGTTCACGCGCGCAGCCGTGATCCTGGTGCCGCTGTTCGTGGTGGTGATTCCAGGTTTGCGCTACCTGCCGCAGCTCTATAACTGGCGCATCCGCCGCCGCATTCATCGCCGTTACGGCGAGCTGATGGCGCTCGAACGCGAGGCGCTCGCGGGCAACATGTCCGAGGAATGGCGCGCCGTGCTGCTCGAGCGTGTCGATGAAATCGAACGCGCGACCATCAAAGTAAAGATGCCGGGCTCGCACGCCGAGGCGCTCTACGCGCTGCGCCAGCACCTGCGCTTCGTGCGCGATCGTTTGACGCACGCCCCGGTTGCCGGTTCTGAAATGGAGCTGCCGCCAACCGACACCTCTGCGGAGGACTCGACGGAGGAGTAATCCTCCGGGCGAGGTTCGCAACTTAAGGCAGTGCCCGCCCGGTGTTTCCCGCGAACAGCGGTGATGTGACCGGCATCGCCAGCGCGGCGGCCAGGTGAGGCGCAGCCGCAGCGGCGGGCAGAGGCGTGATGCGATTGGGAAAGCCGCCCTTCATCATGAGCATCTCGCCGGGCTGCGTGAATTGACGGCGGCCGAAGTCCCAGCTGACGCGTCGCCCGAAGTCGATGCGAAGATTCTCGTGCGCGGCCATGCGCAGATTCACCAGCTCACGTCGGCCCGAAAGCTCCGCGGCACTGCCGGTGCCACCGGGCAGCGAGCCGGGATTGGAATGCTGATCGAGACGAAACCCAAAGCTGCGGTGGGCCGCGCCAGGGCCGATCGGTTGAGAGATGTAGAAACTGATCTCGCGACCCTGCATTCCGGGTGTGCTGCCGGGATCCCCCGCGAGACACGTGCCGGTCCAGGGGAGTGCCGCGCTGCCTAGCGCCAGACACTTCACATTGAACGCGACTCTAAGTCTCCTTCGCACCACAGACCTCCCGGCCTGAGCTCGGAGTTCAGTATGCGCCGGGCGGGCGGGCTGTCCGATCAAAGGGGACAGAATGCGATGCGGTGCGCAGAATATCGTCGGGTGAGGCCGATTATGGAAAAACCGCCCCCGAAGACACTATCCTCACGTCTCGGGGTACAGCTTGTGCTCGATTGCCCGGAACCTGGGTTCGTGGCGCAACGAATCGAGCCATGCATCGGTCCGGAGCTGGCTGAGGCCCGAGTCGCGTAGCCGGTAAGCCGTGTCCAGCCAGTCGAGCGCCTTGGATGTTTCGCCGCGCAGAGCAAAGATTTCGGCCAGCTGGTAGGCGACGCTGTCACCCAATTCGCCCTTGAGCGCAGTGATCTGGGCATCGGACTCCGCGCGACGGTGCAGCTTGTCGTAGGCGACGATCAGGCATACCCGCGAAGTCCAATCCGGTTGAGTCACGTTGCAGTCGGCAGCTGCCGCCTCAGGGCGGCCCTCATAGAGCGCAATCAGGCCACGCGTCTCGATCAATCGTGAGTCGTCCGGTCTCAGCGCCAGGCCCCGCTCGAGCGCCAACTTGGCCGCCGGAAGCTCGCCGGCGCCGGCGGCCAGGTCGGCGATATAGTTCAGGTTGCGAATGTTGAGCGGATCGAGCGCAATGGCGCGATTCACATTGGTCAGGCCGCGTTCACGCTCTCCTAAACCCAGCTGGAACAGGCCCGCCCGTGACAGCACACTGGCATTGTTCGGCGACAGCTCCAGCGCGCGCGCGTACTCACGGCTCGCACCGGGGAAGTCAAGTTCCAGTCGTTCTTTCACCCGGGCCAGGGCAGCGTGCGATTCGCCCAGATCCGGCGCGAGTTCCAGGGCTTTCAGCGCCGCCGCCCGTGCCCGCTGGGCATAGGCAGGCTGTTCGCTGTCGCGTGCATAGTTGTTGTCAAAGGCAGCGAGGGCCAATGAATCGCTGGCGTAGGCCTTGGCAAATTTCGGGTCCAGCTGCACGGCATTCTCGAATGCGACAATGGCAGCCTGCAGCTTTTCCTGACCGGCGCCCTCGCGCAGCAGCAGTTCGCCGTGCAGGTAGGCGTCCAGTGCGGCCGGGTTCCTGGTGCCACCCAGTTCAATGGCAGCGGCCGCGCCGGGCAGCAGCGTCGCCTGCAACGCGGTGGTCACGGCCGTGGCGATCTCGGTTTGGAGCGCCAGTACGTTCTTCAGATCGCGATCGTAGGTTTCCGACCACAGGTGAAAGCCGGTCAGCGCGTTGATGAGCTGCGCTGTGATACGCACATGGTTGCCGTCGCGCCGCACGCTTCCTTCGAGCAGCGCGCCGACATTGAGCTTGCGCGCAATATCGACGAGTTCCACGTGCTCACCCTTGAAAGAGAAGGAGGAGGTGCGGGCCGCGACCTGCAGATCGTGCACCTTGGCCAGCGAGTCGAGCAGTTCCTCGGACAGGCCGTCGGAGAAGTATTCCTGGTCTTTGTCGGCGCTCATGTTCACGAAGGGCAGCACCGCTACCGAGTGTGGCGGTGGCGAGAATCCATCCGCCGACGCTACGGCAGCGTGTCCGAGACTGACGCTGGCGCCGGGAGCGGTCGCTCCTTTCCTGAAATAGAAGGCGGCGGCCAGCGCTGCCAGGACGCAGAGCGCCACGGCTGCGATGAGGACGGGCTTCGTGTTTCGTCTGGTACTCGGCGTCGCCGGCGTAGCTGGTGCGGCGGCCGGCGGTGCGCGCTGTGACGAGGGTGGCGGAGGCGGATTGGGTGCGACACCGGACGCGGTGCTCTGACGCAGGAGATTCGCGACCCATTGGCTGAAAGAGTCGGGCGTCGCGCCGGCGGGCAGACGCGTCCACTGCACGCGATGGAAGGATTCCGGCAGATCTGCCGTGCCCTCCGGCGTGGCGTCGATGCACACCGGCACGATGAAGACCTTGTTGCGCGCCATCATCTGAGTGCGCTGGTCGGCAACCGCCCACTCGAGCCGGAAGTAGCCCTCCGGCCGCGAGGCGGTATTGACCGAGATGATGGGCAGGAACAGCGCGCAGTCGCGAATCTCGCGACGTATCTTCTGATCCCAGGCTTCCCCGCCGCGCAGCTCACTCTGATCGAACCAGACTTCGATCCCGGCTGCCCGGAGCGTGTCGCAGAGACGCTTTGCCGCCTCGGCATCCTGCGATGCATAGCTCAGAAAGACGGCTCGAAGGCTTGCGTCCGCAGTCACGGCGGCAAGAATGAGGCCTTGGCTAGCACATTACCACCGCGCCAGAGATACAACGCCAGCAGGGGATCCCCATGCGTGCGCATAGCGTGCGGCTCGAAAGCGGCGTGATGAACGAGTGTGCCCGGCGCCAGCTCCCGCCACCCAGACTTGTCGGTCCGGATTTCGCCCTGGCGCCACGAGGCCGTTCCCGACAGAGGCACGTAGAGCTCTTCGGCTTCATGGCTATGAGAAGGGTAGTGCGTGTCCGGACCCAGCAGCAGACAACCGCAGGCCAGGCCATCGCCTGTCGGCGCGGTCGGGCTGATCAGTTCGCACCAGCCGTAGCGATCAAGGAAGCCGCGCTCGATGGCGCCGGATGCCACCTCGGCCAGGGAGTAGGTCTGCCGCCACTCGAGATCGTGCGTGGCGTTGCAGAGCATCGCGCACAGTGGCGCACTAAAGGACGGTGCGGCCCGTGCGGCGCGCGGCAACCACTGCAGCACGGGCAGGGTGTGCCGCAGAACCGTCGCTGACGTGGCGCGTGATGGCTGCTCGCGTGGCCAGTCGATAAGCCACGGCTCGATGGCTGGATCGCCGAGTGAGGCGAGCAGGGCGCGCGCCTGGGCTGCGAGCGCATCAGTTCGGATGGTATTCGCGCTCGGTGTGATGCAGGAGTTGCGCGGGATAGAAATACACCTCGCGCAATGAACCGTCGGCGTAGCGCGATGCCTGGTCGTTGAAGTGCGGTGATGTCGGATCGCTGCTCTCCCCGCCCATACTGATGGCGCGCGCGGAAACGCGCTCGCCGAACTCGACGATGGCGACGAAGCTGTTACCGTTGGTGCCGTAGTACTTGTTGGTGCCCTCGTAGCGTCGCGCCCCAAAAGAAGCCAGCGAGCCCCAGCGCGCCGAGGTGAACTCGACTGGGATGCTGGGCGCGGCGTCGTTGAATTTCTGCACAATGTCGGAGGTCAGGCGCTGGCAACGATTCATCTCGCCCCATGACACGCGCCAGGTGCCGAAATCGTGCTCCAGGCGGTCGGAGACCCGCGCCAGCACCGACAGTTTTTGCTCCGCACTGGTGCGATCGGCCATATCATCGTAGACGGATAGCCGCTGGACATCGGCGTCGCTCTTGGCTTCGTTCCAGAGCTCATCGCCCCAGAGTGCCGCGAGCGTGGTGGCCACGGAATGCACGCCCCAGCGATAG
>Ga0302308_10001078_pt1 | contig 22422 bp, 20 predicted proteins | sample III_Palsa_E3_3_FD_200531 | JGI IMG/M metagenome (GOLD analysis project Ga0302308, IMG submission 200531) | Peat permafrost microbial communities from Stordalen Mire near Abisko, Sweden - III_Palsa_E3_3 | ecosystem: Environmental > Terrestrial > Soil > Palsa > Peat permafrost | place: Sweden...
CCGCCTCCACGCGTACGACCATCGAGGGCCGGGAGCTCTCAGTCTCCAATCTCGAGAAAGTTCTTTTTCCTCACAGCGGGTTCACCAAGGGTCAACTCATCGACTACTACCTACGCGTCGCCCCGGTGATGCTCCCGCACATCCGGGAGAGGCCGCTCACCATGAAGCGTTTCCCCGACGGAGTAGAGAGCAAGTTCTTCTTCGAGAAGCACATCCCGTCGCACGCGCCGGCATGGGTGCGCTCGGTGGACGTCGCTGCCAACGACGGCAAGGACGTGGTCCCCTACGCGCTGGTCAACGACGTCCCGACCTTGGCCTGGGCGGCCAACCTCGGGACGATTGAGTTCCACGTGCCTCTCTGGCACGTCGGGCGACGTCGCAAGCTCCCGGCCCCACCCGACTTCATGGTCTTCGACCTCGATCCGGGCGAGGGAACGTCCATCGTCGAGTGCTGTGTAGTGGCCGGATACGTGATGGACGAGCTCGCCCGGCAGGGCACCGAGTCGTTCGCCAAGACGAGCGGATCGAAAGGCCTTCAGCTCTACACCGCTGTCGGGCCGAAGACGACCTGGGACAGCGTGCGGGACCGCAGTCACGAGATCGCCCGCAAGCTCGAATCCGACCACCGGGACCTGGTCGTCTCCAACATGCGCAAGTCGTTGCGCCAGGGTCGGGTCCTCATCGACTGGAGCCAGAACCACTCGGCCAAGACGACGGTGGCCGTCTACTCGGTGCGCGCTATGTCGACGCCCACGGTCTCGACTCCCGTCAGCCCGGCCGAGGTCCGCCGCTGCGCCACGAAGGAGGACCCTGGACTCCTGCGCTTCGAGACCGATGACGTCTTGCGGCGCATCGACAAGGACGGCGATCTGTTCGCTCCGCTCGGCTTGGCGTGATCCGCAAAAGAGAGACGCCTCTTTGCCCGGATTCTGATCCAGCGGGTCTCGCAGGAGAGGTCCACCCACGCGGGGAAAGGCTGTGGGAAGACTGGTACGTGCCGATGCGCATCCGCGCAGACCAAAGCACCGGCGGCGAGCCTGGTTGAAGTTCCCTCAGGCACGAAACCCGAAAGCCCCCCTCGACCGGTGTCCTGCCGGTGCGCCGGCCTCTTGGGCAAGTTGGGCGCTGTCGTCCCATTGATGCCCGCCCTTCGGGATCGGCAAACCCACGACGGGAGATTCCTCGTGATCAGCCGGCTGCACGTGCCTGCAGACGGAGCAGGACCTCGTCGACCACCTCCGACGTCGAGGCTTCTCCACCAAGGTCGAAGGTCCGAATCCCGTCCGCCGCTGCGCCGAGCGTGGCGACACGGATGGCCGCGGCGGCTTCGGCGACTGCGGCATCGCCGTGTGCGGCATGGTCGAGCACGGCGGCGCAGGCCAACAGCATCGCCATCGGATTGGCGACGTTCTTGCCCATGAGCGACGGCGCCGTCCCGTGCGGCGCCTCCGCCATGGCGACCACGGTGCGCAGGTCGTCGTCCAATGCCAGCAACACCGACTCGGCGCCGGCGATCGATCCGAAGAGGGCGAGCACGAGGTCCGACAGGCAGTCCCCGTCACGATTCAGGGCTGGGACCACCAGAGTGCTGGCATTCGACTCTGTGATCAGCCCCGCATAGGTGGCGTCGATCAGCGTCGGGCGGTAGGGCACCTGCGGATAGCGCGCCGCCGCGGCATCCATTTCCTCCTTCAGCATCCCCTCGTACACCGTGGAGACCGTCCATTTGGGTCCGCCGTAGACACTCGCATCCATGGCGGAGGCCGTCACGAACGAGAACTCGGCGACGGAGCGGCATGTCGAACGATCGATCCGTTCCGTTCGCCACGCCTGCTCGGCCGCGCTCCCGACGTCGCCCGTTCGGTGCTCCTCAGCGCCGTAGGCATCGCCCACGGCCATCCGGACAACCACGATCGGATGAACCACCGACGCCGGCGGCGCTACCCCCGGTATACGCCGGCCCGTCCGGACGATGACGGAGCCGTTCACACCCTCCCGCAGGATGCGATTCGGACTGCCCACGTCGCCCGTCGTCTCCGGTGTGATGGTGGCCGCCTTGAGACCCAGGCCCGTTTCACGCATGGCGGCGGCCGCGTCGCGGACGACCTGGTTGCCGGTGGCCCGCCGATTGCCGAGCGACAGGTCGAACCGGAGCAGGTCCACGTCGAACCCGAGCACCCGTGGGTCCAGGACCCGCAGCGCCGCCTCGAGGAGCTCCTGTCCGGTCTCGTCACCGTCACAGACGACGATCTGGCGGATCAGTGACATGTGAATCAGGGTCGCGCTGTTTGCCGCCGTCCGCCAGATCGCTCCGGAACCGGTCTCAGGTCCAAGCGTTCCGCGTGGGCGGCATGCCGCTCCGGCCCTCCGGGCCGGGGACGACGCCCAGGACCTGGTGGATGGAGATCCCGCCGTCTTCGAAGCCGTTGGCCGACGCCGCCATGTAGAGCTGCCACACACGGGCTCGCCGCACCCCGACCTCGGCCACGGCCGCATCCCAGTGCCGTTGGAGGTTGGCGACCCAGGCCCGCAAGGTCTTGGCGTAGTGCTCGCGGAGCGACTCGACGTCGCGCACTTCGAAGCCGGCCTCCTCCATGGACAGGACGACCTGCCCGACGTCGATGAGCTCGCCGTCCGGGAACACGTAGCGGCCGATGAACGAGCGCGGGCCGATGCGCGAGCCACCCACACTCGAGATGGCATGGTTCAGCAACCGGCCCTCCGGCCCGAGCAGCCTGCGCATGCCCGCGAAGTACTCGGCGCTTTTCGATGACCCCACGTGCTCGAACATGCCGATTGAGGCGATGCCGTCGAACGCGCCATCCCGCACGTCCCGGTAGTCCTGCAGCCGGATTTCGATCTGCTTCTCCAATCCGGCCGCGCTGACCCTGTCGCGGGCCCATCGGGCCTGGGCGGGGCTGAGGGTGACCCCCACGACCCGAGCGCCGTAGCGACGTGCCGCATGGAGCGCAAAACTGCCCCAGCCGCAACCCACATCGAGAATGCGCTGTCCCGGCCCTTCGGCCAATCCGAGCTTGTGGCAGACGAGGTCGTGCTTCGATTCCTGGGCGGCCTCGAGGGACTCCGCCCCGGGCGCAAACCGCGCGCACGAATACGTCATGGCGGGCCCGAGGACCATGGCGTAGAAGTCGTTGCTGACGTCGTAGTGGTGTTGCACCGCCTGCGCGTCGCGGCCGCGCGAGTGGAGCCGACCCCGCGGTGCCGCCTCCTCCGGCGGCGGGGGGAGCGGCCTTCCCGCGATCCCGAGACGGCGCGCCGCCTGCAGTGCCTGCCACGGCACCCGCGAGCCGACATGGATGCGCTCTGGGGACGCGGCGTGGAGTGCCGCCAGCAGTCCGAAAATGTCACCCTCGAAGGCGAGGTCCCCCATCACGAAGGCGCGAGCCAGACCGAGCTCGCCGGGCGACCAGAGCAGCCTTTGGACTGCGTCCGGAGAGCGCACCAGGAGGGCGTCCCCGCCCGAGGGCCCGAGGCGGGTCCCGTCCCAGAACTCAATACGCACCGGGGGCCGGCCTCCGAAGAAATGGGCGATGAGGGGGGCCACCGCCACCGCCGCACCCCCTCCGGGGATGGGCTTGGCGCTTCTGGGCTGCTGCTGGGGCCGCAATGGGCGCGGCCTGGAAAGAAGGTCCGATCGCATCACTGTCTCCTGATCAACGCGCTGAATTGTATGCCGTGAATGGATGCGATGCTTCGGGGAAAGGTACGCGTCAGAGGATCGGATGTCAGACGAACGTACGGCCGAGCCGGGCCCGGGAACCCCGGGTCAGCGTGCCCTGGGGGCCATGGAGAGTGCCGTTCGTCGCGCCCGCGAGTCGGCGGGAGCCCCTCCCCTGCGCCCACTCCCGTCACCAAACGCGCAATCCTCGACGACGCCGGTGGACATGACGCCTCTCCGAGATGACGTGCGTGTCTTGCCCCCGCCGGCAAGCTCACCACCCCCGGCCCGGCCCCAGGGACCTGCTCCTGCATCTCGTGAGATTCCCGCGCGCGCACCCGAGGAAGGGCCGGCGCGGCCGCGCTCGGATCGCTGGCTGGTTAGCACTGTCGTGGTGGTCGCCGCCCTGCTGGTGGCGGCCGCCACCGCCTTGATCGTCTCGTTGACGGGCAGCTCGGCGCCGTCGTCCTCGACGATTGCGCCGTCGGTCCGCGCCACCACGGTGCCGTCTCACCCGCCGCAGACCCACCCCCGGAGCGGTAGCTCCCCCGCCACGTCCCCCACCACGTCACCGCCGCCGACTTCCACCTCGACAACCGTGTCCGCCGCCCCCGCCGGCCCTCCGGTGATCTCCTCGTTGAGTCCCGCCAGCGGCTCCGCGGGGCAGAGCGTCACCGTTTCCGGCGCCAACTTCTTGAGCTCCAATGGTCAGATAGTGGCGACGTTCAACGGTCAGGTGGCGCCGACCAGCTGCCCCGTCCAGAGCAGCTGCACGGTCACCGTGCCAACATCGAGCGCGCCTTCCGCGCAGGTGGTGATCACGACAGCCGGAGGCGCGTCCAACGCAGCGACTTTCACCTACGACTGAGCGCGCCTGAGCAGTTCGTTCACTTCGTCGTCCGACGTCGGGGAGAAGTCCCTGTACCACTCGCCCACCGCGAAGAACGGATCCGGATTGGCCACGCAGAGCACGACGTCACAGGCGTCCTGGAGCGCGGCAACCGCCGCAGTCGGCGCGACCGGCACGGCGAAGACGATCCGCGACGCGCCCTGGGCACGCGCCACTTGGCAAGCGGCGCGTGCGGTCGAGCCGGTGGCGATCCCGTCGTCCACGATGACGGCGCAGCAGCCCCCGAGGTCGAGCCGCGGGCGATCGTTCCGATAGCGTCGAGCCTGTCGGTTCAGCTCCACCCCTTCCCGCTCCGCCATCGCTGCCAGGTCGGCCGCTCTGACGGAGTTCGACACGACGACCTCCTCGTTCTCCACCCGGACGCCGTCCTCGCCGATGGCCCCTACGGCCAACTCAGGTTGGCACGGGAGCCCGATCTTGCGCACGACGATGACGTCCAGTGGGACGCCCAACGTGAGGCTGACCTGGACCGCGACGGGCACCCCGCCCCGAGGCAGCCCGAGCACGACCGTCCGATCATCTCCGAGGCCGGCAGCCACGACGAGCCGTGCCAGTTGGCGACCGGCCTCCACTCGGTCGCGGAACATCGATCACCCCCTTTTTCGACAGCGCAGTCTTCAGCAGTCTTCCCCCCCGCTCGCGACTCCACCAGATGCTGTGACTGCAGCCTGCGTGAAGGCGAAGGTGTACTGCGTCACGCGCGAGAGGGAAGACTGCTGGGCATGGAGATCTCGGAGTGACACGGCCGGTGCTGGCCGCTGATGTCGGGGGGACGCAGATGCGCGCGGCCCTGGTGGACGAGAAGGGCCGGGTCCTGCTCCGTCGATCCGCCCCCACTCCTGCGGACGCGGACGTGCCCGCGTCGTTGATCGACCTCATCGCCTCCGTGGCGGCGGAACGTGATCACGGTGCGGCGACGCACGCCGTCGTCGGGCTGCCGGGGGCGGTCGATTACGACGCGGGCCGGCTCCTGTGGGCGCCCCACCTCCCTCCGCAATGGCCCGACCTGCTGTCCGCCGATGGGCTGACCGAGCACCTCGGTCTCCCTGCGAGCATCGCCAACGACGCCGACCTGGCGGCGGTCGGAGAGGCCTGGTTCGGCGCCGGAGCGGCGAGCCATGCGGTCGGCTATCTGACGATCTCGACCGGCATCGGCGCTGGAGTGGTCCACGGTGGACGCCTGCTGCGCGGCCCCCGCTCCCTGGCCGAGGTCGGCCACAGTGTCATCGACTGGCATGCCTGGCTGGAGGGCGGGCCGTCCACGCTCGAGGAGCTGGGATCGGGTAGCGGTATCGCCCGACAAGCCCGGGAGGTCGGGCTGGGGTCCCTTGGCGCCCGCGAGATCCAGGCCAGCGCGGAGGCGGGCGAGCCACGCGCGGCGGCCATCTGGCAACAGGCCATCGGGGCCTGCGCCGCAGGAGTGTCGAATCTCGTCATGGCGTTCTACCCGACCACCGTCGTGATCGGCGGTGGGATCGGGAGACAGGAGGAGTTCTTCGGCCCGCTCCGCACGACGGTACTGGAGCGGGCCGGTCACTACCCCCTCGACCTGATGATCGTCCGCTCCACGCTTGGAGACGATGCAGGGCTCGCTGGGGCGGCGGCGTGGCTGGGCGCCACCGGTTCTCATGACCCCGACCGTTGACCGATCCCCAACGACCGTTCACAGAAAAACGGACAGCATTTGTCCGAAGACCTCGGTATGGTTCTTGAACTTGAAACAAAACTGAAACACAACCCGTGACACACGGGTAGAACGGCAAGAGCAGGGGGCCCGCTCAAATGGGCGGACCAGGACCAAAGGAGACAATGTGCGTTTCAGCAGGGCAGGCATGCTCGGGGGGCTCTCCCTCGTGATGTGTGCGGCGCTGGTCAGCGTCGGGGGTGGCGGGGCTTCGGCCTCGGTCCGCGTAAGCGGGCCCTCCGGCATTTCGACCACTTCGTTCACCAACAACTTCAGCGCCATGAAGCAGTTCAAGTCCCTGGCCGCGGCCGGGAAGGGGAAGGTGGCAGCGATCCTGCCCGACACGGTCAGTTCGACGCGCTATGTCGAGTTCGACCAGCCGGACATCACCAAGGCGCTCACGACGGCTGGACTGAGTTCGTCGCAGTTCACCGTGCAGAATGCGCTCGGCAGCGACGCCACGCAGCTGACCGACGCCCAGACTGACATCTCGAACGGGGCGACGGTGCTCCTGGTCGACCCGCTCGACTCAGGTGTGGGAGCGCAGATCGAGAGTTACGCCAAGGCACGTGGTGTCAAGGTCATCGACTATGACCGACTCACCCTCGGTGGGAGCCGCGCCTACTACGTCAGCTTCAACAACGTGAAGGTCGGCCAACTCATCGGGAAGGGGCTCGTGAGCTGCGTCGCCGCCTGGCACATCAAGAAGCCAGAGGTCGTCGTCATGCACGGCGCGGTGACGGACAACAACGCCACCCTGTTCGCTCAGGGCTACGACGGCGTGATCAACCCGTTCTTCAAGTCGGGGAAGTGGGTCGCTGTGGCCCACACGGCAGGGACGTGGGACCCACCGACGGCCGAGACCGAGTTCCAGGCCGTCTTGACGGCGCACCACAACGTCAACTCGGCTCTCATCCCGAACGACGAAACGGGCGCACCGATCATCACGTACCTGCAGTCGCTCCACGTGAAGCCCAAGACCTTCCCGACAACGGGACAGGACGCCACGTTGACCGGCCTCGACAATGTGCTCTCGGGCTACCAGTGCGGCACCGTGTACAAGCCGATCTACCTGGAAGCTGAGTCTGCAGTGGCTCTGGCGCTCTACCTGCGTGCGGGGGCCAAGCCTCCCGCTGCCCTCGTGAACGGCACCACCGAAGACACGACCGCCAGCGTCAGCGTCCCGTCCGTGCTCCTGCAGCCCGAGTGGGTGACCACGAAGAACATGAACGCGACGGTCATCAAGGACAACTTCGTGCCGGCGTCGCAGCTCTGCGCCGGTCAGTACGCGTCCGATTGCAAGGCAGCGGGCATCTCCGGGTAACGGGCAGAGGGCCGGCACGCCGGTCTGGGTAATGTCCATCGAAACGAAGTAGCTTCCAGACCGACCCCCGGTCCCGGTGACGGGGCGGGGGTCGGTCGCTGGAAGCATGCAGAAGCTCGAGCTGTCGTCGCGATGGGGGCCCACCACATGACCGAGGATGTACCGCTCCTGGAACTCCGGGGAGTGAGCAAGTCGTTCGGAGCCGTCCAGGCGCTGGACAAAGTCAACCTCTCCGTTCCGGCGGACAAGATCACCGCGCTGGTGGGCGACAACGGCGCCGGCAAGTCGGTGACGATCAAGACCATTTCTGGGCTGTGGCAGCCCACCGAAGGCGAGATCCTCTGGGAGGGTAAGCCGGCCCACATCCACAGTCCGAACGATGCCGAAGCGCTCGGCATCACGACGATCTACCAGGACCTCGCTCTCTGCGACAACCTCGACATCGTCCAGAACTTGTTCCTCGGTCACGAGAAGCTACGGCACGGTCTCCTCGACGAGACCGCCATGGAGATCGAAGCGCGCGAGGTGCTGGCTGACCTCCACGTCACGACTGTCCGCTCCATCCGCCAGCCAGTGGCATCACTGTCCGGCGGGCAGCGGCAGTCCGTGGCCGTGGCGAAGGCGGTGTTGTCCTCCGCCAAGCTCGTCATCATGGACGAGCCCACCGCCGCTCTCGGGGTGGCCCAGACCGAGCAGGTGATCGATCTCATCAAACGATTGGCCAGCCAGGGCACCGCGGTCATGGTGGTCTCGCACAACCTGGTCGACGTCTTCGCCGTGGCCGAGCAGATCTCGGTCCTGTACCTGGGCCGCCTGGTAGCGCAGGGACCGGCTTCCGACTTCGACACACAGATGGTGGTCGAGTACCAGACAACGGGTCAGTCAACGCGGGCGAATGCGCCAGGGGTGGAGGGATCATGACTGACACGACCGGCGGCCCGGTCACACCGGCGAAGGGCCCAGAGGGTGCGCCGGCTGCAGCGGGCCCTGCGTTGGCACCCGATGCGATCGTTGCGCTGGCGCCCGAGGTCCTCGCCGATTCGCTGGGCGACTACCTGCGCGCCTGGTGGAAGCGCATCCGTGGCGGTGAGAGCGGCGCACTCCCGATCATCGCCGGCCTGATCGTCATCTGCATCTTCTTCGACGTGCAGTCCAGCGCGTTCTTCACGGCGACGAACATCGTCAACTTGTTCGTGCAGGCGACCTTCATCATCCTTCTCGGCATGGGCGAGTTGTACGCCCTGATCCTCAGCGAGGTCGACCTTTCCGTTGCTTTCGTCGGCGCGGTGGGCGCTGCCATCGCCTTGGCGCTGATCACCTCACCGGCCAACTGGCCGTGGTGGGCCGGCCTGATCGTCGGCCTCGCCGCCTGCGCAGTGATCGGCGCGTTCCAGGGCGCGATCATCACCAGGCTCAAGATTCCCTCTTTCGTGGTGACGCTGGCCGGATTGCTGGGCTGGCAGGGCGTCCTGATCTACGTCTTCGACGTCGACAAGGGCGCCGTCGGTGGCGTGATCAGTCTCCCGGGCGGCGTCATCGCCGACCTGGTAAGCGGCAGCATGACCCCGGCCGCCGGCTGGATCGTGCTGGTGGTCGCCATAGGCCTCTACGCCCTGGCCACCATCCTCAGCACAGGGCGGCGGCGCTCGCAGGGCCTGAGCGCGCCGCCCCTGGGCATCACGCTCGCGACCATCGGCGCCGTCGCCGTCGCCGGCATCGTCCTCGTCTGGATCTGCAACCTGAACAGGGGGGTGCTCACCCCGGTGAAGGGTGTGCCCTGGGTCATCCCACTCCTGCTGATCCTCCTCATCGCCCAGTCGTTCCAGCTGACGAGGACTCGACTGGGGCGCTACATCTACGCCATCGGCGCCAGTCCCGAGGCGGCCCGCCGCGCCGGCATTCACGTGGCCCGGGTCCGGACGATCGCCTTCGCGCTGTGCAGCTTCACTTCTGGACTCGCCGTGGTCGTCTACGCCTCACGCCTGGGCTCCCTCTCCGTCGGTTTCGATGGCGGCACCTACGTCCTCTATGCCATCGCGGCAGCCGTCATCGGAGGCGCCAGCCTGTTCGGCGGATACGGCAAGCCCATTCACCCGCTCCTCGGCGGTCTCGTCATCGCCACCCTCACCAATGGATTGGCGCTGCTCAACATCAGCACCGCCGGAACCGACATCGCCACGGCTGCCGTCTTGCTCGTGGCCGTGGCCGTCGACGCCACGCTACGTCGAAGGGGCAGAGCGGGCGCGGCCTGAGCCCCGAAACCGCGACCGGGGCGTCCGGCTCCGGTCCTGGCGAAACCACGTTGTCGCGTCCGCTGGCGTGTTGCTGATCCTGGGCTGGAGCGGACCAGCGCTCGGCTCGACCACGACGACCACGACGACCACGAGCCCGCAATCTTGGACGGTGTACCACGGGGGCCCGGACGGAGGCGGGGTGGCCTCCTCGGCCGTGCGGGTGAACGTCTCCTCGGCGGCTTGGACCTCCCCGGTCCTCGACGGCGAGCTCTACGGTGAGCCACTCGTCACGGGCGGGCGGGTCTACGTGGCCACCGAAAACGACACCGTCGACGCCCTCTCGACGACAACCGGGCGGGTCCTATGGTCGAACCACCTCGGCACGCCGGTGCCGTCCGGATCGCTCCCGTGTGGCGACATCTCCCCCACCGTCGGGATCACCGGCACCCCCGTCATCGACGAGGCACGGAGAGAGATCTTCGTGGTGGCGGACGAGCTCGTCGACGGCAGCCCGGCGCACCAGTTGATCGGGCTGAGCACGGCCACCGGGAAGACCGACCTGAGCCAGAACGTGGACCCTCCGGGATCCAGACCGGCCGCGCTCCTGCAGCGCACGGGTCTCACGCTCGATGCCGGCCGCGTCGTCTTCGGTTACGGCGGAAACTACGGGGACTGCTCGACCTACCGCGGGTGGGTGATCGGCGTGCCCGAGGAGGGTGGCGCGCCCGCTGAGTTTGCTGTCGACTCGGCTGCAGGCGAGAGCCAGGGCGCAGTCTGGATGGGTGGTGCGGCCCCGGTGGTCGACAGCAACGGCAACATCTGGGTCAGCGTGGGCAACGGATCGGTCTACTCGTCGAGCCACGCCTACGACGACAGTGACTCGGTGCTCGAACTGTCGCCGTCCCTTGCGCTGGAGCAGTACTTCGCCCCGTCGTCGTGGCCTTCGGACAACGCGCACGACCTCGACATGTCGACGGCGCCCGCTCTGCTCGGCGACGGCCAGGTGGTGGCCGCCGGAAAGGCGCGCATCGTCTACCTGCTGAACGGGTCGAGCCTGGGTGGCATCGGAGGCCAGCAGGCCCAACTCGCCGACGCCTGTGGGCAGGACATCGATGGTGGCGTGGCCGTCGACGGCTCGACCGTCTACCTCCCCTGCCTCAGCGGACCCGTTGCCGTGCAGGTCTCGGCCTCCCCGGCCGCGCTCCACCTCTTGTGGAGCGCCACGGTCGGTGGCGGGCCACCCATCGTGGCTGCCGGCCTGGTATGGACCATCGGCTCGGACGGCATTCTCTATGGCCTCAACCCGTCGTCCGGCGGGGTCCTCGAGCAAGCGACGATCGGCGCGCCGGCCAACCACTTCCCCACTCCAACGGTCGCCGGCGGCCTTCTCCTGGCACCCTCGGCGTACCGGATCGTGGCCTTTCGGGCGTCGTCCGCCAACGCATCGAGCACCACGACCACCTCGGCGGCTTCCACGAGCACGACGGCGCGCCCAGCGTCAGCTGCCCCTCCCGCTCCGGGCGGAGGTACCGACCCTTTGGTCGCCGCCGCAGTCATTGGCGGCTTGGCTGTCCTCGGAGCATTGAGCTGGCTCTTACTGCGAAGACGGCGAGAGCACGCAACGCGGCGGCGGCGCCCCTGAGCTTCGCCGCGAACCCCCGTCCTTCCCGATCCGAGAAGAGAGGCGTAACCGGCAAAATGGGATGCGTCAGGCGTTCACGTGTTTCGAGCCCCTTCGGGCTCACCTCTGGGATGGGACCCCGACCGCCACAACCGCTCCTGGGTCATGCCGGCTAACCGGAAACGTCCACGCTCGCGGATGACGTGCTCGACCTGAAGGTGCCATCGCCGTTGTAGTTCGCCGTCACCATGTAAGGGGACTCGCGCGACGTCAGGCCCGAGGAGACGGTGCAGATTGCCCGCGCCGAATCGCTGAGGGCGACGGTGTTGTCGCCCCCGTCGCAGAAGACGGCATCGCCCGACATATCCGTGATCGTGAAGGTCACTGTCCCCGTCGGGACGTCTGACGAGGCAGGGACAGCCGAGTTCGGGACCCCCGTCACGATGGCCTTGCGCGACACCTGGCTCCCCGGGCTGGCGGGCGGCAACACCTAGAGCTTCAGCTGCGAGGCCATCGTCGTGACCGCCTCGTAGGACGAACCCGTCGAACCGACGTTGTTGCCGCTCTCGATAGGTACGGCGGCGGCGGACCGTCAGCGAGCGGAGAGCACGATCTCGAGCACCGTGCCCACGCCGCCCGCGACCAACGAGATGGACACGATGACGGCCATCACCTGCAGCAGCGGCCGGTGCAGGGGCTCCCAATCGCCGACGTCGGCGAATTGGTCCAGGACGGTGCCGTCGGCATCAGCCCACGCCGCTTCCCGTGGTGCGCGCTCATCGAGTGGTCGCGGCTCCCGCGTCGCGACGTAGCCGAGGAACGGGCCCAGGCCCTCGGGGAAGTGGGGCTGGGGCGGTACGGGGACGTGACCCTGCATCGAGTCCCAGATTACCCCTGCCTACGAGGCCGCGCCGGGGTGGCGGTCTACCCTCTCACCTCATGGACGAGCCCCAACAGATCGGCTTCACCGCAGCCGAGTCGACCCCCCGTTTCCCCCACCAGGCCAAGCCACCCCAGGGTGCGCCGAATGTGATCGCCATCGTGCTGGACGACACCGGTTTCGGACACCTCGGTGCCTTCGGCTCGGACATCGGCACGCCCCACCTCGACGCGTTGGCGGCGGGTGGCGCGGCGTTCAACCGCTTCCACGTCACGTCCCTCTGCTCGCCGACCAGGGCGTCGTTCTTCACGGGGCGAAACCACCACGCGGTAGGGATGGGGTTCCTGGCCGACATCCCGCTGGGTTTCCCGGGCTACGACGCCCGCCTGCCCAAGACGGCGGCCACCCTCCCCCGCCTCCTGCGTGACGCCGGCTACTCGACCATGGCCGTGGGCAAGTGGCACCTCACCCCGCGGTGGCAGCGCTCGGCGGCCGGGCCCTTCGACACCTGGCCCCTCGGGCTCGGGTTCGAGCGTTATTACGGGTTCCTGCAGGGCGACACCAACCACTGGGCGCCGAACCTCGTCTGCGACAACCACTACATCGAGCCCCCGCGCCGACCCGAGGAGGGATACCACCTGAGCGAGGACCTGGCCGACCAGGCGGTCCGCATGGTGCAGGACCAGCAGCAGGGTGCGCCCGGCAAGCCCTACTTCCTCTACTTCGCCCTCGGCGCCATGCATGCTCCACATCAGGTGGCGCCCGAATGGGTCGACCCGTACCGCGGCGTGTTCGACAAGGGGTGGGACGCCTGGCGGGCCGAACTCTTCGCCCGCCAGAGCGCGTCGGGCGTCGTGCCCGAGGGCACGGTGCTGACCGAGCGGCCGGAGTGGGTCCAGGGCTGGGACGAGCTCTCGGGTGAGGAGAGGCGCATGCTGGCCCGCCAGCAGGAGGTCTTCGCCGGTTTTCTGACACACACCGATGCGCAGATCGGCCGTGTCCTCTCGTCGCTCGAGAGCCTCGGGGCGTTGGACAACACGCTGGTCATGGTCTTCTCCGACAACGGCGCCAGCGCCGAGGGAGGCCAGGCCGGCAGCTTCAACGAGCACCGGTTCACCGCGCACGTGCGGGAGTCGATGGACGAGAACCTGGCCCACTACGACGACTGGGGCGGCTTCACGACCTACAACCACTACTCGTGGGCCTGGGCCTGGGCCGGCAACACGCCGCACAAGCTCTGGAAGCGCTACACCTGGCTGGGCGGCACCCGGACGCCCCTCATTGTGCACTGGCCGGGGCGCATCACCTCCCCCGGCACGGTGCGGGTCCAGTTCGCCCATGTGATCGACCTCATGCCCACGATCATGGGCGCCACCGGGCTCGACATCCCCGATGAGGTCGACGGGGTGGCGCAGCAGCGGGTGGACGGGGTGAGCCTCCTCTCCACGCTGCAGGACCCGGCCAGCCCCGAACTGCACCCCACGCAGTACTTCGAAATGATGGGTTCGCGCTCCATCTACCACGAGGGGTGGAAGGCCACGACCAACCACATCAGCACCGGCGTCCTCGACGAGGAGGAGCTCGCCGTGGGCAGCCGCCACTTCGACGACGACCGTTGGGAACTCTTCGACCTCTCGGTGGACTTCTCCGAGGCGACCGACCGCGCCGCGGACGAGCCGGAACGGCTGCAGCGCATGCGGGAGCTGTGGGACGCCGAGGCGCAGCGCAACAATGTCCTCCCCATCTCCGACGGCCTGGTCGACCGTTTCGCGGGGTTCATCCCCCCGGCCTGGCCGGCCGGCGCCTCGCGCCTGTTCCTTCCCGGGGGCGGTCCTGTGGCCGACGAATCCGTCCCGATGCTGTGGGGCGGTTTCCTCATTACGGCCGACATCGACACCGATGACGACGAAGCCGACGGCGTCGTCTTCGCTCTCGGCGACTGGTTCGGGGGCTACGCCCTGTACCTGGTCGACGGTCAGGCCCACTTCACCTTCGCCCGGGCGGCCGACACGGTCGAGCTGACGATGCCGTCAAGGCTCGGGGCCGGCCGCCATGCGCTCACCGTGTCGTACGAAGTCGGCGAGGGGGGCGACGCGGGGCGGATGCTCCTCCTGGCCGACGGGGTGCAGGTCGACGAGACGGCGGTCGGGGGGATGCTGCCCCTGGCCGTGCAACATGGCGGGGCGGGATTGCGTCTCGGGTGGGACAGCGGCTTCCCGGTCTCGTCACGCTACGCGCCGCCGGCGCCCTTCAGCGGGACGGTGCACGGGGTCCGCGTGGACACGGCGGGCTCGACCGCGCCCGGTCCCGCCGACCAGGTCCGCACCGCGCTCCACGCGGACTGAGCGCGCGCCGGACCGGGCTCCCCTCTCGTTCTTCAGTCCCCGGGCGGCACCCCGGCCAGCCTGCTGAGCTCCTCGAGGCTCCACGACCCGGGAGCCGCTCCCTCGGCGGCGGCCTGGGACGCCAGCCGCTGCAGCAGCGCGTTCACGGGCGTCGGCACCCCGTGCAGGGCACCCTCGAGCACGATCTCCCCGTTGAGGAAATCGGCCTCGATCGATCCCGCGCCGCGGGCCAGGCTCTGCCAGCTGGAGCCACCCCGCCACTCCCCCGAGGACGTGGACGCCATCTGCAGGTAATCGCCGCGGCGCTCCCGGTCCTCCTCGGAACTGGCCACGTCGATGCCCGCCGCCGCCAACGCGTCCTTGCCCTCGCGCTGGGCTTCACGCGCCAGCGGGCTGAACCGGGCCCCGGCCCCGGCCAATGCCTCCACTGCGTTGGCCAGGTTCATGAGGAGCTTGCGGTACTTCCAGCGCATGATGTCGGGCCGGGCCACCGATTGGAAGGGCGTCGTCGCGATGGCGTCGGCGATGGCCCGCCCCCTGTCGTCCATGCCGGACGGGAAGCGTCCGATGTCGAGGAGGCCCGAGACCGGGGCCGAGTGCAGCTGCACGACTCCGGGACGGAGCTGAGAGGCGGGGCACATCACACAGATGCCGTACGTATGTGGGAAGTGGCGCAGCACGCGGCGCTCGTTCTCGACGCCGTTCTGCAGGCAGACCAGCGGGGTGCCCGGGGGCGCACCGACGAGTTGCCCGAGCGCGTGGTCGGTGCTCTGGCCCTTCACCGCGAGCAACACGACCGGTTCCCCGTCGGCGTCACTGTCCCACGACACCTGCGCCGGTTCCTCCACGACGGGAATGGGCAGCGTGACGGTCTCGTCAGGTGCCTCGAGGACCAGGCCGGACCGCAGGGCCCGGCCGTGCTCACTCCGTGCAACGAGCGTGACGTCAAAACCGGCCTGGAAGAGGCGGGCGCCGACGGACCCGCCGATGGCACCCGCTCCGACAACGATGAAGCGCATGAGCGCCACTGTAAGACGTGCCAAGCTTTCGTCGTGTCGTCGTTGAACCCGTTGGAGCGCGCCACCGCGCTGGGCGGCTCGGTCGCCTCGGTGCCGCTGCGCCTCGTCGGCGGGCTCGCCGCGCCGGCCCGCGGCGACATGGCGCGCAACGTGCGGCGCGCGATCGGCATCACCGGTGAACCGGCCCCCATCGCGGCCGACCCCGAAGAGGCCTACCTGCCACCCGGCGGCGTGGCCCGCCGGGTCCACGCGGATCTGCCCACCATGCTGATCGGCGGCGTCAGTGCGCTGCTGCTGCAGACACTTCACCCGCTCGCCATGGCGGGAGTGGCGGAGCACTCGAGCTACAAGGAAGACCCGCTGGGCCGGCTGCGCCGGACCGCCTCCTTCGTGGGCACGACGACCTTCGGCACGGTGGCGGAGGCCGAAGCCGCCATCGCCCAGGTGCACCGCGTGCACCGCCGCGTCCACGGGATCGCACCCGATGGGCGCCCCTACTCGGCCGACGATCCCGAGCTCGTCACCTTCATTCACGTGGCTGAGGTCGCGAGCTTCCTCGCCTCATCGCAGCGCTACGGGAGGCGGCCGCTGACGCCCGAGGAGTGCGACGAGTACTACGAGCAGGTGGCGCCGGTGGCGTTGGCCCTCGGGGCGACCTGGGCCCCGCGCTCGGCGGCCGAGGTCGAGAGCTACCTGCTGCGGGTGCGGCCCGAGCTCTACGCCGGCCCGCAGGCCCGGGCGGCCCGGGACTGGCTGTTGCGCGGCGTGGCCCGCCGGCCGGGCGAGCGGGCCGTCTACGCCCTCGTCGTGGCCGCCGCCGTCGGCGTCCTGCCCGGCTGGGCCCGGGGCGAGCTCGGGCTCTCCCTCGCCGGGCCGCTCGACCTGCTCGTCGACACCGCCGCCGTCATGCCGCTGGCGCGCGGGTTGGCCACCGCCCTGCGCTGGGTCGTCACGCCGCCCGAATAGGGCGATCAGGTGGCGAGCGAGAGCCCGCCGTCGACCACCACGACCTGGCCCGTGACATAGGCGGCACGGGCCAGTGCCAGGATCACCTCGGCGACATCCTCGGGTTGCCCGGAGCGCTTGAGGGGTGTCACCTGGGTCACAACGTCGCGCACGAGCTCCCAGTCCGCCGTCCATGGCGTGTCGACCAGGCCGGGCGCCACCGCGTTGACCCGCACCTCGGGCCCGACCACCTTGGCCACCAATTGGGTCATGTGGTTGAGCGCCGCTTTGCTGGCGGCGTAGGGAATGGAGGAGCCCGTCGGCCGCACCCCCGCCACCGAGGCCACGTTGACCACCGACCCGTGGGCCTCGCGCAGCGCCGGCACCGCCGCCACCGTCATGGCCCAGGTGGCGAAGACGTTGACCTCGAAGATGCGCCGCCAGACGTCGATGGAGGCCGCCGCCAGGTTCTGATGCGGAATCACGGCGGTGGTCCCGGCATTGTTCACCAGCGTGTCGAGTCGGCCCCAGCGCTCCAGCGCGGCGGCCACCAGTCGGTCGGGGACGTCGGGGTCGGTGATGTCGCCTTGGACGTAGTGGGCGTCGGGCAGCGAGGCCGCCACCGCCTCGCCCTCGGCGACTGAGCGGGCCGAGTTGACGAGCACGGCCGCTCCGGCGGCGGCGAAGGCCCGCGCCGTGGCGGCTCCGATGCCGCTGGACGAGCCCGTGATCGCCACGACTTGCCCGGCGAGGGCCGCGCCGGCGGCCTCGGGTGCGCTCATTGGGGCTCGATCCCCCAGCGGGCCCGCCACTCTTCCCCGGGCTGCAGCGCGATCACGTCGTCACCGGTGCGGAACGCATTGGGGGGACAGGTCATGGGCTCCAGGGCGACGCCGTGGCGGCGACGCTGCACTTCGCCCAGGGTGTCGCCCGTGTACACCATCAGGTAGGGAAAGCCGGGATCGGTCCACAGGACGGCCCCGCCGGCGCCGCCCGGCGCCTCGAGCCTGGCCCGGGCCAGGCCGTCGGCGTCCCGGTCGAGCGTGGTGTACCCCGTATCGAGCACGACCGGGCCCACGAAGCGCGCCGTGGTGAAGTCGCGGTCGGTCCCCTCGACCGGCGTCAGTGTCCCGGTCGGCAGCCCCCGGTCGTCCGTGTCGAGGGTGTGGTGCGCCGGCACCTGCAGGATGGCGCCGTCGATGCTGTTGGTGCCGGTGCCGCCCCCGGCCCCGGTCCCGGCGGTCAGGTACGGGTGGAAGCCCAGGCCGAAGGGGATCGGGCCCTCCTCCAACGACTGCGCCCGGGTGGTGACCGACAGTCCCTCGCGGCCCACGTGGTAGTCGATCTCGAGCAGCAGCGAGAAGGGATAGCCCGGCTGGGGGTGGAGCTGCAGCCGGAGCGAGAGCTGGTTCTGGTGGCGTGTCTGGAGGGTCCAGGGCATCCAGCGCACGAGGCCGTGGATGGCGTTGTGGCGCTCCGGCTCGTCCAGCGCGGCCTGGGCCTGCACGCCGTTGTACTCGTAGCGGCCATCGGCCAGGCGGTTGGGCCAGGGGGCCAGGACCTGGCCCCGGCCCGAATGGGACCACTCGTCGGCCCCGAAGCCGTCGAGGATGGCGGTCGAGCCGACCGTGTAAGCCCGCAGGGTGGCGCCCATCTCACAGACGACGACCTCCTGGCGGCCGTGCCCGATCCGCCACTGCTGGCCGGTCGGCGAGGCGATGGAGATCCTGGGTGACGGGGAGGCGGGCATGGCGAGTGAATTGAAGCAGACCTGGGCTGGGGCGTGGGTGAAGGTGGAGGCTGGGGGCGCTCGGCTGCCTGGTGTGACGTCCCGGTGACGCTGGGGCGAACGGGGGATGGACGGGCCTGGGGGTCGCTGGCGGCGGCGGTAGGGTGGGCACACCGTGAGGATTCTCGTCACCAACGACGACGGTGTGAGTGCCCCCGGGCTTGCGGCTCTCACGAGAGCGCTGGTGGGCTGGACCGAGCGGGCGGGTTCGGGCGAGGATGGCGGGGACCCGCCTCACGAGATCATCGTGGTGGCACCGTCCTCCAACTACAGCGGCGCCGGAGCCGCCGTCGGTTCGGTCACCGATTCCACGACGATTCCGTATCAGCGGGCCTACGTCGAAGGGGCCAAGGCGGTCGAGGCCTACGGGCTCGATGCCTCTCCCGCGCTGTCGGTCATCGCCGGCGCCCTCGGGGCCGTCGGGCCCAAGCCCGACCTCGTGTTGTCGGGCATCAACCACGGCGTCAACGTGGGCCGCTCCGTGCTGCACTCCGGCACGGTCGGCGCCGCGCTGACCGCCAGCCAACTCGGCATCAGCGCGTTGGCGGTCTCGCTGCGCGTCGGCGACGGGCCTGACCCATGGGAGTCGGCGGCCGAACTCGCCGTCGCCCTCATTCCGCTGCTGCGGGCCGCGCCGGTGCGCACTGTGCTCAACCTGAACGTGCCGCACCTGCCCCTTGGGGAGGTGCGCGGCCTGCGCTGGGCCCGGGTGAGCGGCGCTGGCCTGATCAAGTCGGCGCGGGGCACAGGGGCCTGGGAGGCGCCCAACGAGGAGGAGATCGAGGGGCCGGCGGCGGCCGAGGCGGCGCGCTCGGTCATGGAGGGCGAACCGGACGAGAAGGGCGAGATCGTGCTGACCGTCGGATCGCCCTTCCCTCATTCGGGCGACCTCGGCCTGGCTGACTCCGCCGCAGAGGACGCCACACTGGTGGCCCAGGGCTATGCCGCCCTGACTGCGCTGCGCGGTCCGCGCGCCGAGGAGGACGAGGAGCTGCTGGGCACTCTCGATTTGGGTCTCGCGGCGGCGTTGGCGGGCTTCGACTTCGGCGGCTGAATCACGCCGTCGTCCGGACACCGAGCCCAGGCGTCCTTTCATCGAATCGCGGTGACATCGGTTTGATGGGGCGACCGTTCTGTTACCGATGGCCGAGAACACTGCTGAGGTGACTGCGCTCGACGCCAGCGGCGGAGCCGCCTTCATGAGTGCCGTGTCGGCCGAATCCAACGAGGCGTTGGCGGCAGGGATGAGAGACGATCGGCGCCGGATCGCTCGGGCCCAGGCGAGATTCGTCGTGCGCTTGGCCGAGTCCACCAAGCGCGAGATGTTCCGTGACGACGGTGCCACCTCGCCCGAGGCCTGGGTGGCCGAGTGCTTCGGTATCTCGGCGCCGACGGCCCGCTCGTTCTCCCAGGTCGCAGACAAGGCTCAGGACCTGCCCCACCTGGTGGGGTCCTTGGGGGCGGGCGAGATCTCCTTTGACAAGGTGCGGGCCGTCGTCGGCGTGGCGACGCGGGCGAGCGACCAAGAGCTGTGCGAAGTGGCCAAAGAGCACAGTGTCCGTGAGCTGGTCGAAGTGGCCCGCAACGTCGCCGAGCGGGCCCGGTCGGCTTCTTCATCGCCTTCACGTTCCGAACACGACAGCCGCTACCTGCGCTTCAACGACGGTCACCGCACCATGTCGCTGCAGGTCCCCAGCGAGCAGTACGCCCGCACCAAGGCCTGTGTCGACGCCTGGGCTGGCGCTCTCGCCTCCGAGGACGAGGACGAGGACGAGGACGGGGACGAGGACAGAGACGAGACGAAGACGCCTTTGGACCAGCGCCGCTGTGACGGGTTCATGGACATGGTGGACGCGGCGACTCCGGGCAGTCAGAGCCATGGCGGCGGGACCTCGTCGGATCGGGTGCCCGCGCCCAACCCGTTCTTCGTGGTGGCCCACGTTCCCCTCGAGGCCCTGGTGGAGGAGTCAGGCGAGAAGAGTGAGCTGGCCGCAGAGCTCGAGCATCACGGCCTGATCGACGTCGAGACGGTGCAGCGCATCGCCTGTGACGCCACCGTGGTCGTGGCGGTCGACGACGAGGCGGGCCACACCATGTACGAGGGCCGGGCCCGGCGCTTCCCCTCTGGTGCCCAGCGCCGAGAGATCATCCGCCGGGACCGCCACTGCCGGTTCGCGGGCTGTACCAACGCCACGTTTGTCATTGTCCACCACATCGTGCCGTGGAAACCCGGCGGTGGCACCGACCTGCCCAACCTGGTGCTCTTGTGCAAACACCACCACGGGGTGGTGCACCGAAAAGGATGGACCCTGTCGGGCAACGCCAATAAGGAGCTCAGCATCAAAACCCCCACCGGCCGGGTCATGGTCTCGCGCCCTTCGCCCCTTTGGACGAGGGTGACGGCGGCTCGGCGGTCCGCAGGTTCGGGGTAGACCGACCGCCTCTCGGTCTCTTACTGGTTTGGCTGGCCGGGCCAGGTCGTCACCGCCAGAGCCACGAGCAGCCACGCCGTCGTCCTTTCTCAGTCGTCCTCCCCCGGCGGACGCCGGCGCTTCTTAATGGCCGAACGGCGCTTCTTGGCGTCGACCCGCCGCACCTGCGAGCCCTTCGTCGGCTTGGTCGGGGCGCGGGCCGGCTGGACGCGCAGGCCGGCGCTCAGCTTGGTGGCCAGGCGCTGCAGGGCGAGCTCGCGGTTGCGGGCCTGGGAGCGCGACTCCGACGAGCTGGCCCGCACCACCGGGCCCATGCGTTCGAGGAGGCGGGTCCGCTGGCGCGGGCCGAGCGTCTGCGAGGCGGCGACGTCGAACTGCACCTCCACCCGACTCAAGGTGCGGTTGGCGTGCTGGCCGCCCGGTCCGCCCGACGTCGTGGCGCGCCAGGAGATCTCCGATAGCGGGAGGTCCAGCCCGCGCTGCACATGCAGGAAGTCGTCTCCGGCCACCCGACGAGCGTACGGGCACCCGGGTACGCTCCGGAGCCATGGACTACCGACACCTTGGACGCTCGGGCATGCTCGTCTCCGCACTCTCGTACGGCAACTGGATCACCCACGGCAGCCAGATCGAAGAGGACGCCGCCACAGCCTGCGTGCGCGCGGCGCTCGAGGCCGGCATCACCACCTTCGACACGGCCGACGTCTACGCCATCGGCGCCGCCGAGTCCGTGCTGGGCCGGGCGCTCAAGCACGTGCGGCGCGAGTCCGTCGAGATCTTCACCAAGGTCTACTGGCCAACCGGCCCGAACCCCAACGACCGCGGGCTGTCGCGCAAACACATCATCGAATCGCTGCACTCGTCGCTCGAGCGACTGCAGACCGACCACGTGGACCTGCTGCAGGCGCACCGCTTCGACTACGAGGCCCCGCTGGAAGAGACGCTGCGCGCCTTCGACGACCTGGTGCGCCAGGGCAAGGTTCACTACATCGGGGTCTCGGAGTGGACGGCCGACCAGATTCAGGACGCGCTCCGGATGGCCGACGAAATGGGCTTCGACCGCATCGTCTCCAATCAGCCCCAGTACTCCCTCATCTGGCGGGTCATCGAGGCCGAGGTGGTTCCGCTGAGCCAGAAAGAGGGCGTGAGCCAGATCGTCTGGTCCCCCTTGGCGCAGGGGATCCTCACCGGTAAGTACCTCCCCGGTGGGTCCGACGCGCCGGAGGGCTCCCGGGCCAAGGGGCCCGAGGGCGGCGAAATGAGCTGGCTGCTGCGCGACGAGGTGCTCGAGCCCGTACAGGCCTACGCCGCGCTATGCCGGGAGGCGGGCTACACCCCGGCGTCGGTGGCGCTGGCCTGGGTGCTGCGCAACGAGAACGTGAGCAGCGCCATCGTGGGCGCCAGCCGGCCCGAGCAGATCGCCGAGAACGTGAAGGCGCTCGACGTCGTGCTCGAGCCCGACTTCGTCGCGGCGATTGAGAAGGTGCTCGAGCCCACCACGCTCTTCGACCCCGGCTTCACCCTCAGCCCCACCACGCGCCCCTGACCCACTGACCCGAC
>Ga0302308_10001080_pt1 | contig 22403 bp, 14 predicted proteins | sample III_Palsa_E3_3_FD_200531 | JGI IMG/M metagenome (GOLD analysis project Ga0302308, IMG submission 200531) | Peat permafrost microbial communities from Stordalen Mire near Abisko, Sweden - III_Palsa_E3_3 | ecosystem: Environmental > Terrestrial > Soil > Palsa > Peat permafrost | place: Sweden...
GTCAGCGACTCTGTCAGAGGAGCGGAGCTGTAAACCGCCGTAAACGGACACATCGCCGCCAGCCAAAGTACATTCAGCCCCGCCCTGGCTGAGGTAATGCGCCGGACGAAATCCGCCAGCAGCAGGCACGCCATCAGCTCCAGCACAATCTGCAGATAAGCAACCGCGTTGTAGTTGCCCATACCAAAGACATGAAAGCAACCGGCAAGAAAAAACGGATACCCTGGCAACCGGATCAGCGTAGGATGCACCACCCCGCTTCCATCCGTAATCGCAAACTGCCGATGCAGCAGGAGGTTCTTCGCAATGCCGCCATAGATCAGCGCATCGCCGCCGACCTGCGGAAACGCGCGCATCATCCAAAGCCGCAGGTAGAGGCCGCCGAGTAAAGCCGCAATCGCCCGCCAGCCCAGCCAGCGCCAATCGCGCCAGCTTACACTGGTAGCAGGAGCAGAGGCCGATACAGTCTTTGCCGCAAGATTTTCTTTGACTTGGAAACCGTCTCGCGCCGCATTTTCGGGCGCAGTCTCTTCGAGTCTTGTATTGTGTTCTGTCTTGGATTGACGCACCGAACCTGCTTCCATACGATTCGAGTGTAACCCTCGATTTCGGCGCCGGACACCGGCTATGCAGGAATCCGCCGCGCGCACCGTAAGCGATGCGTCTTCAACCCATGCAGCACAACGCACCACTAGGCCAGGTTCCCCAAGCGCGAATGACTCCCGACCGGCAGATCTTTTTCGACCCCCAACGCAAACGCTGGAAGCGCTTGCGCCGCATCCTCGATATTTCCGCGCTTCTTTTCACCGTCGTAGTGACTATCTTCATCTTTAATGTGCTGCGCCAGCAAAAGCTTCCCGATCTGCTGCTGCAGAGCCCGAGGCATAATTACAACGCGTTACGCGACCGGCAGTCCGACCTGATCCGCGCCGAGCGATCCAAGGAAAAACCGGCGCGGCGAAAGACGACCCAGCGCGCCTCGGATATTCCTTTCAATACCGGCGAAGCATTGCGTGCCGCCTACTATCAGCCCGATAATCCATCCGGCTACTCCTCGTTCAAGGAACATGTCCGTCAGATCGATATTCTGTTTCCAGTCTGGCTCCACGTCTCCATGCCGGACGGCAATCTGGTGGCCGCCTCCCACGACGATCTCCAGCAGTACCGCGTAGTCGACAGCCGAGGCGTGCACGACCCCGACGAGCTGAACAAGATCAAGAATGTAATATCCGCCGCCAAGGAAGACACCGAAGTCTTTCCCGATCTGACCAGCTACAACCTGCAAAATCAAAGCTTCGATCCAGCCATCGGGGACATCATGCTGGACCCGAACAAGCGCCAGGCATTGCGCCAGCAGATCATCGCTTTCTTCGCAGGCATGCCCGCGTATCACGGGCTCTCGCTGGACTTCGAAAACCTTCCTGATAACGCCGAAGACGCCTACATGCAGTTCATTCAGGATCTGTACGCAGATATGCACGCCCGCAATCTGCGCCTCTACATCAACGTCGAAGTCTCCACTGACGACGACAACATTAAGCGCATGGCAGCGAACTCCGACCGCCTCATCGTCATGAACTACGACGAGCACGAAGAAAACAGCGACCCCGGCCCCATTGCCTCGCAGACATGGTTCATCAACAATCTGAAACGGATCATGAAGCTCGTGCCCAAGGAAAAGATCGTCTGCGCCATGGGCAACTACGGTTTCGATTGGACCATGTCCATCCCCGATCCCAAAGATCCCAAACACCCCAAGCCTAAAGTCCTGAACACGGAAGACCTGAGTGTGCAGGAAGTCTGGCAGCGTGCCTCCGATGCGGATGCCGATCTCGACCTCGACTACAACTCGCTCAACCCGCACTACACCTACATCGACGAAGACGATCACGTCAGCCACGTCGTATGGTTCCTCGACTCCGTGACTCTTCTCGACGAGATGCGCGGCGCGCGAGCGTTGGGACTGAATACCTTCGCACTGTGGTCGCTGGGAGAAGAAGATCGCTCCCTGTGGAACGTCTGGGACAAGCCGAGCAGTCCGGATTCTCTCTCGGCGCTGAGCACGGTTCCGCCGGGCCACGACCTGGACCAGGAAGGCACAGGAGATATCATCCGCATCACCGGCACCCCCAAACCAGGCAAGCGCATCGTCGAACTTGACACTGACGAGCCCGACCCTCGCCGAAAACTCATCATCGACGAGCACATGGATACCTATCCGCTCACCTATCGCCTGGACTACTCGGGGTATCACCCCGGCGAAGTAGCCCTCAGCTTCGACGACGGCCCCGACCCGGCGTGGACTCCGAAGATCCTCGACATCCTGAAGCAGAAACACGCCACCGGCACCTTCATGATGATCGGCGTAGAGGCACAGGAAAATGTAGGGCTGATGCAGCGCGTCGTACGCGAAGGCAACGAAATTGGCAATCACACCTATTCGCATCCCGACATCAGTGAAATCTCGCCGCGCCAGGTCCAATTAGAATTGAATTTGACTGAGCGCCTCTTCGCCAGCAAGCTCGGTCTTCAACCGCTCTATTTCCGTCCACCCTACGATATTGATGAAGAACCGGATACAGACGACCAGGCTGAGCCTGCCTATCGAATCCAGCAAATGGGCTACACCATCGTCGGCAACAAGATCGACACCGATGACTGGAACGAGCACCCGCGAAAGTCGCCGCAGGAGATCGCGACTTCCGTGTTGTCCCAGCTCGAAAACAACAAAAACAAACCGCAGTTCCAGGGCAGCATCATCCTCATGCACGATGGCGGCGGCAACCGGGCGCCAACCGTAGCCGCACTCCCTGTCCTCATCGACGCACTGCGCGCCCACGGTTACAAAATTGTGCCCGTCTCGGAACTGATGGGTAAGACGACCGCGGAAGTAATGCCGCGGATCACCACCATGCAGATGCTGCGGGCCCAGGCGGACTCGGTCGCCTTCAGCATCCTCTCCTTCTTCGGCCACTTCGTCGTGACCGTCTTCTTCGTCGGCGACGTCCTGATGAGCGCTCGCCTGATACTCGTAGGCATCCTCGCCATTATCGACCGTCTGCGCGGCCATCGGCCTGCAACCAAGGGATCTGCCGCATTTACGCCTCCCGTCGCGGTGCTCGTACCCGCCTATAACGAAGAGACAGTAATCGTGCGCACCGTGCGCTCGGTTCTCAATTCGACCTATCAAAACCTGCACGTCGTCGTCATCGACGACGGCTCCAGCGACCGCACAGCCGAGGTAGCGCGCGAAGCATACGGCCCTGAGATCGCTGCTGGCAAAGTGATCGTTCTGACCAAAGCCAATGGCGGCAAAGCAGCAGCCCTCAACTACGCTGTGGATCGCCTCGACGAAGAATTCTACGTCGGCATCGACGCCGACACCGTCATCGCTCCAGACGCCATCGCCAAGCTCATTCCCCATTTCCAGGACCCAACCGTAGGCGCGGTCGCAGGCAACGCTAAGGTCGGCAATCGCGTCAATCTCTGGACCCGCTGGCAAGCCCTCGAATACATCACCAGCCAGAATTTCGAGCGCCGCGCCCTCAATCTCTTCAACGTCGTCACCGTTGTTCCCGGCGCAATCGGAGCGTGGCGCACGGGACCTGTCAAGACCGCCGGGGGCTATCCTCTCAACACCGTCGCCGAAGATGCCGACCTTACCATGAGCCTGCTCGAACAAGGCCTGAAAGTCGTCTACGAGGATCGCTCCCTTGCCTTCACCGAAGCTCCAATCGATGCCAAGGGCCTCATGCGGCAGCGCTTCCGCTGGTCTTTTGGAACACTTCAGGCCGTCTGGAAACATCGCGCCGCATTCGTCCGCAACAAGGCGATGGGGCTCTTCGCACTACCCAACATCATCATCTTCCAGATGCTGCTGCCGCTGGTCTCGCCCTTCATCGACCTGATGTTCGTCATCGGCACAGGGCAGTACTTAGTCGATCGCTATTATCACCCTGAAGCCGCCAGCACAGCCTCATTCGAAAAGCTGCTTGTCTATTTCCTCGGCTTCATGGTCATCGACTTCGTAACTTCTTCGGTCGCCTTCAGCCTCGAGCCGAAGCATCCTGCCAACAAAGGCGACGGCTGGCTGCTCTTCCACATCTGGCTGCAGCGTTTTGCCTACCGGCAGGTCTTCTCCGTGGTCCTCTTCAAGACCGTAAAGCGTGCCATCGACGGACGACCCTTCAACTGGGACAAGATCGCGCGCACAGCCAAGATGAGCAAGCAAACAGACCAACTCATGGAAGGCGTTTGACCTTCTCTTTCGCACGATTCCACTTCGGGAGTAGAAATCGCCGAGCTTACCCACAAGCTTCAGCTCAAGCCGATGTGTTCACAAAATTCCCTGATGCCTGCAGATAGGCCAGCGCCGGCGTGATCGTCCCGTTTCCGCCTGCGAGGCTCGCCTGAATCGACGAGACAAGAGTGTCGTAGGGCGTCGAGGAAGAAGTCGCACTTGTGCCCGAACTCGCGCTGGCAGAACCATCCGAAGATAAGCTACCGCTGGCTGCACTCGATCCGCTCGAGGAGGATGCGCTGTTCTCCGGATAAGCCTCAGAGAGCACATTCAGCAGCCCGCTTAAAGAATTATTGGTCGAACTGTTTGAACCCGACGACGGGTTTAACAAAGTCGTCACCAGGTTGAATTGAATCTGACTTTGAATCAAGCCCGCAGCAATCTCCGCGGCCGTCGTGCTGGTATTCGCAGCCGACGTCGCGGGCGTAGTCGCCGTTGTTGGACTCGCGCTTTGATAGGTGATGAGCGCACTTTGCGCTTCACTCACGCTGCCGTCATTGAGAGCAGTCCCTAGGCTGGTAAGAAACGTCCCCAGCGGGTTGCTCGCCGACGCACTCGACGGAGAAAGCGCATCGATAGCGTTCAGGAGCGTCGCGGTAGTAGTAAGATCGCCACTCCCAACCGCCTGCTGCAGCTGATTGAGCAGGTTGCTGAAGACAGTCTGTTGAGACGCAGTAGCGCTCGATGCGCCAAAATCAATGCTGGAAACAGGCAGGATGGCAGAAGTACTCATAGCCAGACTCCTTCCGATCGAAAACCTGCGTCACTGAAGCAAGTACGCAATTCGACCTGTATCGAGCTTCGGCAACGCGAGCAGAATCTTTAGCCAGATATTTCTACAATGCAGTATGAAAGTACTTGGAAATCGCTGATCATCGGAGCCTTCTTCAATCGAATCGACGTAGCACCTTCTTGCCAATGGCGATCCATCGTTACTTGGCCGGCGGCAGCGTCCTCAGATAAGCAATGATCTGCCATCGCTGCGCCTCTGGCAGCGAACTCCACTGCGGCATCCCCCTGTATGGATCGCCGTTCCGCAGCATCCATGCCAGGTCTCCATCCGTAGCATTCCGGATGCGGGCGCTTCGCAAGCTGGGCCGCGGCGGTGGATGCGTCCGTCCATTGGCATCCGCCCCATGGCACTTTGCGCAGTTCGCCGCAAACAACGCCTTGCCAGCAACCTCAGCCTGGACCTGTTGCGCCAGAGGATTCCTCCGTGCATGATCTTCATCCGGAACCCGGCGCAACCACTTCCCGTCAAACTGCCCTGATGGCCCCATCCGCCCTGCCGCCGCGACGATAAATCCAAGAAAACACAGCACAATCGTCGCCCAGCCAATCATCCCCGTCTTGGACTTCATCCCGTAATCCCTCTGCTTCGAAGATAACGCGCGGACGAGACCGCCGTGCCATCCCCGACGCGCATTGCATTCCTCGGCTAAACTTGTAAAGTTATGACTTACGCAACCGTCTCCGGAATCCAGCTGCGCTCGCCCCAGGGCGAGTTTGTCAATGAGCCTTTCGTCAACTTCGCCGCGCCTGAGAATGCGCGCGCCATGCGCGCCGCTCTGAGCCATGTCGGCACGCAGCTCGGTCGCGAGTACGACCTCATCATTGGCGGCCATCGCGAAAAGACCTCTGGCAAAATCACCTCGCTGAACCCCGCCCGTCCGGCCCAGATCGTGGGCATCCACCAGAAGGCAGGCGCCGAACACGCGCAGGAAGCCATGGACGCGGCGCAGCGAGCCTTCCATTCCTGGAGCCGGGTTCCCGTCGAGGTGCGCGCTTCCTTGCTGCTGAACGGGGCAACCATCATCCGTGACCGCAAATTCGAGTTCGCCGCGTGGCTCACCTATGAGGTAGGCAAGAACTGGGCCGAAGCCGACGCCGATGTAGCCGAAACCATCGACTTCCTCGAGTTCTACGCACGCGAAGCCTTGCGTCTTGCGCAGGCAACGACCCCGATTCAGCTCCCCGGCGAGCGCAACCGCCTCATCTACATCCCACTGGGAGTCGGCGCAGTCATTCCGCCCTGGAACTTCCCCTTCGCCATCATGGCCGGCATGACGACGGCAGCCATCGTCACCGGAAACACTGTGATCCTAAAGCCATCGAGCGACTCGCCGACCATCGCGGCACTCTTCATGGAAGTTCTCGAAGAGGCCGGTCTTCCCGCGGGCGTCGTGAACTTCTGCCCCGGCTCGGGCGCAACCTTTGGCAACGCCATTGTCGAACACCCCAAGACGCGCTTTATCGCCTTCACCGGCTCCAAATCCGTTGGTCTCGATATCCACGAACTGGCAGCCAAGACGCAGCCGGGCCAGATCTGGATCAAGCGGACCGTCCTCGAGATGGGCGGCAAGGATTCGATTCTCGTCTGCGCGGATGCCGACATCGAAGCCGCAGCCGACGGCGTCGTTGCCGCAGCCTTTGGTTTCAGCGGCCAAAAATGCTCCGCCTGCTCCCGGGCCATTATCGAGGCCCCGATCTACGACACCTTTGTTGAGAAAGTCCGCCAGCGAGTAGCCAAACTAACCGTCGGGGATCCCGCGGAGAACTCGAACCTCGGTCCCGTCGTCAACGCAAGCGCCAAGGAAAGCATCCTCGGCTACATCGAAAAGGGCAAGCAGGAAGGTCGCCTGGTTGCCGGCGGATCCGCCGTCGAAACAGAAGCCGGCGGATATTTCCTCGAGCCAACCGTCTTCGCCGACATCGATCCCGACGCAGTCATCTCTCAGGAGGAAATCTTCGGACCGGTCCTAGCGCTCATCAAGGTCGAGAGCTACGAGGAAGGCCTCGCCGTAGCCAACAACACCGAGTACGGCCTGACGGGCGCAATTTACACCGCCGATCGCGATCGCCTCAATCATGCTGCCGGAGAGTTCCACGTCGGCAATCTCTACCTGAACCGCAAGTGCACCGGAGCCATGGTCGGCGCCCATCCCTTCGGCGGCTTCAATATGAGCGGGACAGATTCGAAAGCCGGCGGCCCGGATTACCTCCTTCTTTTCACTCAGGCGAAAAGCGTGGCGGAGAAACTTTAGCAAGTTAGAGAATCGGTTCAGTTTGTCTGGATTTGCACTTCAATCCGCTTGGTAATTGCTATAAGATCAGGTGGGCTTTCAGCCTTCCGGGGGAAGTCTCGTTCGTCCCATCCGCTGAATTCAAAGGTCCCTGGGTCGCCCATGAATGAGTCTGCCTTCCGGCTGCTATTGCTCCGCTTCGCCTTCTTTCCGGTCCTTTGCCTTTTCCTTTTTGTAGCCGTCATCAGCTTCCAATTGCATCTCATCTCCAATGAGCGGGCATTGGCCTCGAGGGCAACTTCTACAATCCTTCAGTGCGACAGGCTTCAAAATAGCCTCGTCGACGAAGAGACAGGCGTGCGCGGCTTTCTGGTCTCCGGCGACCCTGCTTTTCTGGAGCCGTACAAGACAGCAACCTCCGGGGATGACCGCGAGCTGGATTCTCTCGCACAGCTGACACAATCCGATCCCTCCCTCGCGCCCGTCGTCGTCTCCATCCGAGCGGAATTTGAATCCTTCAACGCCATCAACCGCCAACTTATCCAGGGCACGGGAGGACCAGAAGCCAACCAAAATCTCCTGAGGCAAAAGCAGGCCATGGACCGCCTTCGTGCCGATCTGGAACGGCTAACCTCCAAAGAAAGCAACGTCCGCGGCGAAGACAGAAAAAAACTGGAGCAGATGTTTACGACTCTGCCAGTGAGCGCCATCGCAGGCGGAGCGCTCGTAGCTTTCTTTCTGGTCTGGGATGGAATCGCCCAGTTTCGCCGCATCTCAGGTGCCTTCGGAAACCAGATCAAGCACATCGAACTCCAGCGCAACTCGCTCCACACCACGCTGCATAGCATCGGCGACGCCGTAATCGTGTGCGATCAGCGCGGCCTCATCACCCTCTTCAACCGGACCGCCGAAGACATCACCGGCTGGATCGCAAAAGACGCAGTCGGTCGGCATCTGGACGAGGTATTCGTAATCGTCAATGAAACCACCCGCGCCAGCGTCGAGAGTCCGGTAGCCACGGTGCTCCGCAGCGGGCAGGTCGTTGGCCTTGCCAACCACACCGTACTCATCCGTCGCGATAAGTCTGAGCTCTCCATCGACGATAGTGGCGCGCCCATCCGCGACGACAAGAACTCCATGATTGGCGTCGTTCTCGTCTTCCGCGACATCGAGGAACGGCGCAAAGCAGAGCGGGAGCTTAGCCTGCGCAACGCGGAACTGGAATCGCTCCTTGCCCACTCTCCCGCAGGCTTCGCCACCTTCGATCGAGACTATCGTTTCGTTCGCGTCAACCGCACGCTTGCGCAGATCGATGGTGCTGCGGAACATGCCCACTTGGGCAAGACGGTCGCCGACATCGTGCCCAATATGACGGCTGTCTTCTCAGCCATCATCGATCGGGTATTCGAAACTGGAATCAGCGTCCAGCGCGAATTCACAGGCCAAACCGAGTGGGATCCAGGCGTAGAACGGCAGTGGCTGACATGGTTCTATCCAGTTTTTACCGCCGAGTCGGCTGAGCCTGTCCTTGTCGGCGCAATCGTAATCGACACCACCGAACGGTGGCATGCGCAAAAGGCTTTGGTTCGCACCGAAAAGCTGGCTGCCGTCGGCCAGCTCGCCGCCTCCATCGCCCACGAAATGAACAATCCTCTCTCCAGCGTGACCAACCTGCTCTATCTCGTCGCGTGCGATGAAACTTTGAATGAATCGACCCGGGCCTTTGTAGACCGGGCCGCACTGGAGTTGGATCGAGTTTCAAAGATCGCTACCCAGACCCTCCGCTTTGCGCGCCGCACCGTCGCCCCTGCACAGGTAAACATCGAAGAAATTGTCAATGGATTGATGCTGCTCTTCGGTGGACGTCTCACGCAAAGTCATGTCTCGGCATCCGTGCGCAAGAGAAAGGTTTCCAACTTCTACGGCTACTCCAGCGAATTGATGCAGTTGCTTACCAACCTGCTTAGCAACGCCATCGACGCCATCGGCGAATCCGGCAAGATCACCATTGCCATCCAGGACAGCCGCGACTGGCGAACCTCCTTGCCGTGCGTGGCAGTCACTGTAGCCGACTCCGGTCCCGGCATAGCCCCGCAATACAGAGAAAAAATTTGGGAGCCATTCTTCACCACCAAGTCCGAAACAGGCACAGGCCTCGGCTTGTGGCTTGTGGAAGAGACCGTCCGAAAAAATGGCGGCTCGATCCGCATGCGCACCGCCTCTTCGGCAACCCAGCACGGCACTGTGTTTCGGCTCTTGTTGCCCTTCCAGCCGCCGTCAAACGCTGAGACTCCTCGAGAATTGAATTAGTCGATCGTTGCCTCGCCGTTCGTCGATAACAGCGGGTGATCCTGGTGCAGGTAGCCGCAGGCACGCACAAGGATGGCAGTGCTTCGAAAACTCAGCAATCCTTGCGCTGCTACAATTTTGAGTAGCTCGCCATCTTCTGGCGACACAATCAACCGTAGCGAAAGTTGCAATGAATCAAGATTCCATAGAATCCCCCGCCCTCCATGAACCTCAAACTCTCGATACACTTTCCTTGCAGAATCGCCTCCTCATAGCCTCCGCTGTAGCGCGAGAAGCAGGAGCATTGCAAAAGCGTCGCTTCCTTGATCGCGACAACATGATCTACAAGTTCAAGGGCCCGCAAGATTACCTGACCGCCACCGATGGCGAAGTGGAGAATCTAGTACGCGAGCGCCTTCTAACCGCCTTCCCCGGCGACACCTTTCTGGGCGAAGAAGACGGCGGCCATGTAAGCGACCACACCTGGGTAGTCGACCCCATTGATGGCACATCCAACTTCGCACGAGGCATTGCCTATTTCTGCGTTTCGATTGCATTCGTGCTCAAAGGCGTGGCTTCCATCGGCGTCATCTACCAGCCCATGTCGGACGAACTCTTCGCCGCAGCCAAGGGGCAAGGCGCCACGCTCAACGGCGAACCAATCAAGACCTCATCCGCAACAAGTCTCACCAAGGCGCTGCTGGAAGTAGGCCGCGCCTCGCGACAGCCGCCGGCGACCTATCTGGCAATGCTCGATAAAGTCATGGCCACGGGCGCAGGCATTCGCGGCGCCGGTTCAGGAGCGCTTGCCATTGCGAACGTAGCGGTCGGACGCGTCGATGGCTGCTTTGAATCCCACATGTACTCCTGGGACTGTCTCGCCGGCCTCGTTCTCGTCGAAGAAGCCGGCGGCCGCGTGAATGATTTTCTCGCTGGCGATGGGCTCCTCAAAGGCAACACGATTTTCGCCGCGGCACCTGGCATCGCCGAAGAACTCGCGACAGTCGTCGGAATAACTCTTCCAGCTTCGACTTAAGCAAACCAGGGCTGAGCGCACTTCAATCTCACTACGGAGAGCCACATGTGCGGACGATATCAACGACGATCCGACAAACAGCGCATCGCCGAAGCCTTTCAACTAGGCACGCTCGACGATCTAGATCTAAGCGCGGAACTGAGTCTAGCCCCGAACTACAACGCCGCTCCCGGAACCATGCAGCCAGTCATCGTTTGGGATGACGAGCTTGGCGTGCGCACCATACGAATGATGCACTGGCGATTCCTTCCACCCTTCTGCACCGACCCCAAGAAACTCAAGCTCGACACCATCAACGCCAACGCAGACAAGCTCCTGTCCAGTGGCATCTGGAAAAAGTCCTTCCTTTACCGCCGCTGCCTGATTCCCGCTGACTCGTTTGTTGAGTGGAAGCGCGTCAGTCCAAAAATCAAGCTACCCTTTCTCTTCGCTATGCAATCCGGCGAGCCCTTCGGCATCGGAGGCATCTGGCAGCACTGGCGCTCCCCCAATGGCGAGACAGAGTTGGACACCTTCGCCGTAGTAACGGTTGAACCGAATGAGATCGTGCATGACCTCACCGACCACGACCGCATGCCTCTGATCGTTAAGAGAGTTGACTACGAACGCTGGCTGCGCGACGGGAACGTGGATCAGCCGCCCATAGACCTGCTCCGGCCCTTCGACGCCGACCAGATGAAGGCATGGCCAGTGGGAATGAACATCAACAGCGTCCGCAATAACGATGCATCCCTGGTCGAACCGATTGCGTCCAGCGAGGCAACCACCCCAGCCAGTAAAGACAAGCCTGCATCCCCCGCGAACGGTCAATTGGAGATGTTCGGCTAGTTCACGCCTCCCCTGAAACGTCAACGCAGCGGAGACTTCGCAGTCCCGGCCATCCTTAAAGCCTGATCTACGTAAATTTTCGTACTTTTATTGATTTCCTCGCTCACCAATCCCAAAAGCCCAACGTCATTCCGCAAGCATTAAATCTCCGGCCATTTTTCAAGAACCATCTTGAACCATCGTTCGTAGTTAACCCTTGGGCACTTCACAGAGTTGTAGAGAGCATGGGATGAAGACCGCAATCGCCTTTGCTTTCCCTTCAGGCTCCGTTTCTTTCAATAGATTCTTCCCGGGGGTGAATTTGTGGGTGATTTTCGCGGTGATTTGAAGCATGCCTTGCACATGTTCGTGCAGAATCCAGGATTCACCATCGCAGTCGTGGCCGCGCTGGCTCTCGGCATCGGTGCCGATACCGCCATCTTCTCGGTAGTCAATACCGTTCTTCTAAAACCGCTCAGCTATCCCGATCCCGACAGGATCGTGCAGTTTATGAACACCTACAAGGGTGGCGAGGATGCCGGAGCCGCAGCCACAGAATTTGAGATGTGGAGGGAACAAACCAGCGCGTTTCAGGACGTTGCCGCCTACAGTAACAGCGGTGGCATGAATCTCACCGGGGCAGTCCCCGAGCAGGTGCACGGCGTCCATGTCTCCGAAGCCTATTTCCGGCTCTTTGGCGCACATTTTGTCCAAGGCCGTGGGTTCACCACCGCAGAAGACCTCCCTCACGGCGGCAATGTCGTAGTCATCAGCGGAGGCCTGTGGAAGCGCAAGTTCGGTAGCGACCCGCAACTCGCAGGCAAGACCATTTCGATCGCCAGCCAGCCCTACACAATCGTGGGCGTGACTAGCCCCGAATTTGATACAGACCCCGCATCAGACTTGTGGATACCCTATCAATTCGATCCCAACACACGTGACCAGGCCCACTATTTCTTCGCCGCCGGTAGGCTGAAACCCGGCGTCACTCTCGCACAAGGGAAGGCTCAACTCAAACTCGCCTACGCTGAATTCCGCCGCAGATACAAAGAAGCCAGCCCCGATAACAACTTTTCAGCCGAGCTCCTCAAAGATTCCGTTGTCAGCGACGTCCGCTCGTCTCTTCTAGTCCTCATCGGCGCAGTAAGCTTTGTACTGCTCATTGCCTGCGCCAATGTCGCCAATTTGTTGATGGTGCGAGCGGCCGGACGCAGCCGCGAGTTCGCCATCCGTGCAGCACTTGGTGCAGGACGCGCGCGCATCATCCGCCAGCTGCTCACCGAAAGCATCCTCCTCGCACTCACCGGCGGAGTGCTGGGCCTCACCCTTGGACTGACCGGAGTGCGCGCGCTGCTAGCGGTAAGCCCAGGCGATATTCCGCGCATCGGCGAAGACGGCTCAGCAGTTGGCCTGGATTGGCGCGTGGCACTCTTCACCATCGGAATCTCCTTGTTCACCGGCATTCTCTTCGGCCTGATACCCGCGCTGAATGCCTCCAAACCCGACCTGAGTAGTTCCATGAAAGAGAGCAGCCGAGGTTCAGGCTCCAGCATCCGCCAAAACAAAGCCCGCTCTCTGCTCGTCGTGAGTGAAGTCTCTCTGGCTTTGGTACTCCTGGTCGGTGCATGCCTCTTGATTCGCACCTTTATCGCGTTGCGCGCAGTCGATCCCGGCTTCGACGCCCACAATGTCTGGACCTGCGAAATGGCACTGAACGGCCCCCGCTTTGAGAAAACAGCCGGTGTCGCCCAGGTGGTCCGGGATGCTCTCCAGCGGCTGAATGCAGTTCCCGGCGTAGTCACCGCGGGAGCGACAAATTCCGTGCCGTTGGAAGGCGGATTCGGCCTTCCCTTCATCATTGTCGGCAAGCCCCACGACGGCCTGGCCACCGGCGGCGCAGGATGGATGGCGGTTTCCGCCGGCTACTTCGACGCCTTCAAGATTCCCCTCTTGGGCGGACGCGACTTCACCGAGAACGACACAACCGGATCGCAGGGCGTTGCAATCATCAATCAGGCCATGGCCAATCGCTTCTGGAAGAAGGGCGAAAACCCCGTCGGCCAACAGATCATCATCGGCCACGGCGTCGGCCCGGAATTCGAAGAGCCCGCGCGCCTGGTCATTGGCATCGTTGGCGATGTCCGCGACGGCGGCTTGAATCGCGATCCCGAGCCCAAGATGGTCATACCCTTGGCGCAGTTGACCGACGGGCTCACCGAACTCAACTCCAAAGTCGCTCCCATCTCGTGGGTAGTTCGAACCAAACTTGAACCGCACCAGATGACGGCCATCCTCACGGATGAGTTGCGCAAAGCCAGCGGAGGCTTCCCGGTAGCACACGTCCGGTCCATGGAGGAAGTCGTCGTGCGCTCGACCGCCCGCCAGGACTTCAATATGCTGCTGCTGACAATCTTTGGCGCCTCAGCCCTGATTCTTGCCGCCATCGGTATCTATGGCCTCATGGCCTATTCCGTGCAGCAGCGAACCCAGGAGATCGGCATCCGCATGGCCATGGGTGCGGACCGCATACGCATCACGAAAATGGTGGTCTGGCAAGGCATGCGCCTCACGTTGGTCGGAGTTGTCATCGGAGTAGGCGCAGCCTTCGGCCTCACCCGCCTGATCGCCAGCCTGCTTTACGGCGTCAAGAACTGGGATCCGCTCGTCTTCGTCAGTGTGCCTCTGCTGCTGAGTGCTGTTGCCCTGGTAGCGGTATGGTTGCCGGCTCTTCGAGCCTCGAAGCTCAATCCCATGGAGGCGCTACGCACGGAATAATCGGACTCGCAATCTTTCCTAGGTTCCAGTGCGCGATATGCTCTGAACTTTGTTGCTCTTCCTGGCTCCCTGGGGATTCGCCGCGTCGGCCAGTTCCTCGGCCTCAATCCGGCTGCCCACATCCGCTGCAGCCTGAGCCAGCACCCGGTGGTGCAACGTAAACAGCGCGAGTTCCAACCGGTCGCTCACTCCGGTCTTGTCATAGATGGAGCGCAGATAGTTCTTGATCACTTGTTCCGTAGTTTTGAGGCGAGTGGCGATCTCGCGATTCTTGCACCCCTGTACGATCAGAGCGACAATGCGCATTTCCTTGGGGGTAAGGCGATCGCGAACGCGCCTCCCAACCATGTCTTCTTCAGCGTTATCCACCAGAATTGCCTGCAACGGCTGCCAGACCTCCCCCGCAGCCACTCGGCGCACACACTCCACCAGAGCCGCGCCAGTAGTGTTACGAAAGATCACCCCGCTGAATCCCTGCTGCAAATAGCTTCCCGGCGATTCATTGTTCTCTGCGATCACGATGCCCCGGCTGCCCATCGTTTCAAGAAGCACACGCAGACGAGCCAGTTCAGGCTTAAGGGCCGAAGCAAAGATCACCACGGAGCCCGGAAATGTAGTAGCAGCATGCATCATCCGTTCCACGTCGGAACACTGCGCAATGATGCGGAAATCATCGTCCGTCGCCAGCACCTTTGCCGTGCCGGCACGGAATATTGCCTGCGAATCTGCCAAGATGACTTTGTTCATCGTCCCTTCTTCGCCCCCTTGAGTCGGACCGGGAGAGAGTGCCCGGAGAGTAGCGCCTTGCAGAAACCGACCCCCCGGTCGCGGTTCCGCAAGTTTGAGGCTGCCAACACTACGTCCTATCGGCAGAGAAAAGCGACTACTTTGGTCTGTTCTGTATTAAGACACTTGGGGACAAGAGGCATTCCTTTGGTAAGCCAAGGTGAAGAATCTATGGCCCATTCGTAACCAAAATACTCATCTTAAGAGTACTAGGATGTTGTGACTTTCGCTACTGGATTGATCTTTTTTTGTCTTCTGCGGAAAATCAAAATGGGCTTGGCTGACCCCTCCACCCTCGGATTCGGCGGTCTAAACTGGAACTACCTATGAATAGGCCCATCCTCCTCGCAATCGACGACGACATCAACGTGCTGGAAGCGGTGGTGCAGGACCTGCGCCGTCAATATGGATCGACATATCGGGTGCTGCGTGCCGGAAGCGGACAGGCGGCGCTCGACACCCTGCGACAGTTGAAAGCCCGCGATGAAGCCGTCGGCCTGCTGCTGAGCGATCAGCGCATGCCAGGCATGACTGGCGTCGAATTCCTCGAAAAAGCGCAGGAAATCTATCCCTCTGCCAAGCGCGTTCTGCTGACAGCCTATGCCGACACGGAGGCGGCAATCCGCGCCATCAACACCGCCCGCATTCACTATTACCTGACCAAACCCTGGGATCCGCCCGAAGAAAAGCTCTATCCCGTCCTCGACGATCTGCTCCAGGACTGGAACGCCGGCTATCAGCCTAAATTTGAAGGACTTCGGGTCATCGGTCATCGCTGGTCGCTCAAGGATCATCAACTCCGCAACTTCCTCTCGCGCAATCACGTACCCTACCGCTGGCTCGACGCCGCGGCCAGCGACGATGCCCAGCAGCTCCTCAGAGAGCGTTCGCTCGACCCGGAAGCCCTTCCCGTAGTTCTATTTACCGATGGAAGTGCACTCGTGGACCCCGAGCAGGAAGTCTTGGCGGCGCGAGTAGGCCTCCGTACTCAGGCGGCTCAGGATTTCTACGACATAATTGTCATCGGAGCCGGTCCAGCAGGTTTGGCGGCGGCGGTTTATGGCGCATCCGAAGGATTGAAAACACTGGTAATCGAGCCCGATGCCCCCGGCGGTCAAGCCGGCTCATCCTCCAGAATCGAGAATTATCTGGGCTTTCCGGCCGGCATCACCGGCGCGGATCTGGGTAGGCGCGCCCACATGCAATGTGTCCGATTCGGCGCGGAGTTCCTCACCCAGCGCGCCGTCGGCCTCCGCGTTGATGGCCAATACCGCTTCGTCGTCCTCGCAGATGGTCGCGAAGTCTCCAGCCACGTCCTCCTGCTCTCCATGGGCGTGCAGTACCGCAGACTCGAAATTCCAGGCACCGATCAGCTCACCGGCCGGGGTATTTACTACGGCGCCGCCCTCGTCGAGGCAGCTGCCTGCAAAGACGAAGACGTCTTTATCGTCGGCGGAGCCAATTCCGCCGGCCAGGCAGCCCTGCACTTCGCCAAATTCGCCTGCAAAGTAACCATGTTGGTCCGCGCAAGTGGTTTAGAGGCCAGCATGTCGAAATACTTAATCGATGAGATCGAACGCACATCGAATATAGTGGTAGAACCAAACACTCAGGTTCTAGCCGCCCAGGGGGAAGATCACCTCGAGGCTTTGCGTATTCGTGGCCCCGAGGGGGAAGTCTGTAGGCCTGCGGCGTCTCTGTTTGTGTTCATCGGAGCAGTGCCAGGCACGGAATGGCTTCCGGATTCGATCCTGAGAGACGAAAAAGGCTTTGTTTTAGCGGGCCCCGATCTCACCGGTACCGAGTCTGCCAGTCAGGACTTGACAACTTCCACCCCGAAGTCGGCAGGCAAGTTCGCCGCGGTTTGGAAAGAGAAGCGCGCTCCGTTCTTGCTCGAGACCAGCGTTCCCGGCGTTTTTGTTGCCGGAGATGTACGGCACGGATCGGTAAAGCGGGCAGCTTCCGCAGTTGGCGAGGGTTCAATCGCAGTGCAGTTTGCACACCAGTATCTTGCCAGTTTCTGAGGAGGGCGGATCAATGAGGTTGTTGGGTAAAACGAAAGTGGGATGGAAGAAACGCATCCAATCGCGTCACGCTACATCCATGAATATGGCATAAGCAGAGGAGTCTTGGCCGGAAACACGGCGTAGACATCAACTATGGACATCGGAAAACGTTATACGACCGAGCGCGTCCCGCTCGACAGATATGCGAAGCAACTCAGCGACGCGCTTGCCTTGGATGGATTGACCGCCGACCAGCTCTGCGGCCTCGGCGAGGCTGACCTGCTCACCATTCCCGCCGGTGTCATATTCCACGATCCACATGAAGGCGATCGCGCCTTCTGGGTGCTCCTCGAGGGCGAAGTCGCCGCTGACAAGGCCCAGGCCGACGGTTCCAAGACCCGAGCCTATATCGCCAAAAGGGGCGATTCGTTCGGCGAAGTCATACTCCTGGCCGGCAAGGCCCCCTCGCTCTATCTCGAGGCCCTGCAGCCGGTGATCGGGTTGCGCTTCGACGAGAATAGCTTTTGGAGGCTGATGGCCTGCTCTTTGCCCATTCGACAAATGATTCTGACCAACATGTCCCAGCGCCTCCAGATCCACATGGCAGAAGCAGCGCACCGCGAAAAGCTGATCTCCCTGGGAACCTTGGCCGCCGGCCTCATGCATGAGTTGCACAATCCAGGCGCAGCCGCCAAGCGCTCGGCGTCGCAACTGCGAACAAATCTCCTCCGCCTGCAGGAAATGAGCCTCCGTAACACCGGCAAGCAGAAAACCCCCGTGCAGATGGAATGCATGCACGAACTGCTCATACACGCCTTCCGCAGCTGCCATGCGCCGGCTTTGAGCAGCCTTGACCAGGCCGACGCCGAAGAGGCCATGTCGGAGTGGCTGGATTCGGCAGGCGTTGAGAATGCCTTCACCATCGGACCCGCACTCGTAAACATCGGCTTCGACAGACGGGAACTGGAATGTGCTCGCGAGGTGTTTGACTCGAGCTCCCTTTCCGATGCCCTCAACTGGCTCGAAGCGCTGGTCTCCAGCGTCTCCCTTGTCTGCGCCATCGAAGAAAGCATCGGCCGCGTCTCTGACCTGGTCATGGCCGTCAAGAAGTTCGCCTACGACGATCGCTGCACCCTCCGCGACGTCGACGTGCACGACAGTATTCAGAGCACGCTCACCATCCTCGGACACAAGCTCCGCCAGCGTCAGATCTCAGTCGTCAAACACTTCGACGCAGCCCAGCCCAACATCCATACCACTGGCGTCGCCATCAGCCAAGTCTGGACCAACCTGATCGACAACGCAATCGATGCCTCTCCCGAAGGTGGTGAAATTGAAGTCCGCACCTGGAGCGAGCCCGGCATTCTCGCGATCGGAATCGTCGACCACGGCAGCGGCATTCCGGAGGATCTGAAGACCAAGATCTTCGACCCCTTCTTCACCACCAAGCCCGTCGGCAAGGGCACTGGCCTTGGACTCGAGATCGTCCAGCGCATCGTGACCCAAAGCTTCGGCGGCGAAATCCAGGTGGAATCCAAGCCGGGCCAGACTCAGTTCATCATTCGTTTACCCCAACTAGTCGCCGCAACTACAGCCTGACCGAGCCGGATTTCAAAGTCAGATTTGCTTGGCAAGCACCACAAAATGCAGGTCGTCCCGGAGCGGCCTGCCAAAACGCTGATCGTGGTAGGGAAACGGCTCCGTTTCTCCAGTCCGCACGTAACCCCTGCGCTCATACCAGGCGATCAGCGTGTCCCGGACATGCACGACCGTCATCCGCATTCGCTTCGCCCCGCGCTCCTGGGCAAACTCCTCAGCAGCAGCCAGAAGGCTCCGTCCTAACTGCCTGTTTTGTAAATCAGGCCGCACGGTGAGCAGGCCGAGATACCAGACACCCTCGGATCTCGGCTCCAGCCAAACCGTCCCCAGCAACAGTCCGTCGGCATCCTCTCGATACACCAGCAAATGCGCGTCCGGCTTCGCCGCCAGATCTTCTTTGAGCAGAGACTCATTCAACCGTTCGCCCTCGATAATCCCAGTCTCTATATTCCAACTCGCTGTCGGGCCAGTGCCTCGATAGGCGAGGTTAGCGATTTCGGCAATAGCAACGTAATCCGATTCAACAGCACTCTTGAGCAGCATTGGTTCCAGTTTAAGACCTGTGCTTTTCCATGTCCTCCCATCCTGTTCCCTTTCGCGTAACTCCTTGAAGGGCCCATGAAGTTCGTCCGATGACTGCCGATAGAAGCCTCAGGCAGTTTTGAGGCTGCAGCACATGGCTCACGACGAGAGCGTAACGACAGAGATCCTGCAAGCCGCGCTGAGCGAGTTGGAGGAAGGCATCGCTGTCCTCGACGGCGAGTCGCGCGTCCTCTTCTGGAACCCCACAGCCGCGGCCATCACAGGCCACATCAGCGCCGAAATGTTGTCCCGCAATCTCCCCGAAGGCTTCTATCAACTGGACGCACAACATCGCCTCGCCCAGGAAACAACACACGAGATCAGGCCTGTCATGAGCCCCATCGAAGAAGTCGTCCCGTCGGAGCGTCCATCGCTTGTCAATCTGCGCCACAAGCAAGGCCATTCCCTCCCCGCCATGCTGCGCCGCACCTCGCTCCGCGATCCGCTCGGCAAACGCTTCGGGACACTACTTCGATTCCACCCCATCGAAGAAATTGACACCCTGCCTCACGGCCAGACAGACCAGGACGACAGCCACGAAAACCGAATCGAACAGAGTCAGGGCGAAATGGAAGACAGGCTCGACGAAGCCTGGCATGAATGGTCGACCAACCAGGTGCCCTTCGGCTTGCTTTGGATAAGCGTCGATCAGGCCACCATGCTCCGCAAGACCCATGGCCGCGACGCATCCGAGGCCATGCTGGCCATCGTCGAGCGCACCCTCCTCCATGGTCTGCGGCCCAGCGAAATCCTCGGCCGATGGGGCACGAACGAGTTTCTCGTTGTCAGCCATGAACGCACCGCCGAGATGCTCGAAGCTCACGCGCATCGGGTGGGCGGCTTGGCGCGCACCGCGGACTTTCGCTGGTGGGGCGACCGGGTCAGTCTCACCGTCAGCATCGGCGCGGCCCAGGCCGCCGAAGCCGAGAGCCTGCGCTGTCTGTTGAAACGAGCCGAGCAGGGCATGCAGGAAAGCCTGTACGTGGGTGGCAATCACGTAGTGATTAAGGGGATTCACGCTTCAGGAGGCCAGGAATGTTCGCAATCATAGGCATCGTGGTGGTCTTCGGCGCAATCGTAGCCGGCTACCTGATGGAAAAGGGAAATCTTATGGTGCTGGTGCAGCCGGCCGAGCTCATCATCATTGGAGGAGCAGCGCTGGGGACGCTCTTCATCGCCAATCCCATGCACATCATCAAGTCCATGGTCGGCGGCGTAACCGGCGTGCTCAAGCCCTCGCCCTTTAGCAAAGCTCGCTACCTCAACACGCTCAAGATGATGTTTGAATTCCTCAACAAGATCCGCAAGGAAGGCCTTCTTTCCGTCGAGAACGACGTTGAAAAACCTAAAGAGTCCGTCATCTTCAAAAAGTATCCCGAATTCCTCAAAGATCACCACGTCATGGATTTCGTCTGCGACACGCTGCGCATGGCTATCACCGGCGGCGTCGAGCCCTTCGACATGGACCAGATGATGGAGCGTGATATGGAAGTCCATCATCACGGCGCCGTGGCTCCCATCTCGTCGCTGAGCACCGTAGCGGACGCGTTGCCGGGCCTTGGAATCGTTGCGGCCGTTCTGGGCGTAGTCATCACCATGGGTGCTATCGGCGGCCCTCCTGAAGAGGTAGGCCACAAAGTCGCAGCAGCGCTCGTAGGCACATTCCTCGGTATCCTGCTCTGCTATGGCCTGGTCGGACCACTCGCAGCCAACATGACTAAGGGCGCCGACGAGCACAATGAATACCTTCAGGTCCTCCGCGTTCTGATCCTGGCATTCCTCAAAGGCAACGCGCCCATGATCGCGATCGAGATGGCGCGCCGGGCGATTCCCGCCCACGTCCGCCCCTCCTTCAATGAGATGGAAAAGGCCTGTAAAGGCGGCGGAGCCGGCGCAGGCACGGATGCTGCCGCAGCAGCCTGAGGAGCCCCGACCATGGCAGACAAGCGGCCCATCATCGTAATCAAGAAAGTCAGTGGCCACGGCGGCCATCATGGCGGCGCGTGGAAGGTAGCCTACGCCGACTTCGTTACCGCGATGATGGCGTTGTTCATCGTCCTTTGGCTGCTGAACTCCAGCGTCAAAGTGAAAAAAGCCGTAGCAGGCTACTTCAACGATCCAATGAGCTCGCACAAAGAAACAGGCTCCGACAAGGTAGGAGACGACGACAGCATCCCTATCGACAAGCAGAATGTGCAGAAGCTGAAAGAGCAGATTCAAAAAGCAATCAAGGATCAGAAAGACCTGCAAAAGCTGGCCAAGCAAATTGAAATCACCATCACACCCGAAGGCCTCCGCATTGAGCTCATCGAAGACAAGAGTGGCACTTTCTTTCAAAGCGGCAGCGCGAAATTGAGCGACAGCGGACAGGAGCTTTTGGGGATGTTAGCGGGACAGCTGAAACCCCTTCCGAATCATCTTCTCCTGGAAGGTCACACAGATTCGCAACCCTACTCCGATGACAATGCCTACACCAACTGGGAGCTGTCCGCCGATCGCGCCAACGCCGCGCGCCGCCTGCTCCAACAGGATGGCGTCGGCAAATCGCAGATCTCCCAGGTGCGTGGTTATGCAGACCAACGCTTGCGCGTCAAGAGCGATCCTTTGGATCCATCCAACCGGCGCGTCTCTCTGATCGTTCAGTGGGTCGAGGCGCCTCAATCACCGGCGTCCACAGGCGAGAGCAAGAAAGAGGACAAGCCGGGAGAGGCAGCGAAGAACCCGTCACCGGCAAACGCGAAATCACCCGACCAGAAATCGACTCCGACTGCACCCGCAGCGAAGCCGTCCACCGCAACCACAGCTCCAGCCAAGACAAGCCTGCTTGATAAAGTCAAAGGATTGCTCCCAGGAAGCAAGACAGCAACGAAATAAGCCGCTCGAATCTCAGCAGCATCGATAAGGCGCAGCCGGTTCCAACGCTACCTTGCCCGGCTCGCTCCTCAGCGACTCTTCCGACGGTGGTGGCTCCCCGCGCAGGGTACGAATGCAACGAACACCGGCAGAGCCGACAATAACGATCGCGCCCACAATGAAGATCGCCATCAGCACGGTTTCAATCCATCCCTGCAACGCGGTTCCGGCATGCATAGCCATTGGCCAGAAGACATTCTGAATCGACAAGACTCCCGCAGACACCGTAGTCACCAGCACAAACAACGCAGGCAGCAAGGTGCACCACGCGTACTTGGCCTTGCGAT
>Ga0302308_10001085_pt1 | contig 22243 bp, 20 predicted proteins | sample III_Palsa_E3_3_FD_200531 | JGI IMG/M metagenome (GOLD analysis project Ga0302308, IMG submission 200531) | Peat permafrost microbial communities from Stordalen Mire near Abisko, Sweden - III_Palsa_E3_3 | ecosystem: Environmental > Terrestrial > Soil > Palsa > Peat permafrost | place: Sweden...
GTCTTTGATCCGCTCGGCCCCCGAGCGCTCGCCGCCGCGCTCGGCGAGAGGGTTGGTCCGCGACGTGCCGAGGATCGTCCCGCCCCGGGGCAGGATGCCGCGGACCGCCTGTACGTCCAGGGGCACGGTGTCGCCCTCCAGCGGCCCTCGCCAGCCATCACGGAAACCAACGAACTCATATCCGTACTCCTGCACGCCCTTGCGGACCACGGCACGGATCACAGCATTCAGGCCGGGGCAGTCGCCGCCACCGGTGAGGACTCCCACTCTCATGGGGAAACCATAGCCTTGCGGGGCCGCGCAGACGACGGTTAGGACCCGGTTTGCGGCGGCGCTGCGGGCGTGTCCGGCGGCGGTGTCTCCGGCGGGGCGATTCCCGTTTCCGGCGGCGTCGCGGGCGTGGCCGGTGGCGGTGTTTCCAGCGGGGCGATTCCCGTTTCCGGCGGCGGCCCGCCGGGCCCGGAACGGTGCGCGTCGGCGGCCAGCTTCTCCTTGGCCTGCTGGGCGTACATGTCCACGTACTCCTGCCCGGAGAGCTTGTTGATGGCGCGCATCACCTCGTCGGTGACCTCCCGCAGCACGCGGCGGTCCTTCGCCTGCCCGTAGAAACGGGAGAAGTCCAGCGGCTCGCCGAACCGCACGCCCGGCCGGATCCCGAAGTTCGGCCTGGCCTGGCCGGACGGCATGAACTCGAAGGTGTGCACCATCGCGGTCGGGATCACCGGCACCTGCGCCTCCAGGGCCAGCCGGGCGATACCGGTCTTGCCGCGGTACAGCCGGCCGTCCGGACTGCGGGTGCCCTCCGGGTAGATACCGAGCAGCTTGCCCTCGGCGAGCACCCGCAGGCCGGTCTGGATCGCCTGTTCGCTGGCCGCCCCGCCGCCCCGGTCGACCGGGATCTGGCCGAGGGCGCTGAAGAAGGCCTTGCTGATCAGGCCCTTCAGCCCACGTCCGGTGAAGTACTCGGCCTTGGCCAGGAAGATCACTTGCCGGCGCAGCGGGAGCGGGCCGAAGAAATGATCTGAGAACGACAGGTGGTTGCTGGCGATGATCGCCGGGCCCTGCCGCGGTACGTTCCGCGCGCCCTCCGCCCATGGACGGAAGACGATCTTTAGCGTCACCCCGAGGGTGAGCTGCGCCAGTTTGTAGTACACGTCCAAATATTCGCACGTTCGGCGGTGTTTTTACCGCCACGTTGGGTGCGATCTGCTCGCCCGCATGCGACGATGCCTAGCACCGGGCGGTTGACCACGGGGGAGGGAGCGCCGATTCATGGTCGATCTGTTGCCAGGCGCGCAGCCGTTTTCCCGCACGGGCGGCGCCGTGGGCGTGCTGTTGTGCCATGGATTCACCGGAAGCCCGCAATCGCTGCGGTCCTGGGCCGAGTATCTGGCCGACCAGGGGCTGACCGTCTCGGTGCCCCTGTTCCCCGGCCACGGCACCAGCTGGCAGGACATGGCGCGGACCAGCTCGGCGGACTGGTATGCGGCGGCCGAGGCCGCCCTGGCCGAGCTGCGCGCACAGTGCCAGGAAGTGTTCGTGATGGGTCTGTCGCTGGGCGGCTGCCTTGCCCTCCGGCTGGCCGAATGCCACGGGGCCGACGTCAGCGGGCTGGTCCTGGTCAACCCTTCGCTGGCCCCGGATACCAAGCTCTTCCTGCTGGCCCCGGTGCTGAAGTACCTCGTGCGGTCGCTGCGCGGGGTCGGCAGTGACATCAAGAAGCCGGGTGCGGCGGAGCTGTCCTACGACCGGGTTCCGGTCCGGGCGGCCGCATCCCTGCCGGATATCTGGCAGCAGACCTCGCGCGACCTGGCCCGCATCACCCAGCCCGTGCTGGTCTACCGGAGCAGCGTGGACCACGTGGTCGGGCCCGCCAGCATGAAGGTCCTGGAGGCGGGCCTGGCCCCAGCGTTGCTGACCGTCCGCACCTGCAGCGACAGTTATCACGTTGCGACGATGGACAATGACGCGCAGGCTATTTTTACCGGGAGCCTGCAGTTTGTCCGGGACCAGTGCCGGGACGAGGTCTGGTTTACCGGCGGGACCGTGCCGGAGACGACGTAGCTGGGGAGGGAGGTGCGAGACAAAGCGTGACCAGCGGCGACAACGACGAAGAAGAAGCGGCCTGGCTCGACTTGATCGCGAGCTACGACGCACCCGTGGACGTCGGCGGCGGCAGCCCATGGCCCGAGCGCGAGAACCTCACGAAGCAGGACAACGCGCCCATCCCTGGTGCCTCTCAAGTCACAAGATCCCCCCAGGCCCCGGAATCCCCGCAGACCACTGGTCCGCTGCCCGGCATCCGGCCCCCGGCCCCGGCCGACCCGCTGTCCGGCCCGGACCAGCTCGATGCGCCCAGCGGCCTGGACGGCGGTATCCCCGGCGCTGCCGACCCACGCGACGGCGGTCATTTCCGCGGTCCCGGCCGGCTTGGCGCCGCGGGCCCGATCGGCGGTGCCGACCCGTTCGGCGACCCCGACCCGCTCGGCGACCAGGGCGATCTCGGTGGGCGCGGGGAAGTCGGCGGCCCAGGGTCACCCCCCACCGTGCCGCACCCGGTGACGCCACCGCCCGCCCGCACTCCGCCACCGGAACCGGAATCCCAGGAGGAGCACTACTTCCCGCCGCCGCCCCCGCCGCTGCCCAAATTGGACCCGCTGAGCAAGGGAGCCTGGGCCGCCCTGTTCGGTGGCCCCGCGTACCTGCTGATCGCGACGGCAGTGGGCTGGACGGTGCCCGCGGTGGCGGCGTTCTTCGCGATCGGGGCGTTCGTCGGCGGTTTCGCGATTCTCGTGCTGCGGATGGGCGACGACCCGCGGAACGGTTCCGGCCCCGACGACGGCGCGGTCGTCTAGGCGCCTGGCGCGGTGGCGTGCGGCTGGCCTACGCGGCGGCGTGCCGGCGGGCCAGATCCGCGGCGCCCACCAGGCCGGCGTCAGGCCCCAGCTCAGCGAGCCTGACGTCGGCGAAATCGCGGTAGCCGCGGCCTGGCAGGGCGCGCTCGTAGGCCCAGCGCGCCGGGTCGACGAGCAGGCTGCCCGCTTCCGATACACCGCCGCCGATCACGAAACAGCCTGGGTCGATGATCGCGGCCAGGTCGGCCATGCCCTGCCCCAGCCAGCTGCCCACGATCTGGAAGCACCGCAGGGCGGCCGGATCACCTTCCCGGGCCGCCCGGGTGACCTGCGGGCCAGAGATGCCCTCGGGCGTCCCGCCACCGAGCTGCAGCAGCCGGATGGCCGCCTCCGGGCTGTTCCGCGCGAACTCGCGGGCCTCCGCCACCAGCGCGCTCCCGCTCGCGTACCGCTCCCAGCAGCCGCGGTTGCCGCAGCCGCAGAGCCGCCCGTCGGGCACGGCCCGGTAATGCCCCGGCTCGCCCGCGATGCCAAACGCGCCGCGGTACAGGTCGCCGTTGATCATGATGCTCGCCCCGATGCCGGTGCCCACCGCGATCAGGAACACGTCCCGGTAGCCACGGGCCGCGCCGAACCGCGACTCGGCCCAGAGGCTGGCGTTCGCGTCGTTCTCGACGAACACGGGCAGCCCGACTTTTTGCTGCACCGATTCGCGCAGCGGCTCATCCCGCCAGGCAAGGTTGGGCGCGAACAGCACCGTGGAGCGGGTCTCGTCGATGAACCCCGCCGCGCCGATCCCGACCGCCGCCACGTCATGCCGGGACGCCAGCTCGGTCACCACCTCCGCGATGACCCGCTCCGTCTCCGGTGGGCTCGCTGCGGGTGTCGAGCGCTTCAGCTTCTCAACGATCCGGCCGTCGGGGGCGACGACACCGGCCGCGGCCTTGGTGCCACCGACATCAATGCCGATCGTCAGGCGCACGGCCAGCATCCCCCGATGGGCCGGTGGCGTCTGACCAGGGGCTGGTGGCAGGCCGCGCGGGCCGGGCAGGCCCCGCGGGCCGGGCAGGCCCAGGGGCCGCACCGGGACCGCCCGCTCCGCGGCCACCCTGGGGTGTGCTCTGCGGGCGCGGCGGTGGCTTCATGACCGCCTCAAAGGCGGAGTAGGCCTCCTGGACCACGGAGGCGAGCGCGTCACCGGCCCCGGCCAGGGGCGAGCCCTGACCGGCCTCGCGGGACTCGCGCATCCTGCGGGCCGCGCGGCAGACCGGGCACCAGGCACACTCGGGTGCCTCGTCATGGACCGGGCGCGTCGTGGCGGTTTCCCACACATCAGCGCGCTTACCGGACGGCTCCTGGCCCAGCGCCCGGCGCATCTGCCCGGTCAGGTCCCTGGTGACGCTGCGGGCACCCGAACGCATCAGCCACCGCTGGAGGTCACCTATCGGATCTCCGCCTGGCTGGCTGTCCCGCTCGGTCACTTCGCGCCTCCCACTGTCAATCTCCTCCCTTGGAGGGTACCTCTACCATTGCAGGACAAAGGGACGTCCGGTGGCGCGGAAGTGTCCGACATTGATGCACTCGGTGGTGCCGACCCGGACGCGCTGGGCCAGCGGCTGGTGCACATGGCCAAAGAGCGCGAAGCGCGGCCTGGTCCGCCGGATCGCGGCCAGCAGCGCGTGACTCCCACGCTCCATCCGCCGCGCGACGGTGTCGTAGAGCAGCTCGGGCACGGCGGGCGGGATGTGCGTGCAGAGCACGTCCACCGCACCGACCTCGTCGAGCTTGGCCCCGTACGCGTCCTCGTCCATCTCGTACGGCGTCCGGTAACGGGAGATCAGGCCGCCGCCGACGAAACCGAACGTCCAGCCGTCCAGCTCCGCCCGCGCGCCGTCGAAGACCTGATGCCCGGGCTTGAGATGCTCGGCCCACATGCGCGGGATGTCGACGTTGCCGTAGGTGAGGTACGCGGGCTCCGGGAGCGCCCTGAACAGCTCGGCGTACTGGCGGGCGGCGGCGGCCTCGATAGCTGCGCGTACCGAGCCGTCCGGCAGGCGCTCCGCCAGCCGGGCCGACAGGGCCCGCGCCTCGTCGAACCGCTTGGCCAGCCGGAGCGCCACGAACGTGCGTGCCTCCTCCGCACCGAACAGATCCGCGAAGATGCCGCGCCGGTGATCCGCGTAGTCCATGAATAGCAGCAGGTCGCCCAGGCAGACGAGCGCGTCCGCGTCCCGGGCCGCCGCGGGCAGCGCGTCAGCCCGGCCGTGCACATCGCTCACCACGTGAATCCGCATGAGAACACGCTAAGCCGGCCCAGGATAGCCTGATCATGCGGGCTTCACGGCCCGATGACAGCGATGGCGGGTGATCTTAACCCTACCGGCCGGTAGCTTTACGCGATAACGTGGGCCGCGGCGGCAAGGGCCCTTGATAAGGAGACAGCCTCGTGCGTCAGCACACCATCCCAGCTCTCGTGCAGATCCCCGATTCGGCCAGCCTCGCCGAGGTCGTATCCCGGCGCGCCGCCGCCGATCCGCAGCAGGTCGCGCTGCGCCGCGCCAGCGGCGCAGGAAGCTGGCAGGACGTCACGATCGGCGAGTTCCGCGATGAGGTGACGGCCCTGGCCAAGGGGCTGATCGCCGCCGGGATCGGAGCCGGCGACCGGGTCGGCCTGATGTCCCGCACGCGGTACGAGTGGACGGTCATCGACTACGCGATCTGGACCGCAGGCGCGGTCTGCGTCCCTGTCTACGAGACATCCTCGGCCGAGCAGGCCGAGTGGATCATGAGCGACTCCGGCGCCAAGGCGATCTTCGTGGAGACCGTGGCGCACGAGGGGATCGTTTCCGGGCTGCGCGACCGGCTCGGTGCCCTGGAACATGTCTGGCGCATCGAGGCCGGGCTGGCGGCCACGGCCGTCGGCGGGGCGACGGAGCAGGCGGGCGGCAAGGCCCCCGGCCTGGACACCCTGGCCGCCGACGGTGAGCCCGTGGGTGACGACGTGGTGCGCGAGCGCGTATCCGCCACCACCGCCGGCGACCTGGCCACCATCATCTACACGTCGGGTACCACCGGGCGGCCCAAGGGCTGCGAGCTGACGCACCGCAACATGCTGGCCGAGGTCCGCAACGGCAGCGCGGCCAGCCCGGAGATCTTCAGCGTGACCGGGGGCTCGACGCTGCTCTTCCTGCCGCTGGCGCACGTGCTGGCCCGGGTCATCCAGGTCGGCTGTATCGAGGACGGCATCATCATCGGGCATACGCCCGACGTCGCGGACCTGCTGCCCGACCTGGCCTCCTTCCGCCCCACCTTCCTGCTCGCGGTCCCGCGGGTCTTCGAGAAGGTTTACAACGGCGCCGAGCAGAAGGCGGAGGCCGACGGCAAGGGCGCGATCTTCCGCCGGGCGGCCCGCACGGCGATCGCCTACAGCCAGGCCCTGGACGACCGGACGCGCGGGGGCCGCGGGCCGGGCGCCGGACTGCGGGTCGCCCACGGTGTCTTCGACCGGCTCGTCTACGTCAAGCTGCGGGAAGCGGTCGGCGGCCAAGTCCGGTACGCCATCTCCGGCGGCTCCGCGCTTGGCGAGCGGCTGGGCCACTTCTTCCGGGGCGTGGGCATCACGATCCTGGAGGGCTACGGGCTCACCGAGACCACCGCGGCCGCGACGGTGAACCGGCCGGCCACCAACAAGATCGGCACGGTCGGGCTGCCCATACCCGGTGACGCCCTGCGGATCGCCGAGGACGGCGAGGTCCTGATCAAGGGGCCGACCGTGTTCGCGAGCTACTGGGGCAACAGCGCGGCCAGCGCGGAGGCGCTGACCGACGACAGCTGGATGCGGACCGGTGACCTCGGGGATCTGGACGACGAGGGATACCTGCGGATCACCGGCCGGATAAAGGAGATCATCGTCACCGCGGGCGGCAAGAACGTCGCCCCGGGGCACCTGGAAGACCGGATCCGGGCGAACGCGCTCATCAGCCAGGCCATGGTCGTCGGCGACGGCAGGCCGTACGTGGCGGCGCTGGTGACGCTGGACGAGGAGGCGTTCCCCGCGTGGAAGAAAAAGCGCGGCAAACCTGCGGGCGCGACCGTTGCTGAGCTACGTGACGACCCCGATCTGGCGGCCGAGATCCAGACCGCGGTGGACGACGCCAACAGCACCGTGTCCCGGGCCGAGTCGATCCGCCGCTTCCGCATCGTGGACGATGACTTCAGCCAGGAGAACGGCCAGCTGACCCCCTCGCTCAAGGTCCGCCGGAACGTGGTGAACAAGGACCGGTCGGCCGACATCGAGGCCCTCTACGCGTAGCCGCCGTGCGGCCGGCGCGCCGGCCCCAGGCGCTCGCAGGCTGGACGCTCGCCGTCCCGCGGCTGGGCGCCAGTGTCGTCCCTTACCCGGCTGGGTGCTCGTCGCGCAGGATCGCGCTGAGGCGGCCACCGACACGGGACCAGTCCCATTCCCGCTCGGCCCAGGCGAGCCCGCGGCGGCCCATGGCCTGCGCCCGCGCCGGGTCGGTCAGCAGCTCGCAGATGCGCCGGGTGAGAGCACCCACGTCCCGGCCGGGCACCACATAGCCCGTCTCGCCGTCCAGGATGGCGTCCGGGGCGCCGCCGGAGTCACCGCCGATGACCGGCAGCCCGGCCGAGGACGCCTCCAGGTAGACGATGCCGAGACCCTCCACGTCGAGGCCGCCCCGGCGGGTCCGGCAGGGCATGGCGAAGACGTCGCCGGCCGCGTAGTAGCCGGGCAGCTCGTCGCTGGGGACGCTGCCCGCGAACGTGACCGCGCCTGCCACCCCCTGCTCTGAGGCCAGGCGCCGCAGGTCACGGCCGTAGGGGCCATCCCCGACCAGGAGCAGCCGCGCGCCGGGGACGGCGGCGCGGACGCCGGGCCAGGAGCGGATCAGCGTGTCCTGCCCCTTCCGCTTGACCAGCCGGGACACGCACACGACGACCGGAGAGCCGGCCAGGCCCAGGCGCTCCCTGATCCCGTGCGCTGGCGTTCCGCCCGGGCCCGGCCGGAAGGCGGCCACGTCCACGCCGGGGGCCAGCCGGACCATCCGCGCGGCGGCCTGCGGGGAAAGCGCCCGCGACAGCCGGGACCGGAAGTACTCGCCCAGATAGGTGACCACATCCACGCTGTCCCCGATCCGGCGCAGCAGGCCGCGGGCGCCGGGCAGCACCGCCCAGCCCGCTTCGTGCCCGTGGGTGAGCGCCACCAGTCGGGTGGCACCGGCCCGGCGCAGGGCGGGCCCCAGCAGCCCCAGCGGTGCGGCCGCTCCGAACAGCACGGCGTCGAAGTCGTATTCGCGCAGCGCCGCGACAGCGCGCCGCCGCACGGACGGAACGGGCAGCATCAGCGACGTGGGGTGCCTGATCATCGGGAACGGCTGCCGCGCGTCGAAGCTCTTGGCGCTGTCCCAGGCCGGAGCGTAGACCGCCACCTGGTCCGGGGGCAGCAGGCAGGCCAGGCCGTGCACGAACGACTGGATGCCGCCCTGCCGGGGCGGGAAGTCGTTGGTGACGATGAGCGTGCCGCGCATAGCGCCCGAGTCTAGGGCCGGCCGGATGCGGCGGCGCAGCGGACACGAATGAGCCCGGCAGGTGATCCTGCCGGGCTCATCACAGGTAGGCGGGGTAGGGGGCAGCGGCGGACCCCGGAGCCGTGGGGCCGCGGCTTCGCAGGGCTCGCAGACCTTAGGGGCGGACGGCGCCGTCCTCGTTCTCCGCGTACCAGGACTCGTTCATGGAAATCTCCTCAACGTCCGCTCCGGTATGCGGGGCGTCGACGATCATCCCGCCGCCGACGTACATCCCGACGTGCCCCTCACCGTCGTAGAGGATCAGGTCGCCCGGCTCAAGCGAGGACAGCGAGATGTGCGGCAGCGAATCCCAGTCTTCGTAGGTGGTCCGCGGGATCCCTACCCCGGCGGAGGCCCACGCCGCCTGGACGAGCCCGGAGCAGTCGAAGCCGTCCGCACACGGCCCGGTGCCGCCGTAGACGTACGGGCAGCCGGCCTGTGCCTCAGCCACGGCGAACGCCGCCGCCTTGCCGCCCTCGGTCGCGGTGGACCCGGTGTAGACCGGGGCCGGGCTGCTGGTCGCTCCGCCGCCCAAACCGTTGTCTTGGACGGTCTGCTGCTCCGGGGTGGTGAGGCTGTCGAGTATGGCCTTCTCGCTGCTCAGAAGGTGGGTCGCGTGCTGCTGGTTCTGCTGCTTCTGCTGCTCGATCGCGGCCAGGGCGTCCTTGGTGCGCTGCGCCTGCTGCTGGGAGGCCTTGAGCTGACGGGCGGCGACCAGGAACTGCTGCATCTGCTGGTCCCGGCTGCCGGAAAGCTCCAGCAGCACCGACGCTCCGTTCAGCACCGTGCCGGGGTTGTTCGAGGTGAGCAGGTTCGCGACGGAGGTCGTGTCGCCCTCCTCGTAACTCTCGGCCGCGATCTGCGCGACCGCCCCCTGCAGCTTCTTGAACTGTGCCTGATTGGCGGCGACCTGCTCGTCCACCGCCGCGAGCTTCGCGCGCGCCTGGCTGACCTGCTGCGCGACCTGGTCGTACTCCTGGTTGGCCTGGTCGAGCTGCGAAGTGTACTGGTTCACCTTCGCCTGCACCTCGGTGACGGACGGCTGTGGCGCTGCTCCGGCCGTCACCGCGTAGGTGCTCAGGCCAAAGACAGTCAGAACGCCCATCGCGACCGCGACACTCGCTCGAAGCCGGGGCTTGATGCCCGGAAGCGGCATACGCACGAGTTAGACACGCTCCTTCTCCCACGCCCGGCCGGGGAGAGGCCCGGTTCGCGGGCCGAAAAGGCTTTGTTCCCTGGCGGGACTTGCCGACAGTGACCGCCCAGCTCCTCATATGGAAGGGCAATTGAGCGGTGTAACCGGAAGGAGACGTTAGTGAAAGCAATAGGTCGTTTTCAACCGCTTCGGCCAGTGTCGCCCGGGTTTCGTGGATCACCACGCGAGCAAGACCGCATAACGCTACAATCACGCGCGCTGGCATCTCGGCCGGACGGAACCGCAGCGGCGGAATCAGGCCAGCTGCCGCCAGCGTGCCCAATGCACGCAGCTCAACGGCCCCGAGGGCGTGCTGGTCCGGGTCGGCGGCCGACGGGCTCCCGGCACCGGGGCCGAGCACGGGCCGGTGCCGAGCCGCAGCGTCCGGGGCCGCCGAGTGTGCTGCGCGGCCATTACTTACGTCTTTATTACGGCCGATGCTCTTTTGCCGTTCAGCGGGCACGCCGCGCGATTCATTTCCAGCCAGTGATGTGATCAGGCAGTCACCGCATGCCACTTCACGGAACGCGCATTGCCCGCAGTCAATAAGCATTGATCCCTCCGATCATCGCCTCCAGCAACGCGGCTCACGCTAGCGACGGCCACTGACATTTCCCGCCGGGCCAGCGTCCCGGGGCCGGTGGTTCGGCGGCGCGGCGTGGCCATCCGCAAACTGTCGGTGCGGGGACCTACGGTATGGATCGTGACCGATCTGCGCCCGGGGCCGCCGACCTGGGGCCTCCCTGTGCCGGCCGCTCCCCCTGTGCCGGCCGCTCCCCCTGTGCCGGCCGCTCCCCCTGTGCCGGCCGCTCCCCCTGTGCCGGCCGCTCCCCCTGTGCCGGCCGCTCCCCCTGTGCCGGCCCCCGTCCCTGCCCTGGCCGCCCGCCCGGCTGCGGCGCCCGCTCCGGGGAACACTCCGGTGGCCAGCGGGCTGGCGCCCGCCGGCGCGGGCGGCCTGGCCGTAGACGGCGCGCTGGCCCTGACGCAGGTCGAGTTCGTCGTGGTGGACGTGGAGACGACCGGCTGGTCCCCGGCGGAGGCGCGGATCACGGAGATCGGCGCGGTCAAGCTGCGAGCGGGCCGGGTTACGGGGGAATTCTCGACCCTCGTCGACCCCGCGATGCCGATTCCCCCGGACATCGAGGCCCTGACCGGGATCAGCAGCCAGATGGTGTCCGCCGCGCCGTCGGCGGCCGAGGTGCTGCCGGCCTGGCTGCGGTTCACGGACGGCTGCGTGCTCACTGCCCACAACGCGCCGTTCGACCTCGGTTTCCTGCGGGCGGCGTGCGGCGCCTGCGGCCTGCCCTGGCCCGCATTCGCCGTGCTGGACACGGTCGCGGTCGCCAGGCAGGCCCTCGTCCAGGGTGAGGTGCCCGACTGCAAGCTCGCCACGCTGGCCGCGTTCTTCGAGGCGCCGGCCGCACCCCGCCATCGGGCGCTGGCCGACGCCCGCGCCACCGCCGCCGTGCTGGACGTGCTGATCACCCGGCTCGCCCTGCTGGGAATCCGGACCCTAGACGAGCTCGGCGAGTGGCTGGCGGTACCCTGAGCGGCGCGAGCAACAGGCCGAGGAGGCACGTACATGGTCACCGCGATCGTCCTGGTGAAGGCCGACATCCAGCGCATCCCCGAGGTCGCGGAGATGATCGCCCAGATCGCCGGGGTCAGCGAGGTCTACTCGGTCACCGGTGAGTTCGACCTGGTCGCGATGGTGCGGGTCCGCGGGCACGACGAGCTGGCCGACGTGATTCCCGGCCGGCTCAACAAGGTGCCGGGCGTCACGCAGACCGAGACGCACATCGCGTTCCGCGCCTACTCACGGCACGACCTGGAGGCCGCGTTCTCCCTGGGTGCAGGCGACATCGCTTAGCCCAGCTGGCCCGGTCGGCCGCCACCGCAGGTCCGCTCGCCGGACCGCAGGTCCGCTCGCCGGACCGCAGGTCCGCTCGCCGCGCTCCGGCCTGAGGATGGCGGCCACGTTCATGATGACGCGGTGGCCGCCAGGCGCTGGCTGGCCTTTATCCAGCGCGCGAGCAGCGCCGCCGCAGCACCGGAATCGATCGCCTCCGCGGCCCGGGCCAGCCCGGCGGACAGCGCCGGGGCCAGGTCCTCCGGGCTGCGGACGCCCTCCGCGGCGGCCAGGGCCGCCGCCGCGTTCAGCAGCACGATGTCGCGTACCGGGCCCACCTCGCCGGCCAGCACGGCCCGCACTACGGCCGCGTTGTGGGCGGCGTCGCCACCGCGCAGGTCGCCGGGCTCCGACCGGGGCAGGCCCAGCTCGGCCGGATCGAACTCGGCCGCAGCCACCGCCGAATTGTGCACCAGCCAGACCGACGAGGTCGTGGTGGTGGTCAGCTCATCCAGGCCGTCACCGCCGTGGAACACCAGGGCACTCGCCCCCCGTGCGGCCAGCACACCCGCGATGACGCCACCCATCCGGGCGTCAGCCACCCCGACCGCCTGGGCCTGCGGCCGGGCCGGGTTCGCGACGGGCCCCAGGAAATTGAACACGGTCGGCACGCCGAGCTGGCTCCGGGTCGGTCCGGCGTGACGCAGGGCGGGGTGGTAGAGCGGCGCGAAGAGAAAGGCGGCTCCGATCTCAGCGGCGAGCTCCACGGTGGCCGCGGGCGGGAGGTTGATGACCACCCCGAGGGCCTCCAGCACGTCGGCGGCGCCGCACTTGGAGGACGCGGCCCGGTTGCCATGCTTGACCATACGGGCGCCCGCAGCGGCGGCGACGATGGTGGCCATCGTCGAGATGTTGACCGTGTGCGCTCCGTCGGCCCCGGTGCCGACCAGGTCGACCAGGCGCCCCGGCACGCTGATCGGCGTGGCGTGGTCCAGCATGGCCCGCGCCAGGCCTGCCAGCTCGATAGCCGTCTCGCCTTTCATCCGCAGCGCGATGGCGAAACCAGAGATCTGGGCGTCGGTCGCCGCGCCCTCCATGATCTCGTTCATCGCCCAGGCCGACTCGTCAGCGGTGAGCGATTCGCCTTTGACGAGCGCGCCGATCAGCGCCGGCCAGTTCGTTCGGGCGTCCATGGCCGGCGGCGTCAGCTGCTGGCGATCTCGGTGCGCCCGGCCCGGCGCCGCATCAGCTGGCTCAGCTCCCGGGCCAGCTGACGTGGATCGATCGGGTGGCTGATCACCGCGTCCGCCCGGGACCAGGTCGCCAGCCAGCCGTCGTCGGCGCGACCGGTGATGAGCAGAACCGGCGGGCAGTCATAGATCTCGTCCTTGGCCTGCCGGCAGACGCCCATCCCGCCCGCAGGCTGCGCCTCCCCGTCCAGGACCATGACCTCCGCGCCGCGCGCGTCCAGCAGCCGGAACAACGCTGGCGCGGTAGCGCACTCAACTATCTCCGCGTCCGGAGCATCCGGCTCCGGACGCGAGCCGATGGCGAGCCGGATCTGGGCCCGCGTGTCGGCATCATGGCTGTAAACAACGACCTTCACAAGAATGGTTGCTTTCTCGCTGGTGACCGCAAGGCCCTGAGCTGCGGTAAAAGGTGACTCGGGTCAAGTCTATCGGTGGGCGGTAAAACTCAGACGCCGCTTCCGGCCACGGGCTTCTGGTGGCGGCCGAGCGTGGTGAGGTCTAGCCAGTTGTAGGTGCCCATGAGCGGGTCGATACCAAGCGCGTAACAAGATTAGCCGCGGAAGACGCGTTCGCCGTAGCGCGGGAATCTACGGCCGCACCCGGCTACGCAGCCGCTGCCCAGGCCTTCCGCCGCGGCCGGGAGGTCGGCTCCGGCAAAAATAATTGCCGCCGAGTTGGGGGGGCGACTGCCGCACGCCTACGGGTTGTCGTAATAATGACGTCGTGGCGACAGCATCCGTAACCGAGGCGGTACCCCGCACGCCGGCGAACCGGCCGAACCTGGTCAGCGTGGGCACGATCATCTGGCTGTCCTCAGAGCTGATGTTCTTCGCGGCGCTGTTCGCGATGTACTTCACGGTCCGTTCCGTCGTGAAGGGCGAAGGCCTGCCGTGGCCCGGCGCCCACCTGGATATTGCTCTGGGGTCCGTCAACACGACCGTGCTGCTGCTATCCAGCGTGACCTGCCAGATGGGCGTGTTCGCGGTCGAGCGCGGCCAGGTCGGCCGGGTGGGCAGCATCTTCAACGTCAGCAAGTGGGGCCTGCGTGAGTGGTACGTCCTCACGTTCCTGATGGGCCTCTACTTCGACCTGGGCCAGGCCTACGAGTACCACGACCTGGTCTCCAAGCAGCACCTGACGATCTCCTCCAGCGCGTACGGCTCGGTCTTCTACATCCCGACCGGCTTCCACGGCCTGCACGTGGCGGGCGGCCTGGTGGCGTTCCTGTTCCTGCTCGGCCGCACCTACGCCGCTAAACGGTTCACCCGAGAACAACAGATCAGCGCGATCGTCGTGTCCTATTACTGGCACTTTGTCGACGTCGTCTGGATCGGCCTGTTCACCACGATCTACCTAATCCACTGATCCCCGATGCCGGGACCGCGTGACCCAGTTCACTCCGGCGCCCTGCATCCAAGAGCACATGAAGTCACGAAGACACCAATGAATCACTATCCGGAAAACCGAGGGCTGCAGTGAGGTGGATCACCGCGCGGCGACGTCGGCCGCTTTTCGGCTACGCAGCCGTTCTGCTGGCGCTCGTCGCCGTCGGCATGCTGTACGCAGCGGTCACGGGGGTGGGCGGCAGTACCGCGTCGGCGGGCTCAGGCTCATCGTCCGCGCAGATCGCCGAGGGCAAGGACCTGTTCGACACCTCCTGCTCGAGCTGCCACGGCCTGGACGCCCAGGGCAGCTCGGTGGCGCCGAGCCTGATCGGGGCGGGCGCGGCGGCCGTCGATTTCCAGGTCGGTACCGGGCGCATGCCACTGAAGGAAATCGGCGCGGAGGCGGCCCAGAAGCCGCCGGTGTTCAACCAGCAGCAGATCTACGCGATCGCCGCCTATGTCGCCTCACTGGGCGGCGGCCCGGCGATTCCGACTGACCAGCAGGTGAGCACGGCCGGCGCGGACGCAGGGAACGGCCAGAGCCTGTTCAACGCGAACTGTGCCCAGTGCCACAACTACAGCGGCGCCGGTGGCGCACTGACCGACGGCAAGTACGCCCCGCCGCTGACCAACGCCACCAACCGGCAGATCTACGAGGCCATGCTGACCGGCCCCGAGGCCATGCCGGTGTTCAATGACGAGACGCTGCCGTCCGCCGACAAGCGCGACATCATCGCCTACATCACCCAGACGCGCGCCGAGGCGAACCCGGGCGGCTTCAGCCTGGGCCGGATCGGGCCGACCACCGAGGGCCTGGTCGCGTGGCTGGGGGGGATCGGCGCGCTCGTGCTCGCCGCCATGTGGATTACCGCAAAGCGCCGGGAAGAGCGCACGGGAGATCACGGATAACCGATGAGCGACAACGACAGGGACCTGGAAGACACGCCGGCCGAGCGGCAGGCTCCGCACCGCGTGATCGGTACTCCGGCGCCCGCCCCCGGCATCCTGGCGGACCCCGAGCGCGGTGACGGTGACGACGGCGGGAAGGGCACCAGGCCGTACGGTCCCGGTGAGGCCGAAGCTCCCGAGCTGGACGAGCTGCCCGCCGAAAACCCGAATCCCGTCTCGGCCAGGAACTGGGAGCGGGTCGCGGCCGCCCTGTTCATCGTCTCGGCACTGGCCAGCGTGGCTTTCATCGCCGCCTACGTCGGCCTCGAGGTCGGCGGCGACACCAAGGGCAACGTCGTGGTGGCCACGCTGCGGTCCAACCTCGCCCTCGGCTCCGCGATGGCGCTGGCCTTCCTGGCCATCGGCATCGGCATGGTCATCTGGGTCCGGAACATCATGCCCCCCGTCGAGCTGGCGGAGGAACGGCACCCGATGGCGTCCCCCAAGGAGGACCGTCAGGCGTTCGCGGAGACGATCATCGAGGGCGCGGAGGCCAGCCAGATCACCAAGCGTCCGCTGCTGCGGCGCACGCTGATCGCCGCTACGCTGCCCGCCGCGCTCGCGCCCCTGGTCATCCTGCGCGACCTCGGGCCGGAGCCCAAGGGCAGCCTGCGGACCACGGTGTGGAAGAAGGGCACCCGGCTGCTCGTCTACGGGACGAACCAGCCGATCACGCCCGCGGACTTCGACTCCCCGGGCGGCATGATCACCGTCGTGCCGGAGGGCTACCAGGACAACGACGAGGCGCTGGCCAAAGCCACCGCGATCATCATCAAGATGGAGCCGGGCCAGCTCCAGGTACCCACCCGGTACGACGACGGGGCCGATGGGGCGAGAACGCTGCTGAACTCGATGAACTGGACGGTCGACAACATCGTCGCCTACTCCAAGATCTGCACGCATCTCGGCTGCCCCGCCGCACTGTACGAGCAGACGACGCAGCGGATCCTCTGCCCGTGCCACCAGTCCACGTTCCAGGCCAACACGGGCGCGACGGTCATCTTCGGGCCCGCGCCGCGGCCGCTGCCACAGCTTCCGATCGCGACCAACGCGCAGGGCTATCTGGTGGCCCAGAGCGACTTCCAAGAACCCGTCGGGCCAAGCTTCTGGGAGCGGGGATGACCACGGACAACAAGCGGCTGACCATACCGAAGCCAGTGGCCAAGCAGGCAGGCGAGCTGGACGACCGGCTGCACGCGGCCAAGGGCGTCCGGACCCTGCTACGCAAGGTCTTCCCGGACCACTGGACGTTCCTGCTGGGCGAGATCGCGCTGTACTCGTTCATCATCCTGATCCTGACCGGCATCTTCCTCACCCTGTTCTTCCAGCCCAGCATGACCGACGTGATCTACCACGGGTCGTACACCAAGCTGGACGGCGTCCGGATGAGCCAGGCGTACCAGTCGACGCTCAACATCAGCTTCGATGTCCGCGGCGGCCTGCTGATGCGGCAGATCCACCACTGGGCCGCGGACGTGTTCCTGGCCGCGATCCTGTGCCACCTGCTGCGGATCTTCTTCACCGGCGCGTACCGCAAGCCCCGGGAGACCAACTGGCTGATCGGCATCGTCATGTTCACCCTCGGCATCCTCGAGGGCTTCCTCGGCTACTCCATGCCGGACGACCTGCTGTCCGGTACCGGCGTGCGGATCGCGGAAGGCGTGCTGCTGGGCATCCCCGTCGTCGGCACGTACCTGTCGTTCTTCCTGTTTGGCGGGCAGTTCCCCGGCACCGAGTTCGTGGTCCGGTTCTACATCATCCACGTGCTGCTGATCCCGGGCCTGCTGCTGGCCCTGGTCAGCGCGCACCTGTTCCTCATGGTGCACCAGAAGCACACCCAGATGCCGGGCCCGGGCCGGACCAACGCCAACGTCGTCGGCCAGCCCATGTACCCGTACTTCATGGTCAAGACCGGGGCGTTCTTCTTCTTCGTCTTCGGGGTGCTGGCTCTGCTGGCCACGTTCGCCCAGATCAACCCGATCTGGGAGGTCGGCCCGTACACGCCGACGGCGATCTCGGCGGGCTCCCAGCCGGACTTCTACATGGGCTTCCTCGAAGGCTCGCTGCGCATGTTCCCGAGCTGGACCTGGGATATCGGCGGCCATACGATCTCCTGGGACGTGCTCATCCCCGCGCTCGTGGTCCCGGGTCTCATCTTCACCGCGCTCGGGATATGGCCGTTCCTGGAGAGCTGGGCGACGGGGGACAAGTCCTACCACAACGTCAACCAGAGGCCGCGGAACGCCCCGACCCGGACCGCGATCGGCATGGCCGGGATCACCATCTACGGCATCCTGTGGCTGGAAGGCGCGAATGACATCATCGCCGTCCACTTGCAGATCCCGCTCTACTTGACGACCGAGATCGCGCGCTGGGCGATCTTCATTGGGCCCGTAATCGTCTTCTGGGCCACCCGGCGGATCTGCTTCGGCCTGCAGCGCCGGGACGCCTCGATGCTCACCCACGGCGTGGAGACCGGCATTATCCGGCAGTTGCCGAACGGCGCCTTCGTCGAGCTGGAACGCCCGCTGAGCGAGGGTGAGGTCGCAGAGATCGCCGCCCCGTCACCCTCGCCCACCGCCGCCATCACGGCACCCGAGGTCGACGACAACGGGCTGCCCGAGCCGGCCCTGCGCGGCGCCCGGGGCAAGCTGCAGGCCCGCGTGCACGAGATCTTCGTCGAGGGCATCTCGCTGGCCCCCCCAACCAATGGGCACGGCAACGGGCATGGCAACGGCCACGCGGCGATCGACGGCGAAAGCGAGCGTGCCGCTGTCGGCGGAGGTGGAACGCCGCAGGCCGAGGACGGCGGCGCCACCGAGGACGGCGAATAACCAAGCTGAGCGGCCCGGACGGGCGCGAGCGAGCCGGAAGGCGGCCCACCCCAGGCGTGGGCCGCCTTCCGGCGTCTCAGGGCCGCACAGGGCCGTTCTGGGCCGGATGGCCAGGGGTAGGCCAGGTGGGCCGCGGTCTGGTGATGGCGCCGGGTCGGCACGGCTGGGATGAATACGCGAACTGGCACCTCGGCATCGATGACGAAGCATCCGAGGACACCAAGGCCGGGTACAAAATTCCGTTACGGCGACTTCACCCGGGTCCACCGCTGCGGCGTGCTGGCCGCGGAATCACGGGCCGGGCGTAACCATGAACGCGACATCGAGGACGCGACCATCCAGTTGCCCGACCTGATGGACGAGCGGAAGCACTGACCGGATACGCGGCAGCCACGGTGGGTCATCGAGATTCAGGGATCCTGACCAGGCCAGAACAAGATCAGGGCCGTGTTCCCGCATTAGGCGCGGGAACACGGCCCTGATCGGTTTGCGGCCGCCTCAGTGCGCGTAGTGGCCGCGGTAGTACTCGAAGACGAAGCCGATCACGGAGAACATGGTCATCAGCGCGCCGATGAGGAACAGCCACCAGCCCATCGCGAAGCCGGCCGCGGCGACCGCGCAGGAGAAGCCGACGAACAGCGGCCACCAGCTGTGCGGGCTGAAGAAGCCGATCTCGCCGGTGCCCTCGGCGATCTCGCCCTGCGGATTGTCCTCCGGGCGCTCAGGGAGCCGACGGCCGGTGAACAGGACGTAGAACCCGGTGAGGAGAGCCAGCGTCACCGCGAACGCGAGCGCGGAGGTACCCGTCGGGTCCTTCGAGTAGTACCAGTAGATGATGTCCACGCCACCGAAGAACGTCGCGCAGCCCAGGAACAGCCAGCCTTCGACCTTCATGCGAACCTCGCCCTCACCGTGCTACCCATCGTCAGCAAAGTCTTCCCGTCACTCCCCGGCCGGCGGGGCCGGGGGGATCTCGTTGACCGGCGGGGCCATCGTCTGGGTCAGCGACCGGGAGGCCGCCCCGGACACTATCTGCGGGTAGTGCAGATCGAACGCCGGCCGCTCGGACCGGATGCGCGGGATCCGGTAGAAGTTGTGCCGCGGCGGCGGGCAGGAGGTGGCCCACTCCAGCGAGCTGCCGAAGCCCCACGGGTCCTCGACGTTGACCAGCACGCCGTAGCGCCAGGTCTTGTACACGTTGTAGAAGAACACCAGGATCGACAAGGTCAAGATCCATGAGCCGATGGAGGAGATCTGGTTCAGGGTCGTGACGTTGCCGGGCAGGTCGGGGTAGTTCGCGACGCGGCGCGGCATGCCCTCGACCCCGATCCAGTGCTGCACCAGGAACGTCATGTTGAACCCGATGAACATCAGCCAGAACTGGATCTTCCCGATCCGGTCATCCAGCTTCTTGCCGGTCATCTTCGGCCACCAGAAGTAAAAGCCGGCGAACATCTCGAACAGCACGGTCCCGGCCAGCACGTAGTGGAAGTGCGCCACCACGAAGTAGGAGTCGCTGACCGCGAAGTCCAGCGGCGGCGAGGCCAGCATGATGCCGGTGATCCCGCCGAACAGGAACACGATCAGGAACCCGACCGTGAACAGCATCGGCGGCTCGAACGTGATCTGGCCGCGCCACATCGTGCCCGCCCAGTTGAAGAACTTCACGCCGGTGGGGATCGCGATCAGGAACGTCATGAACGAGAAGAACGGGAGCAGCACGCCGCCGGTGGTGAACATGTGGTGCGCCCACACCGTCATCGACAGCCCGGCGATCGAGATCGTGGCGGCGATCAGGCCCTTGTAGCCGAACAGCGGCTTGCGGCTGAACACCGGCAGGATCTCCGTCGCGATGCCGAAGAACGGCAACGCCAGGATGTAGACCTCCGGATGGCCGAAGAACCAGAACAGGTTCTGCCACAGCAGGGCGCCGCCGGTCGAGGCGTCGAACACGTGCGCGCCGAGCCGCCGGTCGATCTCCAGCACCAGCAGCGCCGCCGCCAGCGCCGGGAACGCGAGCAGGATCAGAATGCTGGTGAGCAGAGTGTTCCAGGTGAACATCGACATCCGGAACATCGTCATGCCGGGGGCGCGCAGGCAGAAGATCGTGGTGATGAAGTTGACGCCGCCCAGGATGGTGCCGAGCCCGGACAGCGTCAGGCCCATGATCCACATGTCCGCGCCGATGCCCGGCGAATACACCGAGCTGGTCAGCGGCGAGTAGGCGTACCAGCCGAAGGCGGCCGCGCCCCCCGGGGCCAGGAAGCTGGCTATCAGGATGAGCCCGCCGAACAGGAAGAAGTAGTAGCTGAGCAGGTTCATCCGGGGAAACGCCACGTCCGGCGCGCCGATCTGCAGCGGCATGACCACGTTCGCGAACCCGATGAACAGCGGGGTGGCGAACAGCAGCAGCATGATCGTGCCGTGGATGGTGAACAGCTCGTTGTACACCTGGTCCGACACGAGGTGGTTCTCCGGCTCGAACAGCTGCAGCCGGATGATGATCGCCATGATCCCGGCGATCAGGAAAAACCCGAACGAGGTGATCAGGTACATGTACCCGATGACCTTGTGGTCCGTGGACGACAGCCAGAGCGCGAGAACGCCGCCCTTACGGTCGGTGCGCTGCCGCGGGATGATCGGGGTGCCGGTGGCCGGCGGCTGCTGTTCGATCGTGCTCACTGGACACCACTCCTGGATGCCGTCGCCGTCGCCGGCTGCCCGCTGGATGAGGAGTTAGCGGCCGCTTGCCGCGCCGAGATCCACTGCCTGAACTGGGCCGGGGTCACCACCTTGAGGGTGAACAACATACGGCTGTGATAGAGGCCGCACAGTTCGCTGCAGTGCCCGGTATACGTGCCGGTCTTGGTCAGCGTGATCTGGAAGTGGTTCGGGTGGCCAGGGATCACGTCGCGCTTGAACAGGAACTCCGGCACCCAGAAGGAGTGGATCACGTCCGGCGAGGTGAGGTTGAACCGGACGTTCTCCCCCGTAGGCAGTTCGAGCACCGGCAGCGGTCCCGGGTACGACACACCGTTGTCCGTCACGTTGTACTGCGGGTACTGGAACTGCCAGCTCCACTGGTAGCCGATCACGTTGACCGTCACGGCCGGGTTGGCGGACAGAGTGTCGATGGTGTCCTCGTCCTTGGCCGTGTAGTAGAAGAGCACCGCGATCAGCACGAACGGCAGGACCGTGTACAGGATCTCGATCGGAAGGTTGTACCGGACCTGCGGCGGCAGCCGGTCGCCCCGCTTGCGGTGGAAGATCACCGCCCACAGGATGAGCCCCCACACGACGATCGCGACGGACATGCCGGCGATCCATGATCCCTGCCAGAGGTGCAGTGTGATCTGCCCCTGCTTGGTGATGGGGTTAGGGAAGCCGATGCGCGTGAACGTGTCGTTGGTGCAGCCGGTCAGGGCGACCAGCACCACGGCGAGGGCGGCCGCGCGCGGCACCCAGCGGCGCGGTCTGCCTGTACGTCCGCTGCGCTGGGCGGGGCGGATGGGAGTCAACGAAATGCCTTCCGGGCGGGGTGTCCCCGGCTCAGCGAGCCGGTGCTCACGTCCTTCTACAGCGTGTCGTGGAAACAGTATCGCGCATCGGCTGGCCAACGTCGGGGACCCCCGGCGTTTTCCCGGGCCTTCCGCGGACCGGCCTGGTCTGGTAGAGCCCGCCCGGGGCAGGGCCACGCCGCGAAGGCCAGAAAATGACATATTGAAGTCGAATGGCTTCAAATTGTATTCTTAAGCGCGGGACACAAGTGTCAGGGCATCATAGGGACGTGGGCGTGATCGCATGAGCAACCGCTGGTTTGGCCGGACCGCTGAGCACAGCACGCCGGCCACGCTCCGCGGAACGGATGATGGCGGTTCCGATCAGGCGGCCGGCGACACAATGGCGCCGACCCCGCTGCTGACCATTGACGCACTGGGCCGCAAGTGCCCCATCCCCATCATCATGCTGGCGGAACGCATCCATGAGGTGCCGATCGGGGAGATCATCGCCGTGCTGGCCGATGACCCGGCCGCGGAGAACGACGTGCCCGCCTGGTGCCTGATGAAGTCGCACGACCACGTGTTCACCCAGCCGCTGGCCCACGGCGGCTGGTCGATCCTGATCCGCCGCGGGTACTGACGGCGCTGGCCCGGGGGGCGACCCCCCGGAACCCCCCGCATGCGCTCCGCGCCCGCGCGGTGGTACTTCGCCGGCACACCGGCCGCTCACCGGGCACAGGGCCCGGTTCGCTGACACGATAACTGGGTCTCCGTTGGGCGCGCGGCAGCGAACCTTGGCCGTGCGGCGGCAAGGGGGGATGGCGTTTGGCTGTCCGGCGGAA
>Ga0302308_10001100_pt1 | contig 22050 bp, 19 predicted proteins | sample III_Palsa_E3_3_FD_200531 | JGI IMG/M metagenome (GOLD analysis project Ga0302308, IMG submission 200531) | Peat permafrost microbial communities from Stordalen Mire near Abisko, Sweden - III_Palsa_E3_3 | ecosystem: Environmental > Terrestrial > Soil > Palsa > Peat permafrost | place: Sweden...
GCGGTGCCGGCTGCCACCATGCCCATGACCAGGCGCAGCACGCCAGGGGTATCGGGTCCCCGGTCCACCAGGTCACCGACAAAGATCGCGCGCCGGTCCGGGTGCCTGGCGCCGACCGCGCGGCCGGCGTCGTCGCGCTCGAGCTCGTAGCCCAGGGCGGTGAGCAGCTGCTCGAGTTCGGCGCGGCAGCCGTGCACGTCGCCGATGACGTCGAACGGGCCAGTTTCGTGCCGCAGGTCGTTGAACAGCTTGGTGCGGGTGATGACGGCGGCGGCGACCTCATCCGGGCGGCGCAGCACGTGTACGGTGCGGAAGCCTTCGCGGCGCAGTCCGTTGCGGCCCCGCCGCAGCTGGTCGTGCTGGCGGCGGAGCACGTGCGGGCCGAAATCGCGGTCTTCGCGTCCGGCGTTGCGCTCGGCGCACAGCTTCTCCGGCAGGTCCAGGACGATCGCCACCGGGAGCACGTCGTGCTCGCGGGCCAGCGCGACCAGCTCGCGGCGGGCTTCCGGCTGCACGTTGGTCGCGTCCACCACGGTGAGCCGGCCGCCGGCCAGGCGCTTGCCCGCGATGTAGTGCAGCAGCTCGAACGCGGCCGGGGTGGCGGACTGGTCGTTCTCGTCGTCGGCGACCAGGCCCCGGCAGAAGTCCGAGGAGATCACCTCGGTCGGCTTGAAGTGCGTGCGGGCGAACGTCGACTTGCCTGAGCCGGTGACGCCGACCAGGACGACCAGGCTTAGTTCGGGGACGGTGAGCGGGGTGGTGTCGGTGGGCGCGGGGTCGCGGGTTGCGGGGTCGCCGGTCATGGAGTCGCCGGCCGGGTGAAGACGGCCAGCTGGGTTGGCGGGCCGTGGGTGGGGTGTTCGGGGCCGACGGGCGCGAAACGGACCTGGTAGCCGAAGTCGCCGGCCACGCGGGTGGCCCAGCCGCCGAACTCGGCCCTGGTCCACTCGAACCGGTGATCCCGGTGCCGCATCGCGCCGGCTGCCAGCGTCCCGAAACACGCGTTGTACTCGGCGTTGGGGGTCGTCACGAGCACGGCGGCGGGCGCGGCGAAGCCGAAGACGGCCCGCTCGAGCGCGGCCAGCCGACCGGGATCGATGTGCTCGATGACCTCCATGAGCACGGCGGCGTCCAGGTCGGCCAGCCGCTCGTCGCGGTAGAGGAGCGAGGACTGGAAGATCTTCAGCCGGTCGCGCTGCAGGCCGGGCATCCGGTCCAGGTTGAGGGTGCGCGCGGCCAGCTGCAGAGCCCGCACGGACACGTCGACGGCGAGCACGAGCTCGACGCGGGAGTCGGCGAGCAGGTCCCTGACCAGCGTGCCCTCGCCGCAGCCGAAATCACCGATCCGGCGCGCGCCTTGCTCGCGCAAGACGGCCAGGATGGCCTCGCGGCGCAGCGTCGCCAGCGGCTTGTCCTGGGCCGGTGCGGCGCCCGGCGCTTGCGGGTCGGTGATGGCGTTGTCGAGCTCGTCGGGGTCGGTGTCGTCGGCTTCGGCCAGGCGGGCCAGGGCGGACCGAGTGAGCGTGCGCTGGTGCGACAGGTAGCGCCGGGTGATGAGCTCCTTCTCCGGATGGCCGGCCAGCCAGTCGCCGCCCGCCCGGACAAGCTTGTCCACCTCCTCAGTGGACACCCAGTAGTGCTTGGCGTCATCGAGCGCGGGCAGCAGCACGTACAGGTGATTGAGGGCGTCGGCGAGCCGCAGGTCGCCGGTCAGCCGCAGGTCAAGGTAGGGCGAGTCGCCCCACTCGGGCGGCGCGAAGGGCTGCGGGGTCGCCTCGACACTCCAGCCGAGCGGACCGAACACGCGGTGGGCGAGCCCGGGGCCGCCGCGGCAGCGCAGCGCCGGCACCCTGATGGCCAGCGGAATGGGGGCGGCGGCCAGCTCGGGCCGCGCGTCGCAGCGACCGGTGAGCGCGGTCCTGAAGGCCTCCTTGATCGCCACCGCGAGCATGCTGGAAGCAGCGTACGGCCGGTCGTTGACGTACCGGGCGAGCTCGGCGTCCATGTGCGCACCGGTCCGGCCGGCCGTGTTCCCGCGGACCAGCGCCACCGGATCGATCTCGAGCAGCAGCGCGGCCGTGCACCGCTCCGGCGTCGCCTCCGGGTAAAAGACGTGCGCCTCACCAGCCAAAACAGCGAACGACTGGAACCGGTCTGGATGCTTGTGCAGCAGGTAGCCCAGATCGGTCGCGGGCGTGCGCGTGGTGGTGATGGTCAACAGCACGTGTCATTGTTTCTGAGCCGTCACGCCAGGTCAACATCATTTGTCCCCGAACGGGCGGTGGTGCTTGCGCGGCGCTTCCGTCGGCGTGGCGGGCGGGCGGGGGAGGTAATCCGGGGTGGGAGGGGTAGGAGGGGAAGATGACGCGGTGGGTGCTGCATGTGGACCTCGACCAGTTCATCGCGGCGGTCGAGGTGCTGCGGCATCCCGAGCTGCGGGGGCGGCCCGTGGTGGTGGGCGGGGACGGGGATCCAACCAAGCGCGGGGTGGTGAGCACGGCCTCTTATGAGGCGCGGGAGCACGGGGTGCACTCCGGGCTGCCGCTGCGGACGGCGGCGCGGCGGCTGCCGGACGCGGTGTTCCTGCCGGTGGACCGGGCCGCCTATGAAGAGGTCTCAGAATCGGTGATGGCGGTGCTGCGGGCCTCGGGCGCGGTGGTGGAGGTGCTGGGCTGGGACGAGGCGTTCCTGGCTGTCGACAGCGAGGACCCTGAGAGTTTCGCCAGGTCGCTGGCGGCGCGGGTTCGGGAGGCGACGCGGCTGGACTGCACGGTGGGAATCGGCGAGAACAAGCTGCAGGCCAAGATCGCCACCGGGTTCGGCAAGCCCGCCGGGGTGTTCCGGCTGACCTACGCCAACTGGTTCGAGGTCCTCGGCGGCCGGCCGACCGACGCGCTGTGGGGCATCGGCACCAAGACGGCCAAGAAGCTCGCCGGGCTCGGCATCGGCACCGTCGGCGACCTGGCGGCGGCCGATCCGGACGCGCTCGCTGCGGAGTTCGGCCCGATGACGGGGCCGTGGCTGGTGCTGCTCGGCCGCGGCCGGGGCGACGCCGACGTGGACGACACGCCATACGTGGCCCGCGGCCACGGGCGGGAGGAAACCTTCCAGCAGAACATCGCCGACTGGTCACAGGTGCAGGCCGAGGTGGCACGCCTGGCCCGGCTGCTCGCCGTGGACTTGGCGGCCGAAACGCGGCCCGCGGTGCGGGTGATCGTGAAGGTGCGCTACGCGCCCTTCGTCACCCAGACCCACGGGGTGACGCTCGGCTCGCCCAGCTCGGACGCCGAGGTGATCGAGCAGGCCGCGCGGGACGCGCTCGAGCGGTTCACCGGGCGGCGGCCGGTGCGGCTGCTGGGAGTACGGGCGGAGTTCGGGTCATAGCGGGCCGGTCATGGCGACCTCGCCGATGGCCGGGTTGGACGGCAGCGGCTGGCATTCGCCGGTCGGCGAGAAGCCGCAGCGTTCGTAGAGCCTGCAGGCGGGCTTGTTGGTCTCGGTCACCCACAGGTGCACCGAACGGGCCTGCCTGGCTCGAGCCCAGTCGAGCACGGCGGCGATGAGGGCCTCGCCGACACCGTGACCGCGCGCCTGCGGCCGCACCCACATCGAGATCAGGTCGACTGTGCCTGGTTCCGCTTCATAACCGCCGACCAGCCCGACCGGCTCGCAAGCGTTGATTTCCGGGACGTAGGCCAGAAAGCTGCCGCCGCGGGTGATCCGGGCTCGCCAGACCGCCTCATCGAAGGTTTCCTCCCTCGCGTACGTGGAGGCGAAGGCGTCCGGCGCATCCTGCAGTGCCGCCAGCCGGATCTCCCGCAGGGCAGGCCAGTCGTCCATCACGGTCTCGCGTACCAAAGGCATGCCACATGGTGCAGTCGCGGCGGGAGGAGGCACAAACGATTTTCCTAGCCGGGACGCGGGATGTGCGTCAGCCGAGCGGAATCCGGTCGATGACCGCGACCTTGCGTCCGCCGGTGATGTCGAGCGGTCGGATTGACCGAGGGGTGCCTGAAGTCCCGGGGCCGCGACCGTCCGTCGGCTACGCTCTCCGTAGCCGTATCGCGGCTCGAAAACTCCTGGGATGGCGGGAATCATGGGCGGGACTGACGATTTGCTGCTGGGAAATGCTTTTGCGTTCATGCACCACCAGGACTCGTATCGCCTCTGTCACGCGCTTGAGGACCTGCCCGCGGATGCTCGGGCTCAGGCCGCGGAGATCGCCAGCCTGCCGTCAGGCCTCTCGCTCCGGAGAAGGATCTTCGACGAGCTCGAGAACGCAGGCCTGGACTCCTACGGGGAACTTGAGCGGGTACGGCTGCTTCGTTTCCTCTCGGATTACCCCGTCACTCCCTACACCTACGACGTCTCGCCGGTCATGTCTCGCGGTCAGCGTCCGACCGCGCAGAAACTGGCGGACCTGGTCCGGTGCGGGCATTACCGCGCCACCGTCAATCTGTGCGCCGAGATGACGGGCGGGGACGGTCCCCTCATCGGGCAAACCGGACTGGCGAGCGAGCTGGCGACCTATCACGTTCCCGTGGTGGACATGTGGCCGCCTACCGTGGCCCAGGTGATCGCGCTGCTAGATCTCCTGACCGGACCGCAGACCGGGCGGACGTACGTGCACTGCGAGGCGGGCCAGGGCCGGACCGGGGTGGCGGTCGCGTGTTACCGGATGGCGGTGATGGGCTGGAGCGCCGCGGACGCGCTCACCGAGGCGAAGAACTTCGGCTGTTCGGTCCCCATGCAGCAAGCCTTCATCCAGGCGTTCGGCCTGATGCTGAAGCGAAAAGACCCGGCCAGCGAACCTGGCCCCGCGCTCGGCCGGTATCCGCTCATGCCGCCCGGTTCGGTGCGGGCCACCATCGAGGAGCTGACCGTGACCCTCGCTTCGTGCACCCGGCGGGGGCGGTGACGGCCTCAGTCGAAGCGGCGGGCGCTCGGGTAACGCTGGCCGCCGTCCACCACGATGTTCGGATCAGTTCAGCGGCGGCCTTTCCGAGCGGCCCGGATTCTTTCAGGTTCGGGCGTAATTGCTGGCGCCGTACCAGTCCACGACGACAGCGGCTTCGTCTCCGACCACCCAGGCGTCGTGACCCTGCGGCAGCGCGGTGACATCGCCGGGCCTCGCGTCGAACTCGGCGCCGTCGGCCATCACGATATGTAGGATTCCGGTTACGTGATACTGGAAGTGCGGCGCCTCGCACAGATCGGTGCCCGCGAGCGGCTTGACATGCTCCGACCAGCGCCAGCCGGGCTGGAGGGTGAGCCGGCCGATTTCGGCGCCGCCGATCTTGAGCAGGTCGACGGTGCCGTAGTCGAAGGTGCGGGTCTCGTCGGGTGCCTGGAAGCTCTTCTGCTCCGCTTTGCCGGTCATCTGGGTCTCCTTGTTGTTTTTTGCCGTCGGATTCGTGCTTGCGAGACCAGCGTGACCGGCAACAGTTGCAGTCACCTTGCACTGAGCTGGTGGAGGGAGCAGCGCCGGGGCTTTAATAAGGCATGAGGTCGCTGGCCGTCCGGGTGCTCGCCGACTTCGGCGTGGACGGGATCGAGCCGCAGGCGCTCGGCAGCCGGAAGGCGCGGCTCGCCCTGCAGCTGCTGGCCATGGCCGAGGGCCAGGCCGTTCCGGCCGACGTGCTCATCGACGCCCTGTGGGGCACCGCGCCGCCCGCACGGCCCGAGGACCAGGTCGCCGTGCTGATGAGCCGTCTCCGCTCAGTCCTCGGGCGCGACCGGATCGAACACCGTGACCGCGGTTACCTGCTGCACTGCGACTGGCTCGACGCGACCGAGCTGGCCGGGCTTACCCGTGAAATGGAATCTCGGCGGCAGGCCGGCCACATGATGGGTGCGGTCGCCGCCGCCCGGGTCGCGCTTTCGCTGATCCGCGGTGAGGGCCCGCAGCCGCTGCCCGGCGAGTGGGCCCAGCTCAGGCACGCCGAGTTTGAGCGGCTGGTCAGCCGGGCCCGGCTGGTGGCCGCCACAGCGCTGCTCGAGGCGGGCGACTGGATGGCGGCCGCCGATGCGGCATCGGCGGCCGCCGAACGCGATCCATACGACGAGGTGGCTCTGCGCATCCTGCTCCGGGCTTATGTGATGGGTGGCCGGATGGCTGGGGCGCTGGCCCTTTACGCCAGCGCGCGGCAGCGAATGGCCGACGAGCTTGGCACCGATCCTTCGCCAGAGACGGCCGCGCTCTACACCGCTATCCTTCGCGGCGAGCTGGCGGTGCCCGCGCGGCCATCCCCGGCCGCCACCAGCGGCGTGGTCGGCCGGGACGAAGAGCTGTCCAGCCTGGAGGCGATCGCGACGCGCGCCCGGGGTTCTCGGGTCGGCTCCGCCGAAGTCATCGTCGTCGACGGGGAAGCCGGCATCGGCAAGACGACGTTGCTGCGGGCCTGGGCCGACCGGCGCACCGCCGCCGGAGACACGGTGCTGATGGCGTCGTGCGGGCCACTGGACCGCTCGCTGCCGCTCGACGCGCTGCTGACCGCGCTGGCCGGCCTGCTGCGCGAGCTCGGGCCCGACATGACCACCGACCTGCTGGGCGCCGACGCGGCGATACTGGCGCCGTTGCTCGGCGCGGCGCCCAGCCGGCGTTCACCGCCGATGCTGGCGGACATCATGCTCGGGCCGGCGGTGCTCTACGCGGCCCTGGTCCGGGTTCTGGGCCGGCTGACCGAGCGGATGCCCTTGGCGGTGATCATCGATGATGCGCATCTGGCCGGCCCAGCGCTGCCGGACTGGCTGCGTTTCGTCCGGCGCGAGCAGCCCGCGGTGGTGGTGGTCGCCGCGGTCCGGCCCGGGGAAGGAGAGCCGCTGCCGGCCACGGCCTTTATCCATCTCGGCGCGCTCGACCGGGAGGCGGCGGCTGAGCTGGTCGGACCGGGCCGAGTCGACGAGCTCTACGCGCGGTCGAAGGGGCACCCGCTGTTCCTGACCGAGCTGGCCCGTCACACCGCCGACACCGAACTGCCTGCGTCACTGGTCGAGTCGGTGTCCACCCGGTGCGATGAGCTGGGCACGGCCGGGATGCTGCTGCGCACCGCGGCCGTGATCGGGCCGGAACTGGATGTGGACCTGCTCGCGGCCGTGCTCGGCCGACCCGCCCTGAGCTTGCTCGACGACGCCGAGCAAGCCGCGGCCAAGCAGTTCCTGGTCGAAGCCGACGGGATGTTCAGGTTCCGGCACGAGCTGGTCCGGGAGGCCCTGGCGGTGAGCGCGACCGCGGGACGGGCCGCGTTGCTGCACCGACAGGCCGGCCGCGTGCTCGACCGGCGGCCAGACGCCGACCGGCTGACCGTGGCCGGCCACGCGCGCCTGGGGGGTGACCTGGCGCTGGCCTCCCGTGCCCTGCGCGATGCCTCGGCGCAGGCCGCGGAGCGTTTCGACCACGCGGCGGCCGAGGCGCTGCTCGACGACGCGCTGCGCCTCTACCCCGACCCGGACGGCTGGCTGGCCCGGGCCCGGGTGCGCACTCTGCGCAGGCGTTACGCCGAGGCCTTGCAGGACGTCAAGCGCGCCGCCTCGGCCGGCCCGGCTGCCCTGGAGGTCGGCGCCTGGGCGTCTTATTTCGGCCGCAACTTCGGGCAAGCCGCGCAGTTCGCCGAGGACGGCGCGCTCGCTGCGGCCGATGCGGCGACCCGGGCGCGGTGCCTGGCGGCCGGCGGCCGTACCCACCATGCCGCCGGCGATCTGGCTCAGGCCGAGCTGATGCTCGGTGAAGCCTTCACGCTGGCCGAGGGCGCCGACCGGGTCACCGCAGCCGGGTGGCTGGGGGTGCTCCGAGCCCATCAGAGCCGGGTCGAGGAGGCGCTGGCGCTGCTGCGCCCGGCCGCCCGCGGGCAGATCGGGGTGGAACATACCTCGGCGACCCTGCACTCGCTCCTGTTCACCGGGCACGCGCACGCGCTCGCCGGACGCCCTACCCAGGCGCTGGCCGCGTTCACCCGGTACACCACCGAGGTGGAACGGCGCCAGGTACCCCGTTTCGGCGGACGGGCGGTGAACTTCGCCGGCTGGGTCCTGCGTAACCTGGGGGCCTGGTCGGAGGCGCTCGATCATCACATCGAAGCGCTCGAGGTGGGCCAGCACCAGGGGACCGCGGAGACCCCCATCGCCGCCTTGCAGGACCTGGCCGAACATGCGCTGGAGACCGGGGATCCGGACGCCGCGGCCGCCCGGCTGGCGCAGGCCGCGGCGCTGCTGCAGGGCGACCTGGTGTTCGGCTGGCGGCTGGAGCTCAAGCACCAGCTCCTCACCGGGCGGCTGGCCTTGCGGCGAGGCGACGCGGAACGCGCGCTCGGCGAGGCGGCCAAGCTCGAGGTCCGCGCCACCGCGCTGGGCGTGCCCCGGTACATCAGCGTCGCCCGCCTGCTCGCGCACCGGGCGCACCGCGCCCTAGGCACGCCTGTAGACCTGGCCGTCGTGGACGCTGATCTGGACCTACTCGACCGCTGCGTGGCCATCGAGGCCTGGCGGTGGACCTGCGACATGGCCGCCGACTTCGCCCATGAGGCCTGGCTGGAGCGCGCCGCAGACCGGGCCGACCGGCTGGCCTGCGGCGCCGGCTGCTACGCGGACGGACTACGGCGGGAAGCGGATAAGCGGTTGAGCCGGATGCGATTGCCCGGTGAGCATCACCATGGAGACGACCATGGGTGAGATCCCGGCCAGGCCGGCCACGGCATGCTCGGCCGCGCGCCGGACTGCGGTCCGGTCCGCCGGGTCCAGCGAGCGCAGGAACGGGGCGACCTGAGCCAGCCCCAACCGCCATGATGCCAGCTCCGCAGGGGTCACCAGTCCGGTCCGGACCGCCGTCGTACGCACCCGCACGTCGGTAAAGCCCGCCGCCGCCGCGTGCTCGGCGAGCATCTCCGGATCTCCCGCCCGTGACCCCGGGCTGAGGCAGGCGTACCAGGCCGGCGGCTGGTAACCAAACGAGCCGAGGACCTCATCGACCGCCCCCTTGGCGGGATGGTCCCAGCCCGGCGCGAACGTGCTGGCCGCGATCATCGCGCCCACCCGCCGGGCCTCCCCCAGGCCGGCGGCCAGGCTATCCAGGTGGTTGAGGCAGAACGCAGCCAGCACCAGGTCAAAGCTGTGGTCGCGGAACGGCAGCGCGACCGCGTCGGCGGCGACCGGATCCCAGGCCGCGCTGCTGCCGGGGGCTGGGCTGCCGGGGGCTGGGCTGCCGGGGGCTGGGCTGCCGGGGGCTGGGCTGCCGGGGGCTGGGCTGCCGGGGGCTGGGGCACTGGGGGCGGGAGCGCCTAGGTCCCGGGCGTGGCGCAGCATTCCCAGGGATAGGTCGGCCGCGACCACCTGGCGCGCTCCTGCGGCCAGCGCGGCCCAGCCGGCCGCGCCAGTGCCGGCGCCCAGGTCGAGGACGACAGCGCCGGCCAGCGGCACCGGCGCGGCCGCGACCAGCACCTCGGCTAGCCGCGCGTACAGCGGGCCTGGACCGTCCGCCCAGGCGGGCGCCGCGGCCTCGTAGCCGACCCGCAGCCCGGCGGTCAGTTCAGCAGCGCCGCCGCCCGTAGGGCGTTCTCCTCCCACCACGCGAGCTCCTCGTCATAGCCACCGAACGCCTTCTCCCAGCCGAACAGGACCAGGGCGCCGAGCAGGCACAAGGCCAGCTGACGCTCCCACCAGGGTCCGGTGTTGATGCCGCAGGACTCAAGGGCCTCCCGGTAAGCCGTGATCGAGGACTCCTTGGCCTGTGGCAGCCGGCGGCAGTTGATCGCGAGGTACCAGGCCAGGTCGGACAGCGGCGCACCGCACCCCGGCTGCTCCCAGTCCAGCAGCACCGTCCGCTCCGCGTCGTCGGTGCCGAGGTTGTCGAGTTTCCAGTTGCTGTGCACGAACGTGTGCGGTGTCGCGGCTAGGGCCTCCACCAGCGGACCCGGGTCGTGCGCCAGCGGGGTGACCACCGCGGCCGCGGCGGGAGCGACCTGCGCCAGCAGCGGCCAGCCCTTCGCGACCAGCCGCGGCACCAGGTGCGCCGAGCCGACGGTGGCCTCCGCCGCCGCCATCCACGGAGAAAGCTCCAGGTAGCGGTGCATGACAGGGACCACATCGAATTCGGGGCCGCACTCCCAGAACTCCGCGTGCAGGGCGGCCATGTGCCGCAGGAAGCGCGCATGCTGGTCCAGCGTGATCGGGGCGTCGGTGGCAGGAACCAGCCACGGCGTGACGTCGCGCATCAGCAGGGCACAACCTCCCGCCGGGGCGGGAGGGCTTGAGGGGGCTGATGGGAGCGGCGAGGTTGGAGTGTTTGGGGTGCTTGGGGTGCTTGGGATCGTCGCGGCGGCGCCCACGATCGGCTGGTTGAAGCACTCAGGCAGACGGGACAGGATGCCCCGCTCCCACAGCATCAGGGGGGCGCCGCGCAGGCAGCCGGAGGCCCGCATGGTCCAGTCCTGGGCCAGATCAAGGTGCTTGAGCACGTAGTCCTGACCGCCGATAACCACCCGTTCCAGCGTGGCCCCCGACTTACCCGGCGCCTCGGCCAGGACCGTTCGCTGCGTCGCGCCGGCCAGCAACTCGGCCACGTCACCGTACCGGCGCCAGGCGCCGGCCGCCCTCGGATCACGCACCAGCGGCCTCCATCTCGGCCAGCAGCTTGGCCGGCCAGCGGCCACCGCAGAAGACCGTGTCGGCGACGATGCGGTCATCGCGCACCGTCAGCAGGTGCATGTGATGGGCCGCGTGCGGCACGCCGTCTTCGGACCAGCTGAGCGTGTACTCCACGACCTCGCCCGGCCCGCCATCAACCCGATGGCGGCGCAGTTCGTCAAAACGGGCCGGGTCGGCGAACCAGCGCGCGTATTCGGCCCGGATCGCGTCGGCACCGGCGACATGAATTCGCCAGTTGGGCACGGTCGCGTCCAGCGTCGCGTCCGCGCTCCACACGTCGCAGTCGGGAATGGTCGCGCTCTGGACCGCATCCAGGAACTTGTCGATAACCGGTGTGCTTGCCATGGTCGCCTCCTGACGGGCTGGGATCGCTGCTATCGTTCCGGTCCCGGTTTGCAGTCAGGTTGCAGCCTCAGCGGGAACCTCAGTCCAGCGCGGGCCGTTCGTCTTGAGCGGGCAGCGTGCCGCGTTCGGCCTGCTTGGCCAGGTGGCGAGCTTCCTTCAGTGACCGGCCGCGGGCCTGCGGCGGGAGCCGGTAGATGGTGGCGCCGCCCATCAGGTTGTACACGCGGATCCGGACCGCCGGGGCGCCCGGGCGCGGGCGGATCTCCCGGCCGACCTCTTCGTGCCCGCCCATCAGGGAGAATCCGCCCACCTCCAGATCGACGGAGTCGGGCACGTAGATGTTCGCGCCACCCATGATCGCGACCAGGTTGAGGGTGAGCTCGCCGCCCTCGATTTCGGCCTCACGCAGGTCGATCTCGTCGCCGCCCATGATCGCGACGGCGTTGATGCTGCCGACGGCGCGGAACCGGCCGCGCCGGTGTGAACCGCCCATGATGGCGACCATCCAGCGCACCGGCCGCTTCGGCTGGGCGTCTCGGGCTGGCGCAGAGGCGGACCGGCTACCCTGCGCCCCCTCGACGGGCAGGTCGCTGGTCAGCGCCGCGAGCTCGCCCCGCGTCTTGGCCGCCAGGACCTGGCCGGATCGCTCCTCGAGCTCGTCCAAAGTGAGCCGCCCGACGGCGGCATGGTCACCGAGCGCGCGCAGCGTGACGTCACGCTCGGCGTCGGAAACGCGGAGGGATTCGTCGGATTCGCTCACCACAGGCCCCTTGCAGAGTTAGCGTGCCGGTCAGTAAGAGTACGCCGCGCCAGTGTGGTGAAGGAAGGTGCGGCGGCGGAAGGCACGACGGGCGTCCTCACCGGTCCGCGTTGGTGTTGAGCCAGGAGGTGAGAGGCATGACCGTTCTGAAAAAGGAAACAATACGGTCCTTCGCCAACGCGGTTTCCAGCCAGGGTTCCACCGGCCATTGCTGCCACGCCGTCAGGCCCTTGTTCCTGAGCAGGCCGATGCGGGGGTGATCGGCCGGGTAGCCGCGGGGCGCGGACTTGAGTACGCCGTGGCCGTGGACGGTGATCCCGGCCTTCTCGATCGCGGCGACGATCTCCTCGAGCTCGGAACCGAGCCGGTCGCCGACCACCGCCTCGCGGTAGCGGGAGAGCTGTTCCGGGCTCATCTGCCACATCCCGGCCCCCGCGGCGAGGCCCTCGGCGGACAGCTGGATGTAGCCGGTGCCGCCGACGACTGCCCCGATATGCGTCTTATAAGGCGTTTTGTCGGCACTGAACCTGACGTCCCGGTAGGGCCGGAAGAGCTTCGGCTCGCCGAACTCCGCGGCCAGCTCCTCGGTGAGCTCGGTCATCGGGCCCAGGATCTTCTCGGTGTAGACCGCCTTGTGCTCGGTCCAGTAGGTCTTGGTGTTGTCGGCCACCAGGCCGTCGTAAAAATCCAGCGCTTCCTCAGGCCACCCGCTGAACGACATCGCCCTGGCTCCCTTCGCCGTGGGCCTACAGTAGCGCCATGACAGAAGGTGTCACGCTGACGCATCTCGACGAGCCGCTGTTCGACGAGGCGGGTGCGACCAAGCGGGACCTGGTGGACTACCTGGAGGCCGTCTCGGCCTTCATCCTGCCGGAACTGCGGGAACGGCCGCTGTCAGTCATCCGGGTCCGGGCCGGCCAGCGCCCGTTCATGCAGAAGAACCTGCCGGACTACGCACCGCCGTGGATCCGCTTCGTGACGCTGTGGGCGGAGTCGTCGCATCGCGAGGTGCGGTACGCGCTGTGCGACGACTGGCGCACGCTGCTTTGGCTCGCCAACCAGCGGGCGGTGGAGTACCACCCGACTTTGGCTCTGGCCGGTCAGCTGGACCGGCCGACGCAGGTGATCCTGGACATCGACCCGCCGGAAGGTGGGCCGTTCGGGCGGGCGGTGGCGGCCGCCTTTCTCGTCCGGCAGGCGCTGGTGGACGCGGGGCTGGCCGGGGCGGTCAAGACGAGCGGGTCGAAGGGGCTGCACGTGTATGTGCCGGTCGAGGGGGTGACCTCGGAGGAGGCGGCCGCCGCGACTAGGGCGCTGGCGGCGCGGGCCGAACGGCTCGACCCGGGGCTGGCCACCACGGCGTTCATCCGGTCGGACCGGGAGGGGAAGGTCTTCCTGGACTCGACCAGGGCGGGGGGCGCGACGGTGGCGGCGGCGTACAGCCCGCGGGTTCGGCCCGGGGTGCCGGTGTCGTTTCCGGTGCGCTGGGAGGATCTCGAGGGTGTCGCGCCAGGTGACTTCACCGTGCACAGGGTGCCGGGGCTGTTGAGCGGGCATTCCGCGTGGGCGGGAGAGCTGCCCGCGCCGCAGCGGCTGAGCGAGGCGCTGGTGGAGGAGGGGCGGGAGATCCCGATCGCCCGGGTACAGGCCATGCACGAGGGGAAGCGGCGGGCACGGGCGGCGCGGCGCGAGTCGTAGCCGAGCTCGAGGCTGTCACCCACCGTGCCGTCGCCGCCCGAGCCGGCCTGTCTGTGGGGCTGGTCACCTACCACTTCGCCACTCGTGACGCGCTACTCGCCGCAACCTATGTGACGCTGTCAGCCGGAAATGCGGGCGAGATCGCGGCCCTCGCCCGTGACGTCATCGACCGGGGTGAGTCGGTTGACGAGGTGATGGCCGATCACTTCGAGCTCATGCTCACGACCCGGCGCACGGCCCAGTCCGCGTTGTTCCAGCTGCTGCTGTTTGCCGCGCGGCAGGCGATCGAGGACGACCTCCCCGAGCTCGCCGAGGAGCCTCGCAAGGCGCAGGGGCGCATCGTCGCGGTGATCCGCCCTTACACAAGCAGCGACGACGACGCGCGAGACCTGGCCACCGCCCTCATCGGTTACACCTTCATGACCCTGAGTACCGGCGATCGCCTTGGCGCAGGCCTCGTCCCATCCGGAGGCCGCCGACCGGGAGCGGTTGACCCCCGGATGCCGGTTCGCCGGCACCCTCCGCCCCGGCGACGCCTACTGGTTCAAGGGCCAGACCCTCGGGGATGACGGCAAGTACTGCTATCAGCAGGTGCACCGCGTCATCGTCGTGTGGGGCCCCCGGCTTGACGCCAGGCCAGCCCATCCTCGGCGCTCGCAGTTGTCGTCCGCACCGCCGTCGACATGGCCGTCCGGGAGATGGGCTGACCGGCGTGCCGCGCCTCAGACGTACTCGTCATGGCGGCGGATCCAGGTCTGGAACCCGTCGCCCTCGTCGCGCCCCTTGGGCACCCGGTCCAGGACCGGGTAGTAGCCCATCAGGAACTCGACCCCGCGCCCCGCGGTCGTATAGGTCTGGTAGACCGTGCCGTCCTGGCGCGTGAAGACACTCACCGCCGGTGACTCCATGAGGTAGCCGGGGACATCGGTCCCGGCCGCGGCCGCGTTCAGGGCCACGATCGGCGGTAGGCGGCCCTCGTCGAGGGCCCACGAACGTACCTGCTCCTCGGTGTAGGAGCCGCCGAAATCGAGGTTGAAGCCGGTGTTCGCCGAGGAGACCCAGGGAACGTTCCAGCCCATCCGCTGCCTGTACGCCTGAAGCTTGGCCAGCGGAGCCTGCGAAACGAGCAGCAGGGTTACGTCGCGGGCGTGCAGGTGCGGCAGCAGGCCATCGAGGCCGTCGGCCATCGAGGAGTTGACCGGGCACCCCGCCTCGTAGCTCGGTCCGAACATGAAGTGGTAGAACATCAGCTGCGAGCGGCCGTCGAAGAGCTCGGCCAGGGTCCGCGTCCCGTCGTCGGTGTCGAACCGGTACTCCTTATCGACCGTGATCCAGGGCAGCTCGCGCCGCTGGCGCGCCAGCTCGTCCCCCATCCTGGTGTGCTCCTTCTCCCGCTGCAGCAGCTCGTCACGAGCGGCCTGCCACTCCTGGCGGCCGATCACCTTGTGCTCCGTCATCGCGTCTTGTCTCCCTCTTTCCAGGTGTGTTCTGCTCAGGCCGCGGCGGGTTCGGCCACGAATGCCGCGTTCTCGCGCTCCATCGCCTTGACCGCGCCGTTGCGCCAGCTGTCGGTCAGCGACTGTGACATGGGATCGGGGAAGATGTCCTCTTCGCCGTTCTCCACTCCGTCGAAGATGGCGCGCGCGACGGATTCCGCCGAGGCTTTCGGTATGTCGAAGCCCCGGGTCATGTCGGTGTCGGTGGGGCCGGTCAGGACCGCGTGCACCCGCACGCCGCGCCCGGCCAGCAGCGCGCGCAGCGATTGGGTCAGGTTGAACGCGGCCGCCTTGGAGATGGCGTAGGCCGGAGTGAACGGGAAGGGGGCCAGGGCCATCGTGGACACGTTGTTGACAATTGCTCCTCGCGATTGGGTCAGCAGCGGCAGGAAGGCCTGCGTCACGCCGTAGGTGCCGAAGAGGTTGACAGCCAGGTGCTGCTCGAGCACGGCACGATCGCTCAGGTCATCGTAAAGCGCAATGCCGGCGTTGTTGATGAGGACATCGAGAGACCCGACCTTCTCAGCCGCGGCCAGAATCTGCGCCGGGTCGGTCACGTCCAGGGTCAGGGGCGTGACGCGCCCGTCCGGGTGGTTCATGGGCTGCCGCGTGCCGGCGTACACCCGCTCCGCGCCCCTGCTGAGGGCTTCGGCGACGAGCGCCTGCCCGATACCTCGATTGGCCCCGGTTACCAGCACCGTCTTGCCGGCGATCGTCATGTCTGCTGCTCCATTGTCGGTCATGTCTGTTGCTCCTGTTCTGTGGTGTCGTGCGTGATGGCGGAGTTAGGGCAGTGGGCGTAGTCCTGCGGCGGTGAGCAGGTAGGCGTCCTGGTCGTAGCCGGGGCTGGTGATCAGTTCGGTGATTGCCTGGCCGGCCTGCTCGGGGGTGAGCGGCGGGCCGCTGGTGCGGGCGGCTGCGGCCGCGCCCTCCCGGGCCGCGTAGGCGGCGGCGAACACCGCGCCCAGCTGAGTTGCGGAGGTGAGCTGCGGCAGCAGCGAGACGAACCGGATGCTCAGGCCGTCCCGCCGTGATTCCTCGGCGACGTAGGCGGTGAGGAACCTGATGGCGGCCTTGGCGCCGGCGTAGCCACCCGACAGCGGCGAGCCGAACACCGCCGCGCCGCTGGACAGCGCGATCACGGTGCTGCCGGGCGCAAGCGGGGCGAGCAGCGCCTCGCGGGTCCAGTGGAACGCGTGCGCGACGTCGACATCCCAGTTGCGGCTGAACGTCTGCCACGTGTGGTGCTGGATCGACCTCGGCAGCGGGGTGGCGCCGGCGTTGAGCACCAAGATGGCCGGACGCTAGGCGTCGATGAGTTGCCCGGCCACGTTCGGGTCGGCGGCATCGGCGGATACCGCGGTGAAGGATCCGCCGAGTTCTGCGCGCAATTCGTCCAGCGCGCCGCGGTCGCGGGCGACTCGACGACCTGCGCGCCCGCGGCGCTCAACGCGGTGACGATGCCACGGCCAAGGCCCCGGCTGGCGCCGGTAACCAGCGCCGCCGCGCCTGCTAGCTCATTCTGGGACATAACGATCCTCTCGGGTCTAGTAGGTTCCCGCGCCGCCTGTCTAGGCGGCGCGGTGCTGACTGTCTCGGCATGGGTGGCGGGTTCTGGTTGCGGTCGCACGGGCGGTGGGGGACCGATGGGCCGGGCCGGCGCGGAGCACGCCGCGCACCTGGTCCAGCGACACTGCTTCGGGATCGAATTCGGTCAGCCACCAGGTGGCGCCTGCCTTGGCATAAGGCGCTGGGTCGGTGCCGGGCGGGAGGGAGATGGCGATGTCATACGGCGCGGTTGCGTGCTCGCGGAGGCCCGCAATGGCGGCGGTGATCTCGGCGAGCTGGTCGGGGTGCTTGAGGTTGACCGGGAAGAAGCCGTCGTACCGGGCTGCCCGGCGCAGCGGCCTGGAATTTCCCGGGAACCCCGCGACCCACACCGGCACTGTGGGCTGCTGGGCCGGCCGGGGGAGAAACTGGATGCCGTCGACGGTGTAATGCTCGCCGCGGTGGTGCACGGGCTGGCCGGACCAGGCAGCAGTGAGGATCGCCAGTGCCTCATCGAGCATCTGGCCCCGCTGCCGGTCATCGAGCTGCTCGCCGGTCGCAGATAGCTCGCCGCCGAAGCGGTCGCTGCCAAGGCCGGCGCCGAGGGTGAGACGGCCACCGCTGAGCACGTCCAGCGTCGCGGTTTCCCGGGCGACCTTAGCCGGACGGCGGCGGGCAAGAGGCACGACCATCGGGCCCAGCCGCAGGCGTTCGGTAGCGGCGGCGACCGCCGCCAGGATGATCCACGGGTCGGCCACCTGCCGGACGGGCGCCCGCCAGCTCAGGTGGTCCCAGACGAAGAACCCGTGCCAGCCGGCCAGCTCTGCCTCAGCGGCCAGCCGTACGACCACCGCAGGGTCCGCGAGATCATCGAAGATCGGCAGCCACAGCGCCGAGCGCAGCTGGGTCATGGCTGGCCGCCCGGCGCAGCTGGCGCCGGGAATCTGCTTTACTGCGGACGGGTGCTCGGTCATGCAAGCCACGCTAGGCCGCGGGAAGCATCACGAAAAGCGATAAATTCCGATCAGCTCAACCGTAAAACGCGATGCTCTTCGGCTAGTCTGGGAGCCGTGTCCGACGTCGAGCTGCGGCATCTCGCCGCCATGGCCGCCATCGCCGATGAGGGCTCGTTCGGCCGGGCCGCAGCCCGGCTCGGCTACACCCAGTCGACGGTGAGCCAGCAGATCGCCGCGCTGGAGAAAGCCGTCGGCGGGGCGGTATTCGACCGGCCGGGCGGGCCCAAGCCCGTGCGGATCACCCCGCTCGGCGCGGTAATACTGGCACACGGGCGCGACCTGCTGGCGAAGGCCACCGCGATGGCAACCGCGGTGGACCGGTTCAAGGCCGGGGATGGGCGGGTGGACATCGGCACCTTCCAGAGCGTGTCCAACGTCATCTTGCCGCCGGTGGTGCAGGCGCTGCGGGACGAGCACCCCGGCTGCGACATCAGGCTGTTCGAGGAGGAGACCGACCAGCCGCAGCCCAGCAAGCTCGACCTGACGTTCTTCGACGGCCGCGTCGACGGCGACGTCGAGCACCTCAAGCTGCTCGACGACCCGTACCTGCTGGTGGCCAGGCCCGGCACTTTCCCCGACGGCCCGGTCCGCCCGGCCCAGCTCGACAGCACGCCGATGGTGGCGTACCCGCTGGTCTGCGATCAGGTCCGGATGGAGCAGGCGCTGGCACACGCCAGCGTCCGGCCGCACATCGTGTTCCGCACGGTCGGCAACGAAGCCGTGCTGTCGATGGTGCGAGCCGGAATGGGGACAGCACTGCTGCCGCGGCTCGCCATCCTCAGCCCCGACACCCGCGCCGACACGACGCTCTCCGTCCACCGGCTGCAGCCGCCGCTCCCGCCACGCGAGATCTTCCTGCTCTGGGAGAAGGGACGCACCCACTCGCCACTCGCGGCACGAGCCATCGAGATCGCCGTAGACGTTTCCCATCGGCTTACTCATCACGACGAGGTGGGGCACGATGCCGTGCCGCTGGAAGCCCCACATGGCAGCGCGGTCACGGTCACGTCACCGAAGTCGATGATGCCGCCCGCGGCGACATCGTTCGGGATCACGTTACCGGCCTTTCTGGCACGCCGCCCATAACAGGTTCCCATGTCAGTGCGGCTGAAATTACCGTCCCCCTAGGTGTCGAGGGTTGAGTAAGGTCCTGATATGCATGCGGGCGAGCGGTTTCCGGGTGGTTCGGAACTAGTGGACGGGCGGACCCTGCTTGCGCCGAAGGAAAATCTCCGAACGCGTCCGGCGGCGCGCCGGTGGCAGGCCGTGGCGGCGTGGGTAGCCGGCGGCCTGGTGCTATTCGCATTCTTCCTGCGGATCTCGTTCAGCGAGCGAGTGGATTCTGACGGCGCCAACAGCGCGCTGCAGGCGTGGGACCTAGTGCACGGTCACCTCATGTTGCACGGCTGGATCTTTGGCGACGCGACCTTTTACGCCTTCGAACTGCCGCTGAACGGGATCGTCGAGCTGCTGTTCGGGGTGGGCAACCTTGCCGCCCATGTCGGCTCCGCGCTGACCTACCTGATCGTCACCGCCTGTGCCGTGGCCCTGGCCGTGACCAGCAGCCGCGGTCCGGCCAGGGTGGTTCGCGGTGCGGTCGTCGTCGCGGTGCTGGCCATGCCGCTGCTGGCCGCGCCGAGCGTATTGGTGCTGCTAGAGGAACCCGACCACATCGGGACCTCGATGTTCTTGCTGGTGTCCTTCCTGCTCATCGACCGTGTGCCGGACCGGCGGTTCACGGCGCCGGCGGTCGGCCTGATCCTGTGCGCCGGCCAGCTCAGCGACGCCACCGTCCGCTATGTCGCGGTGCCGGCCGTCGTCGCCGTCTGCGGCTATCGCGTGCTGGCCGGGCGGAAGCTCCGCTCCGGCGACACGGCGCTCGTGGTCGCCGCGGTCGTGTCCGTGCCGCTTGAGTCGGCGCTGCGGGCGGCGATGGTGCATTTCGGTGCGTTCGTGATGGTCCCGCCCAAGGCACGGCTCGCCTCGCCGAGGCTATGGCCCCAGCACGCGTCGGTGACGTGGCTGGATGTCCGCATCCTTTTCGGGGCGGCCAGCGAGGCGGGCCACAGGGTGAGCGTCATCAGTGCTGCTTTCGGGCTGATCTGCCTGCTGGCCGCCATATTCGGCCTCGCCCGGGTGATATGGAGCTGGCGCAGGGCCAGCCGGGCCGAGCAGTTGCTGCTCGCCGCGATCGTCTTCAACGTCGGTACGTACCTGGTCTCCGTGATGACATTGCCCAACGTCGCCCGGGAAGTAGCCGCGGTGCTGCCGTGCGGGGCGGTGCTCGCGGCGCGGGCCAGCGTGCCCGCCCGGATCACCGGGAGGCCGCGGGCGTTCGCCGCGGTCGCCGCGACAGGGCTCATCGCGCTGCTACCGCTCGCCACCGCGGCCACGCGACCGCCTCTGCGCCCGGCCAGCGCGCCACTGGCCGCGTGGCTTGAGGCGCACGGGCTCACGTACGGCATCGCCGGGTACTGGGATGCCTCGATCGTCACGCTGCAGTCGGGCAACCGGGTCCAGATCCGCGCGGTTAACCTGTGGGGGAACGTCGAAGCGGCCGACTGGGAGACGAACGCGCTGTGGTTCAACGCGTCCCGGTACGACGCCACGTTCGTGGTCGCCGACTACCACGGCCAGTACCCGGCGGCCCTCTTCGAACGCTACCTCGGCAAGCCAGCGGCGACCCACCGGGTGGCAAGCTGGTTGGTCCTGGTCTACCGGACAAACCTGCTCCGGCAGGTCTTGCCGGGTCCTTGAGCAGACCGTGCTGGGAAGCGAGGCAGGTAGGAGCCGAGGATCTGCCCGCCGCGCGAGTACTACTCGGTCTGCCAGTAGACGGTGTAGTACTCATGTGCGGCGCGGCTCACCGGGATCAGCCTGATGGGCTTGCCGCGGGCGGCCTGGCCGGCCTCGAACGCCATCGGCTGCGCGGTCGTCCGCTGGACCGAGGCGGCGTCGAGCACCGGTGTCAGGTCGCCGGGGCTGGCGGGGTAAACGCCGCTCAGAACGACCGGGCCATAGAGCGCGGCCTGCACGGCAGGGTAATCGGGGGTGGGCTCGAAGACCAGCTGCATCGGCAGCGTGACCTCGAGCACGTCACCCGTCTGCCACCGGCGCCGCAGCGCGATCCACCCGCCCGCCTGCGCACCCGGAGCCGCGCTCGGGATCACGGTCTCGGCGAGCACGGCGCCGTTGAGCTGGATCACGGGCGAGCCGGCCACCCAGTTGGGCACACGGACCCGCAGCGTCAGCGTGGCCGCGCCGGAGACCACGGACAGGCTCGTGACCGGCTCGTCGGGGAAGCCGGTCGCCTGCCGCAGCACCAGCCCGTGGCTCCGCACCTCCGACGGGATGTACAAGTTGACGTAGATACCGTCCGCGTCGCGGGTATAGATGGTGTCGGCGAACTTGGCCTGGGTTTCCAGTCCGCTGGCGGTATCGCAGGTAAAGGTGTCCCAGTCGGTGGCGTAGATGTCCGGGTTGCCGCCGGGGAAGTAGTTGAGCGGCTCGCGCTTGAACGCGCCCGCCGACAGGCCGGTGTAGTAGCAGTTGAAGCCGTGCGGCGAGGTCGGGTCCTGCTCCCCCAGCATCTGGTTGAACAGCGTGCGCTCGTAGTAGTCGATCATGTCCACCCGTTGTGGCTGGTGGAAGTGCAGCAGCCTGGTCAGCTTGAGCATGTTGTAGCTGGCGCAGTTCTCGCAGGTGAAGTTGGACAGCTCGGCGGCGACCACGTCGGGCTGCTGGAAATGCTCGAAGTTGCCCACGCCGCCGATGACATACACATGATGCCCGGTGACGATGTCCCAGAAGTTCTGCGCGATGTCGTGATACTTGGCGCTGCCCGTCTCCTCCCACATCCGGACGCACGCGACGATCTTCGGGGTGGTCACGTTCGCCTGCAGTCCTGGCAGTACGTCCTCGCCGTCGGCCAGCGGGTCGAGGACCTGCGCGTGGTAGAAACGCTGCGCTGTGGCCAGGTACCGTTCGGCGCCGGTGATCGTGTAGAGATTAGCCAGGGCTTCGGGCATCCCGCCGAATTCGGTACCGAGGACCATCTGCATGTGCGCATAGGTCAGCCGCGACGTGCGCCACTGCACCCAGTCGGCCAGCTTCATGGCCACGTCGAGCGCCTGGTCATCGCCGGCCAGCTGGTACTGGTCGATCAGGCCGGCCAGGTACTTGTGGATCATGTAGTACGGCGACCACACCGGCTTGCCCTGCTCCAGCCAGTCGAAGTAGACCTCGGGGAACGCCGACAGGTAGCCGGGGTGGAAGCCCGCATCCGTGGCCCGGGCCTGCAGGGCCGCGAGCTGGCTGACCAGGTACCGGCCGCGGGCTCGCGCCGCGTCGTCGCCGGTGTTGGCGTAGGTCAGCGCGAGGCCGGACATCAGGTGCCCGGTGGTGTGGCCGCGGATCTGCGAGGCGGGCCGCTCCCAGCCGCCGATGGGCTGAGCTGCCGACGGCTGCCCGTAGTTCAGGCGGAAGGAACGCAGCATGCGTTCGGGATCAAGGAAGAGCAGGTAGCTGGTGTTCCTGGCCTGGTTGTCCT
>Ga0302308_10001103_pt1 | contig 22032 bp, 17 predicted proteins | sample III_Palsa_E3_3_FD_200531 | JGI IMG/M metagenome (GOLD analysis project Ga0302308, IMG submission 200531) | Peat permafrost microbial communities from Stordalen Mire near Abisko, Sweden - III_Palsa_E3_3 | ecosystem: Environmental > Terrestrial > Soil > Palsa > Peat permafrost | place: Sweden...
ACCTCGGCAAGCGCTTCCTGAGGCGCATCTTCAATAACGGCTCACTCGAGGCCGGGGGCCGGCTCTATGGTGGCTTCTGGCAATTCATGGAGAAGGGGCCTCGGCTGGATGGTATTTTGATCGACGACCAACCCATCGTCTCGCTGGACTTCGCCCAGTCAGCACTTCGCATGGCCTACGCTGAAGTCGGCGTCGAGCTGCCCAAGGGTGACCTCTACGCTGTCTCGGGACTCGAGCTCTACCGCGGCGAGACCAAGCAGATCATCAACGCGCTGCTGTGCTCGGATTCCCTGCTTACCCGCTTCCCGCGACACACTCGCGGGACGATGCCCAAGAGCTGGAAGTTCGAGCGCCCCTATAGCCTCATTGCTCGCTATCACGCGCCGCTTGTCCCTTTGTTTGGGTCAGCCAGTGGCTTGCGCTTCATGCACGATGAAAGCGAAATCCTCATACGCGTCCTGCTTCGTTTGAAGGCGACGGGCATAAGCGCACTCCCCGTCCATGACTGCGTGCTCATAGCCAACAACAAGCGAGAGGTTGGTGTCACGAGGGCGGTCATGGAGCAAGCGTTCGAGGAAGTCACTGGAGTGCCTGGGTCAGTCGAGGTGGAGGGAGAGGTGGGAAGGACACTGATGAGCATGAGCATGCCTGTCACTGGAGACTTCAGGTTCCTCCATGGACACCTGCAGGAGGCCTGTGAGGGGAGGGATGAGAGAGATAGCTATAGGTCTCCTAACGACTCCTCATGGTCCCAATGGACACCTAACGGTACTCATGAGGTGCCATCACATGACTCTCTACCTGTGGGGGGCGAGAGAAGCCTCATGCCGAAGGAACGGACTACAACGTGACGGCCGCAAATCAGCGCCAACGGCGCCTCACTAATCTCCGCACACGTATAGCGAACCCTGTAGACGCCTACGAGCGCTGCCGGGTCTATCCCTGCGCCAACCGCACGACAGCGGATCGTGGCGAGGGCCTGAACCGCCTGTACTGCCGGAAGCACATCGAGTTCTACCGTCGCCACGGGAGCTACGTGAAGCGCAGCTACGGCGCGAGTGAGTTGCGGCCCTATCGAGTACAGGCCTTGGCGTGGCTCAAGGCGCATGGCGACGATCAGAGCGTGCGCTTAGCTGTCGCTGGTGTGCGGAAGCATTACAGGGCCGCAGAGGCTCCCGTAGAGGCCTTCAGGTTAGCCGGCAGGACACCTGCGGAACGTGCGAGTGCCATGTGGGCACAGCTGCGCAAGCACGAGGTCGATCCGATGGATGTAGTCGCCGCGTGGTTGGCGGTTGACCTGTGCCTGCGTGATGACCCTCAGGCAGATCGCCACGACGAATACCGCTTGGTGCAAGCCGCCAAGCTCATCCACCGCATGGCGGGCGGCACACACAAGCGCTGGGAACGACAGCGCGGGGATGGCTCAGTCGAAGTATCAGAGCTGCACAAGTATCCCGTCAGCCGAGGAAGGGTCTTGCGCCTCGTTGGTGGGAGTCTTGCCGCGGCATGCTCCGGACTGGAGGGCGCTGTTCCCGAGCCATCAGATCCTGTTTAGCACCTTCACGACAGCAGCTCCGATGGCAACAAGGCCGCAAAGCCACGTAACCAAAATCATGCCGACTGCAACAAGAGGCAAATATCGGTCGTAGCGGGAAAATCGTCGATGTCTGATCACTGTCCCATGTCTCCGTCGGTTAGCTGCCATCTATCGGAACGACAACCTAGATCATCCCACTTATGTCCCAACCCAAGCTCAGATCGGAAGCTGTAACTGCACAACGATGTGGGGCTCACTCCTTCGACTCATGCAACCGAGCCGAATCTCCCTGCAGGCAACGCAGGGCATACAAATCAAAACGAAAACGAGGAACAGATGTCTCAACGAACTACGACTTCATCCTACAACCCGGAAATCAATGAAAAGGGCATGATCGACTTTGATGTTCTCGGGACTTCGGTACTGAATAAATGCGGGATTGATGGTGGCCGAGGTGACCACTTTGATTGGCTGGAGCTGCCCCATGTAGAGGCCCTCAGGGTACTCATACATGCGCGAGGCGAGGAGTCCATAGTGATTGCTCCAAGTGCCGAAAAAGGTAAGGCAACAATGTGGGCTCACCCAGCAATTGCGTTCGCTTTCGCGTTGGAAGGCAACCCAGCATTCCTGCTGCAGATCAGCGATATGTTTCCTTCGGGTGCAAAAGCTTCATAGAGCAGATGGAAGTGCATGCGCTTGGCGATGAAGGAGAGCAATCGGCTTGTAGTGTTCCCACAAATGCTCCCACAATGTTCCCACATGGCAGCTTGCGAGCTCTGTAAGCCTTTGATCCTTCGAGCTTGGCTTCGAACCTATCGAATCCTAGTCTCCCAGCCAGAAAGCATAAGGCCCTGATTTCTCAGGGCCTTTTTGCTTTTTAGGGTTTCCGGTTTTGGGTCAAAGCTTGGGTCACATCGGGATACCCGTATGCGCCTTTCAAGCTATCTCACCTATCGCCCCAGTGGCTTTGCTTTTCGCCTGATTGTCCCGGTTGACCTTCGCCTCAAGGTCGGGTCAAGGGTGATTAAGAGAGCGCTTAGAACCCACGACCGAACCTTGGCCCAGGCGTTCGCGTTGGTGATGGCTGAGCAGTATGCTCAGGCCTTCAGGGATCTCCGGGGGGAGAAATTGATGGCCAAGGAGGGGGTACCAAGTATCTCGGATATTTTGGCCGGTTTTAGTCAAGGCAAATCCCGAACTTATGAGATTGATGTTCCCAACGGAATTTTGAAATCCAATGACGCGGCTGACCATGCCCGCGCCATGGAAGCCCTTGACCGGCTCGAAAAACTGCGAGGCCTACAGGCCACTCCGGTCGCTCCCAAGGTTGTGGCTCCCAAGGGCATTACCCTTGAGAAAGCCATAGCGAACTACACCGACATTGAAGCGCCGGGACTTAAAGCCGATACCTGGGATGGCCGGCAACGGGCTCAAAAGACTTTTGTCGAGGCCCTCGGGGCCAAGACCCCAGCCATCTCCATCACTCGCCAAATGGCGGCAGAGTGGTCGGGCAACTTGGTTCGCAAAGGGGCGAGCAAAAGAACCGCCGTCAATTACGTCTCCAACGTGGCCCAGCTGTTTGCCTTTCTGATCCAGCAAGGTCATCTGACTGACAACCCCGTCAAAGGGGTGATGGTCATGAAGAAGCGTGACAAGAGCCAGCGAAAGGATGAGGGTCATGAGTGGGAGGCGTTTGATCTCGCCCAGCTCAAGGCCATCTATGACCCGAAAAACATCATCAAGATGACCAAGGTCCATCAACGTTGGGCGACCGTCTTGGGGCTTTATTCCGGTGCACGGGTAGGGGAGATAGCCCAGATTTTTCTTCGGGATATTGTTGAAGAACAGGGCATCTGGTGCATACGGCTGACGGTTGAGAGTGATGGTCAGTCCATCAAGACCGAAGGGTCCAAAAGGCTGGTGCCTTTGCACCTCGACATCCTTGAATTGGGTTTCTTGGACTTCGTACTAAAGCGCAGGAAAGCGGGTGATGAGCGGTTGTTTCCCGAGGTGAACCTTGGGGGCAATGCGGGCAAAGGTGCATCCATCTCCAGCAGTTTCACTTATCACCTCAACCGAACAGGGGTGGAGGTCAAGCCTCGTCGGAAAAACGGCCGCATTGGCTTTCACTCACTTCGAAAGACCGTCATTCAGGCCTTACAAGGGACCCATGTTTCTGATGAGCGCAGGAGGGCTTTGGTTGGCCATGAACAGGCCGATGATGTCCACACAACTTCATACATGCGCCCTTGGACTGCAGAAGAACTGTCATCCCTTTGGGTCGGGTTGAAATGGGGCGAGTGGTTAGAGATTGCTGAGCTCAAGGGTTTGCTGGTTTGAACTATTCGGTCAGCCACTTGGAAGAACATCGAGCCGAACACGAAATTTCCGTTTCTTCGCCGCTGCCGCCCCTTAGCTGTTTGGCCTAGGCAAATCCAGAATGAATACCGAAATCGATTTCTCAAAAAGTTATGAGTATTCCGTTGAGGTGTTTCACGAGACTCTGGGAAGCTTGGGGACCGCTGAACTAATTTTCGGTGGAAACGAACAGTCTCGTGTTCAATTCGAAAGTTTCTTTTCGAATAGAAGCTTGGTTGATGGTCAGGCGTGCGAGGTGCTCAAAGCTAAGACCAAAAACGGTGAATCTTTCACACTCTTCGGCTGCAAATGTTACGGACCGATTTTATACATCGACATTCTTGTTGCCGGTGATGTCGATGGAAACTTTCCGATTATCGAGGTTCGTTACAGCGAACTTTCAGAGTGGTTCTTGCAGTGGCAGAGATTGACTGGCGAAGTCGGCGATCAGCTGACTTGGTCGGGCCAACCGACTCATCTTAATTTGGACGTAGATGCCAAAGGCGAAAAGTTTCACCTAGAAAGTGAAACGGTGAGTGACATGACGAAGGCCGGCGAAGATGTGGTGATCCATGAACACGTCATCTTTTCGTTTGAAAGTAAGAAGAGCAACTTTGATACTGATGACATTCAGAAAAAGTCTCTCGATCTGTTGAGGCTTTTTTCCATCCTTATCGCTTACCCCATATCAATCGTCAGCGTCCGAGTGACATGCCCTAAGGGCGGGAAATATTACGCACATTTCCCAACCTACAAGAAGATTGACAGGGATAGCTCCAAGGACAGATTCGTCCACGAATGTTTTATTTCAAAGTCAAAACTCGATGACCACTGGAAAACCATCGTCGAAAATTTTTACAAGTCTGACTATCGAGATCAATCCTGGGTTCGCTTAGCCGGAATGCAAAGGTATGAAGGATTCTGGGAGTACAGGGCGCTCGGCTACGTCATCCTTCTTGATAAGTTCGTTTCTGAGCAAGCTAAGGGGCAGAAAAAACAAACGGGGCCAGGTACCAAGAGGCTTTCCAAGCTCAGCCGTGCTATCAAAAAGATGAACCATCCTTTGACTGAGGCCCAGCACGAAGACCTGATGGCTTTGATAGCGCAAAAGTTTTCAGGAAAGACGGATCTCAATTTTGCCGATGGGTACGAATATGCAACCAGCATTTCTAACCCAAACATCATGCGCGTTATCAATATTTCCCCTACTGACTTCAAATACATAAAGCGTCTAAGAGATGATATCGCGCATGGTCACGCCTTGGATGTAGGAGACAACATCACTCCGGTCTTAGAAATCGTCAACAAGATCACACTCTTGTTGACGTACTGGGCTTTCAGAGACTTCGGGTTGTCAGATGGAATCTTCCTGGATTGCATGACGAATCCACGGAACCGGCTAACCAAAAAAGCAGGTCTAAACCGAGCCCTATTGGCCCGCCTAACGAATACGGCCGATTTTTATAAGGTATCAAAGAGCCTGTTCGATAAGATTTCCACGACCAAAGAAATCGCGTTCTTTCCTTGTTTTACACAGGGAAAAAAGGGTGGCATCAAATATTCGAAAAAGTATTCTGATGCCTACAAGGCCTGGTCAAGAAGTCCTCTATCCAAACCGGTGGTGGAAGGGAAAGATTCGATATTTGGCATCGAAAAATCTCGTATCAAGTACTCACCAATGGCCTACATGGAGTGCGGTGAAAAGGAATTTCCGTTGCATGGTGTGTACATCGTTAACGAAGCTTGATCGTGCGCCCAACCTTATCCAAGGCAGCGGGTGATGTTGGTGATGTAGAAAAAGTGGCTCACGCTTTGTTATTTGAAGTTTGTACGTTTTTTCATTGATCAAAACAAGGAGAAGGACAATGTGTGCAGCACCGAAATTGACAGAGGTGAAGTGTGTAAAGTGCGGTGCGATCCATCAAATTTCTGATTTTGATTTCGGCGTTGAAGAAGTTGGTGCAGAAGAAAGGGCGATGGGTTCCGAAATATTCTATGAGGGGACTTGGGAGACATCCTGCAAGTGCGGTAACGATATCGAAGTTACCTATGAGGAGTCAGAGTATCCAATGGGGGCGCAAAATTATTCAGAAGTAACGGCAGTCGGAGCGACGGTCGTGGGTGATTCCTGAAGGCTTAAGACGAATCTTGGCCGTAGCGTGATTTGAAAGGGAGATTCCAATGTCAAAGGCTGTCATCGCCCTTCGGGGTGTTGGGGATTCTGGGAAAAGCACCACCATCAAGATGGTGTATTCGCTTCTCTCGGAAGAATGCAAGCTTCAAATTTTGGAAGAGTACGATGGCGTAGTCGACCAATGGGTGATCTTCAAACTTAATGGAAAGAAGGTTGGAATCGAAAGTCAGGGCGATCCAGGTAGCCGTTTGGAAAGGACCCTAAGACACTTCAAAGATGAGGGGTGCGACATCATCGTTTGCGCAACCCGTACAAGAGGGAAGACTAACGAATGGGTCACAGCGCTTGATCCGCCATATTCAATTTTATGGGAGCAAAAGACTAGGGCCGATACCCCGTTCGGCCATGCTCGTTGTAACAAGTCTGATGCACGAAAGATCACAGATAAAGTTAAAGCCAACGTTGGGTTGATATAAGATTTCTTGGCCCGTATTCGAACTTTTTTCAATCGGTGAGTCCAGCATATTCTCAACGAAAACGTCTCGGAATATCTCAGCGATAGGCGGCAACGTAAACGGGAGTCTCCTTCGTTTCAAAATTTACTGCCGTTACTGCAACAACTTTCAATGTGTCTCTCTTTAGCTCTAATGAGATCTCGCGTTGCTCATTTCTCGGCAGATCCGTGGATGTACGTCTAGTTGGGGCACTTTCGTGAATAGATGGTGAGAAGTCCCAATCGTCTTCATCTCTTTCGTATAAAGTGACTTTTTCAATTGGGTTATTCGATCCGACGCGTCCATATGCATTGAACAGCATTACATTGAGAGAGTTCGCTTTGCCCGCCTGCGTGGAAGGATAAATTAAACCGTTAAGACGCAATGACGCGTGTTGAGCCAAGTAGTCAGCGATGATCTGTGTTACGAGATAGTCATGGGCAACACGGTGAGGCAAAACTGGGCTTGTGATTCGTTTGATCAGTTCTTTTAAAAACGCCGAGCGCGCGTATCTATTTTTTGTGGCTGGGTCGAACAAGCTAGATCTAATTATCAGTTTTGTAAGTTTGGTTAGGTCTAACAGGCGCAAGGGAACGACGGGATGGAATTCACCTATGAGGACGTTACTACCGACGGGCGGCCGGATCTCGGATATAGCAGCCTCGCTTGAGAACGCCCCATAGAAGACAGATATGCCGTGGGCGTTCAGTCTGCCGGCTAAAGCCAGTTCGGGTGGCGGCGGTCCAAGTTGCCCTTCAGGGTCACTGAGGGACTTTTCAAGTCCTTCATTGTCTACAAAAAATCGGGCACGAAAAAATCGAGCCTCGTCGGTCCCAGGATTGAAATCCGTAATGACCGATCCACTGCGAGATTCATCTTCCGTAGCAGGGCCAAAGATGGAATCGAGCATGGCTAGGCCGGCGTTATCTAGAAGTCTCGTTTCGCGCAAGAGCCGGGTTTCGAATGCAGACCAAGCCATGCCGAGATCAGAAGTGTCAGCCCTTGCCTCCTCAAAATGAGGGTCTTCACCATATTGATGCTCGTGGCTAGACCAATCGAACCAACCATCCTTCAACTCATCCGCAATCGCTGTGGCGACATCACAATTGACTTCGACTGTTTCCTCAATGAGATCATTCAAAGGCGTACCTTGTTGGTACCAATCTTCAGATCCATATTTCACTGCCATAAGTTCCAGTCCATCGGGCTCACTTGCCGTGGCCTGATAGTGTTCTTCGAGCATGTTGGAAACAAAAGCAGCTAACTCCGATATCGGCAACGTCTTACAGGCTCGGCGTTCGCAAAAGGAGCAGTCGTCGGTAGAAGTGCTTCCCTTAACTTGAAGTTTTAAGTACTCCTCACCGATGCAATTACTACAAACTCTCTCATCGTTGTTCATCGGTCGGTCTCTTGTCCTCGCAGACTAGATACTTACAGCAAAAGTTGTTTCAAATCGATCTAGCTGTCGGTCGATACCTTAGTGCCATTTTTGCTAATCGGCCATCATCCCCAACACCGCCTTGCACCTCATGTGGGTCAGGATCGTTTCACGGTCGACCAGCGCAAGGGTAAACCTCGTCCACTTTGTTTCCGCCTTCCATCCTTGCATAGCAAGGCTTCCAGGTGCTGCCTGTCTTTTCCCGTTTCACTTTCGAAGGACCCACGGCGCAATTCAGTGCTGGGGAGAAAGAAAATGGGTATCACCAAAGACTCCAAGGGCACCTACAAACTCACCGGCAAGACCACTGAGCAAGATGTGCTTCAAGCCGCTGAACATATCCTCAAATCCAAGCTTGAACGCCAAGGCAGCATCAGCAACCCAACTGATGCGACCGACTTCCTTGGGATGCGGCTAGGTGCGCTGCTTCATGAAGAGTTTCACGTCATGTGGCTAGACAATCGCCACCGAATCTTGGATTGCCAAAAACTTTTTACCGGCACCATCGATGGGGCTAGCATCCATCTTCGCGAAACCGTTAGAGCGGCTTTAAACATCAACGCCGCAGCATGCATCTTGAGCCACAACCATCCCAGCGGTGTTGCAGAACCCTCAGCAGCAGATAGGGCCATCACCAAGGAGCTCATCGAAGCCTTAAGGCTGGTCGGCGTCCGCGTGCTTGACCACATCGTGGTTGGAGCAGGGAGCTGCGTGAGCATGGCGGGCAGGGGCTTAATGTGAGCTTTTTTCAGTCACTCGGTTTTTTTCAAGTTCAAAAAAGTATTTCGAATAGCTTCCAATTTCAGAGAATTTTTTTAGCTTTTCCAGAGCATTGATATCATATTTAAGTTTGCTATTGAGGAAAATAAAAGAAGCCACTATTAACAAAAAAATAATGGAAATCGCGACGATTAAAAAAACCCTAATAGACGGTCCTGACTGGAAAAAAGATGCTAAGACTAGAGAAAATATAGGTGTGACGCCATTGGAGGTTTCGCCGGTGGGCATGTACGTTAGCGGTAAAACTACACCTATGAAAAACAAGGTGACAAGCAGGAATAATGACCAAGCGATTTGCCACGAAGATTCAGGGTTTTTTGATGTCGAAGCAAAAAGATTTCCAACGGATGAAGAGTATTCCGTGACCTCTCGGAGCCATCTGTTAATTCGCTTTTTCGCTTTTTTCTGTCGTTTAAAAGCCCGTCTTTCGGCTTCTCCCTCAGCTTCCTGCAATTGGTTTGAGGCCTGTCCTGAAAGAGGTTCATAAAAGGTGCCGAATTGTTCCTGTTGATTCAGCATGTCGGCTTCATATTGTTCTTGGTCTCGCTGTTCTTGTTCTTCTTCGTATGCGGCATCATTCGCACGATCGAATTCTTTCATCAGCCGCCGAATTTCAAACAAGGCATCTTTTCTATCCGTATAAGGAGAGAAGTACGCTCGGTGATAAATTGCCTCCGGGTCAAGACCCGAATCGAGAAGAAAACTTTGTATATGTGCACGCGCCTCTATAAATTTTCGGTCGTTATAGAACTCGAATTCATCGCCGTCAATTCTGGATTTAAGTTTCTCTGCACCTGCTAGAAGCTGCGAAATTTTTCCAGACTTCTCAGAAAAAGTGGCTTGGTTGGATAAGACTTTGGCAACAATAAAAGCGCCGAAGATACCTACCAGCGCTGCAGACGATTGTGACAACGAGCTAAAAAACCAATCCCAATCTATCGTCATGAACAAAGCCTTTTTAAGTTACTCTCGAATTAACTTCATAACATCGACGTCCCCCCGCTTTGAGTAGCGGGACGGTTTAGAGTCCGGTGTCACTTTAACTGTTTCGCGTAGGCGGCAGGTGTCAGACCGCCCAACGCCTTTTTCGGTCGATCTTCGTTGTATTCCTGGCGCCAACGTTCGATCTCGGCGCGTGCGTGCAACAGGCTGGGAAACCAGTGCTCGTTGAGGCACTCATCGCGCAGGCGGCCATTGAACTATTCGATATAGGCGTTTTGATTCGGCTTGCCTGGTTCGATCAAACGCAACTGCACGCCACGCGCATGCGCCCAGGTGACCATCGCCTTCCCGCAGAACTCTTTACCGTTATCGCTGCGAATCACGCGTGGCAGACCGCGACTGAGCGCCAGGCGATCCATCACACGCGTCACGCCCATGCCGGAGATCGCTCTTTCGACTTCGATAACGACCACTTCGTGGGTGGCGTCATCGACGACCGTCAAACACTTAAGAACGCGGCCCTCGGCCGTGCGATCAAACACAAAGTCCATCGACCAGACCTCGTTGGCGGTCGTCGGTCGAGCCAACGGTTGGCGCTCGGCAACGGGAACCTTCTTCCGCTTGCGTCGACGCACCTGCAGCTTCGCTTCCTGATACAGCCGTTCCACCCGCTTGTAGTTCACGAGCCACCTCGCCTGCTGAAGCTTCAGATGGATCATGCCGACGCCGTAGCGCTTGTGCCGTTGCGCCAGAGCTAAGATCCGTTGCCGGAGTTCAACGTTATGATCCGGTCGCGTTGCATAGCGATACGCGCTGGCGCTCATGCCCGCGACCGCCAACGAGCGCCGCTCGCTCAACCCCTTGTCGATCATCTGCCGCACCAGTTCGCGCCGCGCCGGTGCGCTCACCACTTTTTTCGCAGGGCATCCTTGATGACTTCGTTCTCAAGCACCTGCTCGGCCAGCAGCTTCTTCAGCCGCGCGTTCTCCGACTCCAACTCCTTCAGCCGCTTAGCGTCGGGCACGTTCACGCCACCGAATTTGCTACGCCAGAGGTAGTACGAAGCCTCGCTGAAGCCGTGCTTGCGGCACATGTCTTTCACCGGCATGCCGGCTTCGACCTCGCGCAGGAAGCCGATGATTTGTTCTTCGGTAAATCGCTTCTTCACGTCCAATCTCCGTCAGTTGAGGGATTGGACTCCAAACCTATGTGCTACTCAAAATCGGGGGGACGTCGCGTTCCTACAAAACTCCTACATGTCTCGAAACGTGGTGGTTCTACTATTGTCGGCATCTTCCTCACACCGGCTCCGGAGTGACTGTGTCAAGCCGAACAAATAGCTTCCGCAAAACTCAACACTTCTATATTGAGGGTGTTTTGCAAACTGTGTGAGTTACCGCTGAGGAAGTCGTTCCTCGAACTGGATCGTAAAGTGGTTCAAAGTGGCGTTCCAGTCACGAATCGGCAACGTCCATGTTTTGCTGATCGAAGGCCAGGGTGGAACAGTTTCACCAAGGCCTTGTCGCTCGGGAACGCATCGCGATTCTTGGTGATCTAGCGCAAGCTCTTTTTAACTCACTCGATGGCGCCGGTCGTATAGATCACCTTCCGTATCTCCGGCGCTAGTCGAAGAAGGTTGCGGGCCCAGAGCTGGCGTCATCAAGTGCTGCAATTGCCTGGCAGAGAGAGAAAAGGATCCGCTAAGGAGAAATGATGCCTCGGCGTACCCCGATGGTCACTGCATGCGTTCGGTCCTTCGCATTTAGCTTTGACATAATGTTTTTCATATGGGTCTTGACGGTATCTTCAGAAATCAGGAGGTCGCGCGATGTCTGCAGATTGGAGTGACCCAAGGCCACGAGCATAAGGACTTCGACTTCTCTTTTCGAGAGTAGCGGTTCTGTCGCGTGATCAGCTAGATGCGCAGCAATCTCAGGAGGGATGTAGCGCTTCCCCTGATGAATATTTCGGATCGCTGTGGCAAGGTTATCGACAACCGAACTCTTCAGTATGTAGCCGCACGCCCCCGCCTTGAGCGCGCGGAGAATCTCGACATCACCGTGATAAGTCGTTAAGACGAGCGCGTTCGTCTCCGGATACTCGGAAAGAATAACGGACAGGGCCTCCACGCCACCCATTGTCGGCATGCGCAAGTCCATCAGCACTACGTCCGGTCTGAACTTCCGCACCTGATGTATAGCCTCTTCCCCATCGGAGGCTTCAGCGACCACCACCATATCGTTCTCTTGCGCGAGAACCGCACCCACTCCGCGTCGGAACAGCGGGTGATCATCCACTGCGAGGATGTGAATCCTATCCAAGACCTTGTCCGGCACCAGCTCAACTGGTGGCGACTCGTTGCCCGTAAAGTTTGTCTGGATCATGTGCGCGTCATTTTGTCTAAGGTTGCGTCGCACTCGAACAAGAGATGCCTGTTCGGTCAGTAAACCTTATTTGGTCTACTGAAAGACTAACCCTTAGCCAAAGCAGAATATATCCCTCGATCTAGGCAAATTGGTGCCAAAATCGCTCCGGCTGCTTGTTGCCACGCGAATGCTTTCTTTTCGCCGACAGGACTACTTTTTCTTGGTGTCTCTGGCGTACGCAATCGCAGCCCTGACCCTTAGACTTATTTGCGTGCCGGCACCCGACACAGTCGTCACCTGCAGGTATGAGCCAAGCCTTGTAGCGCGCTCACGCATGCCGACCAAGCCCCAGTGCCCCTCCCGTCGACCTTGTCGAAGCACCTCGGGATCTATACCGGAGCCATTGTCCTTAATCGAAATATGGATACCGGATGATTTGTATACAAGCGTTATCTCCACCGTGGCAGCACTGGCATGACGAAATGCGTTAACCATGGCCTCACGTACTATCGAATTGATCTCTTCGTCCGCCAGAACTTTCAGCGCACGCGGGATACCGACAACCTTTAACTCATAACGAGTCGGATAGAGGAGCTGGAGTCTTTCGCCTATTTCTTGCAGAGTTTCGATAGTCTTTCCAACACCACCGCTACCCACCCGAAGTCCGGCAACTCGGTTTCTCGCGTTTAGGAGCGCCTTTCGCGCTTCATCGGTCAAGCCTTCGAGCTCAAGATGCGTGCGATCCGACTGGACGTGATCGCGGCCAAGCACCTGCAAATTAACCACGAGAGCCTCGATATCCTGGAGAAGCGTATCGTGCAAATCTCGCGCAATACGCTCGCGTTCGTAGATCCGCTCTCTCATCTTGGCGGTAACTCGCGCCACAGCCCGACGGACGTAGAGCCGGGAGATAACCCACAGTGCGATTCCAATCGCCAACCCCAGGAAGACTTTAAACGTAGTGGTCTGATAAGGCGCTGGCGCGATCGAAAACGATACCTTGGCGGCGGCGTCACTCCATACATCATCATTGTTGGTAGCAGCGACACCGAATGTGTAGCTGCCATGTGAGAGGTTTGAATAGCTGATACTTCGGCGGTCATTTATGTCGCGCCACTCCGAATCGACCCCAAAAAGGCGTACGCGAAAGTGCATGCGCTCTGGCACAGCCAGACTCAATGCAGTGAAGTTGAATGTCACATCATGCGTATGTGCTGGAAGGACAGGCTGGGTGTTCGGTGAGTAGGTTTGTTCGGGCGTGATTATCGACTGAATTTCTACCTTGGGCGGGATGGGATTGTGCTGAAGTTTCGAGGGATCGATGCTTGCCAAACCATCGGTCGTGGCAAACCAGATGATGCCGGCCGCGCTCTCGACTACGGTAGGTAGCGGTTGAATCTGTTGCGCACCGCCGGACATGCCGTCATTGGCATCGAACAAGCGAACTGGTACCTCATAGTCAGGCACGTCCAAAGCGCGCTGCACGTCGCGCCATCGAATGCGTACGGCGCCTCCAATGGCATTCACCCATAGTGCGCCGTCTTGCCCCGCCGCCATGCCGGTGATGCCATCCAGCAAGCGGTCATCTTCCGTCTTGATCCGCTGAAATCGACCTTCGTGGAAAGCGTATAGTCCGAGGTCACCGCCGACTAGTAGCGTTTGCCCTGGAAGTATGGCGGTGACCGAGCCGGTGCGTAGACCTTCCGCTTCGCCGTAAATCGTAGCGTGACCATCTGCGACGGCCGCAAGCCTGCCATCGCTGTAGCCGAGCCAGATTTTCTTAGTCGTGTCAGCGACGATCAGGTTTGCATAAAGATTGGGTAATGCCTCGACTCCACCTTTCGCAAGCCAGTGTGCGCCTTTGAGGCGATAGACACCCAAATGGCGAACCGAGATCCATAGGTATCCGTCCTGATCCCGAGCGATCGCATCTATTCCACCGCGGTCGAAGGCCGCGGGAGCTGCCCGCTCGAAGGGCGCAAATAATTTGTTTTGGCGCCGGACTAAACCACCCGGCCCACCGATGAGTAGCGAACCATCCTTGTCCTGGTAGATTGAATCCACATCCCTGACCAAGCCATCCGAGGCCAGAGTTGTTCCAAGAGTCCATAAGGCGCACGGGTGAGTTGCATTACTGGCGGTCGCTACCCACAGAGCGCCTTCCGCATCCTTCGTGAGCGAGAAGTTCATGAAGCCGGGCGCACGCAGCACGCGTACATCATTTTTCCGGAACTGGTCCAGACCTTTGGTGGTGCCGACCCATATGCTGCCTTCGGTATCCTCAAATAACGTCAAAGAAAAATCGGACGAGAGGCCGTCGGCTCGTGCAAACGTATCGTGGCTAAGCTCGGCCATCGATAAGCCATGCTGCAGATCCGGGTCAGACTTCCGGCATACCCCGATCGTGCAGTTGATCGACCAAATGCTGCCGTCACTTACGCCAATCGTTGAATTTGAAGTAGGTGAAAGAGGTGTCTGCCCGGTCCGAGAAGACGCCGGAAATGGTGCTTCAAATTCGTGAGATCCGAGCTTTTCGCTAAAGGCTATGAGCTGCCCGCGCCGGCTTTCAAAAATCTCAGTATCTTCTGCGAGCGACTGCCCCGCTCTGACAAACTTTCGTCCACCGACGGGTAGAACATATAGCCCGACATCGCTGGACGCCCAAAGGCGGCCCTGCGAATCCGACGTGATGTTCGTGATATGCCTGCCTTCCAGGCCCCAATCAGCTGATGGCGTTACCCAGTTTTCGCCCTCGAGCCGGTAGATATTTTGCTTTGTCGTCGCTACCCACATATCACCGGCTGCGCTCTCCGCAAAATCAATGATGGTCCCGCCCCCAGCGTCTTCATGGGAGCGAGCGATGTGTCCGGTAGTGTCACCGGTGAGTCGATCCGCGCCGCCAAAAGAATACGCGACCCATAAGTCGCCTGCGCGAGTCACGTAAAGATGCGCTACCGAATGCGAGGCAGTGCTCTGAAGCGGTCGTAGGTCGACGCGTTCAAATCGCACTCCATCAAATCGGAACAGACCCGCGTGACTTCCAACCCAAAGCCATCCGCTGGGTGTCTGCGCAATCGTGATGATGCCTGCTGGCGCGCCGTCCTTCGAAGTCCAGCTGGCGTGGTGATAATTGGCTCCGATGCTATCCAGCGGGAGCGTTGTATCGCATGTCGGTGTCTTGGCGTAGCTGGCCTCGACGTGCCACATGGCGGATACCATGAAAAGTGCGAAAAATGCTCTTTCAAAAGCTTTCATGCGAACTCGGCGAAATTCATTCTTTCATCTTCGGCGCCACCGCTCACATGCCGTTTGCGCATCTCGAATTTCATGGGGATGCCATAGCTTAGGCAAGTGAACGAATCTAACTTAGTTCGTATAAGTGGTACAGGTTAAAAGAAGTGAGGGCAATTCCGAAACGAAAAAAAGCCGGGAAAGACCCGGCTTTTTCGCGCTTGCGGTTATTCTTCCGTCGTTTCATATGCGCCGCCGATAGCTGAGAATCCTTGAAAACTCACTGGCTAGCGAAACCCAACTTATTGCCTGACGCTTTCATTGGCTGTACCTGCAAACGGGGCTTTTGCCATCCGCCGAAAGTGCTGGCACCTCGTGTTCTTGCTTGCTCAGGATCGAGCATGATCAGTACAGGAGGGCTGAACCGACGTCCAGGGAACGCCGGTTCAGCGGACTCATTGAGACAATCCTGGCTCAGCGATTAGTAGCAAACTACTGAGGACTCACCGACACTGCAGTGACGCCTTGCAGACGATTCTTCTGCACGACATAGCCCGTCGGAATGGTGTAAACATTGCCCTGGCCATCAGCCACATGCTGGGAGATGAAAGCGCCGCCTGTTCCCTGCCAGATATAGGCATCGCCACTGGCGTTGGTCCACAGGATATCCGCTAGCCCGTCGCCGTCGAAGTCTTCGATAGAGGCGATGCTGTAGCCACTCGTTACACTACGGACTTCGCGGTCAACCACGGTAGTGCCATCCATGGTCCACCATCCCATCTGGTTGGCCGAGGCGTTGGACCAGATCAGATCAGTCTTGCCGCTGCCGACGATCTCGCCAACGCCTTCTAGTGTCCAGCCGGTCGGGAAGGTGCCGCCATAGGTCTTGGTGAAGTTGCCGGTTCCGTCGTTGATCCAGTAGTAGATGTCGTTCTTGGGGCTGGTCCAGACGATGTCGATATAGCCGTCGCCGTTCAAATCAGCCAAACGCGGTGTATAGCCACTAGCGGCGGCAATTGTCGCGCCAATCGTTCGAGTGCAGTAGACCTGGTACAACCGTCCGAACTGTAGGGTGCCCGAGCAGTTAATACTCCAGAAACCCAGTTGGCCATCGGCATCATTACGCCAGATTTCCTCAGAGATGCCGCTGCTGTCGACAACGCCAGAGCCGACCAACGCCCAGCCCGCAGGGTAGGCCGGTAGATTGTCGGTTACCCAGCCGTAGCTGTAGATCGCGAGGCTGGCAGTGTTGGTCGTCGGGTTGTCGCTTTCCATCACGGTCTGACCCTGCAACGCGGGGCTGCTGTTGAAAAGGTCAGTGGGAATCGACTTAACCTGATCACCAGGCTGGAATATATTGTCCCAAGGATTCGTGCCCAGAACCGTACCACCATTCATCTGCAGCATTTGCGCACTGCCTGTGCCTGAGTTGATCATCAGGATATTGCTGTGCCCATCCAGGACTCGGGCCACGCCGGGGGCGATCGGGGCATTGCCGCTAGCGTTGAATCCATACAGATCCCAGGTTCGCGGAATATTGGCGCGCGCGTCCTGGGCGGCGACGGCATTGACCAAGTTCTGCGCATTGACTGAGCCCAAGCCGGTGGCATAGTCATAGCCAGCACCTGTCTTCCACGCTGTAACGAGCGATGCGCTTCCGCCGCTGCTGACCACACCGTAGCTGGGTGTGCCGGCCACAACGAAGCCGTTTGTGCCCGTGCTATAGCAGTCTGCTGTACCCGCGTTGCAAGGCACATCGTTGTCGCCCACTGTTATGTCGTGGAAAATGCAATTGGCACCCGAATCATCGCTGCCGCAGGAAGAAGACGGCGAGCCCACACTGCCGTACTGCTTGCGTGCCAAGTCGTACAGCATGGGCGCGATATTGCCGTGCGTGATTCCGGCGTTCTGGTTGATCAATGCCTGGATGCCAGCCATGCTCGGCGCCGCGAAGGACGTGCCGCCGGCACTGTTGTAGATCGTTGCTGTGGGATCGAGGTAATTGCAGTTCGTACCGCCTTCAGACGGGTCAGACATGCAATAGATCAATGCATGTCCGTAGACACCATTGGCCGCGAATAACGAGATATCAGGCGTGCTGCGCGTTGCGATCTGTGGCATGCCTGCCACACCGGTCTGCCATGACGGCTGCGGCCAGAGATAACTCGGGCCACCGCTGCCAGCGGCAGTGGTGAGGAAGTTGGCTCCTGCGGTTGAATTACAGGCCGTAACGGGGTCGGTAAAGCCCAGCAGCGGGTACAGCTTGCTGCTGGCGCAGGAGTCGTTCCAGGGTTGCTCGGGAATGTAGCTCAGTGCACTGGCCCCCAGCGCTCCGTTGCCCGGCGCCCAGTACTTGCTCGCGTTGTTCAAATCGTCAAAATCGGTACCGCCTACCGACAAGTTGTAGGGCGTACTTCCCAGGCCATTGACTTCAATACCGAAGGTGGAAGCCGTCTGGTCCTGATCACAGCCGGCTGAGCCAGCGTCGGCGGAGGACACGAACACGGTGACACCTTCGGCTGCCGCGGTCGACCACAGTTCGGCAACTTCATCTGCATCACCTACAACAGCGCTGATCAGCTCGCACTCGCCATAGCTGAGGCTCAGTATCGCTGGTGGAGTAGCCTGCAGTAAGAGGTTCTGCGCCGCCAGGAAGGCACCGAAATCACTGCCGACGTCCGCACAGGATGCCAGCACCACATTGGCATCGGGCGCGGCGGCACCGGCCCATTCGGAATCCAAGGCGGCTTCACCTTCGTCCCCGTTGGTTCCGGGATCAGCACAGCTGGTATCGCCGGAGAATGCAGCCGGATGGATCTGTGAGAACACGCCAACGGCGTCGGTGGGCATGAATGTGGTCCGGAACGTCGCGACGTCGGCATTTTGCACGTCGGTATCTTCCAGCACGGCGACTGTCTGTCCCGCACCGCGAATAGGTGTGCTTTGTGCCCACAGCGGATTGACGTTGTAGATGGTGTCCAGATCAGCCGGTACGACGTCATAGTCGACATCGCCGTTAAAGGAGAAATTGAAGTTCGAGGACACGCCACCAGCCTTTGCCCACTGACCTTTGGCATTGCGCTTGACGGGCTGAACGTTCTTGACCAATGGCTCTGGGAAGAAATTGCTCAGTGATGCCACGCCAGATACGACCGGGGTCAATGCACTGGGCAACTGCTGTTCCGTGGCATTGGCGAAATAAAGCTTGCTGCCGGCCCTGTATTGGTGCATCTGAGTATGGAAGGCTCTCTGCACTGCGCCGACTGAACCGGAGAAGCGGATCATCGTTTTGGTTGGCGACACCAGCTTGACCCCGAGCCCTTGTGATGCGAGCCAGTTTTTCACCGCCGCCACATCCTGGTCATTGGGGCCGAACTGTTGTCCGACCTGGGCCGGCGTCAGCCACTTATGGAAGTTGGGCGAGGCCGGGTTATTCAGGGATGCCAGATAGGCGTCAAACTGTTTCTGCGTCGCGTCGCTTCGCTTAAGCATCAAGGTCATTGAGGGAATTTCGTCCGTCGTCCGCATTGCGCCTACGTCGGCACTTTTCGCTACACGCAATGAAACGGTTCCTTTGAGCTTTGTCAGCGGACTAGTGCTGATCTTGGCGCTTACGATCAGCGGCGCGCTTGATGTGTTGTTTGAACTTGTCTCCGCATGGGCTGCCGATACGCCGCAGGCAGCTACAGTCACGCCTGCCCAAATCTGCCATAACTTAATTCTGTCCATTACTCCCCCAATTGATTCAGTACCGAAGAAATTCTCGAATTCGCTCTTTCAAACGCCATTTGGATACTACTAACCCCAAGTACTCTCTCAAAAACTATCAAGTCACTTTCGTTTTCTTAATAGAGACGACAAAAACTAGATGACTAATAAAATCTTGAAAAATATGATTGCAGTCACACGAATTGGGTATGTCCATATAGCGCCATTTGGATACGACTAAACCCGAGTAATCTCCCAAGAAACTATCAATTTACTTTCGTGTGTCCACAAGAAACGACACAGAAAATTAGATGACTAATAGAATATTGAAAATGCATGATTTGCAATCACCCGAATTGGGTATGCTCAAAGCATGCTTTAGAGATGCGATGATCTATCGAGCTTAGAGATGGTCGTCCGGACTACCATGGGAAGCTTTTGGCATGGCTCCAAAAAGTGGCGATCTGACAACGACGTTCCCTCGCTTTCAATAGCGGGTCGTTTTCGATTCCGGATTTTACTTTAACTGCTTTGCATAGTCGGCAGGCATCAACCCACCCAATAGCTTTCTTGGGTTGCTTCTCGTTGTATTCCCGCCGCCAAGTTTCGATCTCGATGCGGGTATGTAGCAGGCTTGGGAACCAATGCTCTTTAAGGCATTCATCGCGCAAGCGTCCGTTGAACGATTCGATGTAGGCGTTTTGGTTTGGCTTGCCTGGATCGATCAAGTGCAACTGTGTACCCCACGTTCGTGAGCCCATGTGACCATGGCTTTCCAGCAGACTCTTTGCCGTTATCGCTGCGATTAACTTTCGGTAATCCACGGGTAAGTGCGAAACGATTCATTGCACATGTGACACCGGTAGCAGTGTCACACGCTCGACCTCAATCACCACGGCCTCGTGAGTCGCATCATCAACGACGGTCAGGTATTTGATGACGTGGCCTTCGGCCGTGCGATCGAACACAAAGTCCATCGACCATACCTCGTTAGCGCTGGTGCACCTGCAGCTTCGCTTCCTGATAAAGTGCGTTCCACGCGCTTGTAGTTGACCAGCTGGTCCAGGTAGATCATGCCTACCCCGTACGTTTATGACGATGTGCCAACGCCCCGATGCACTGCCGTTTCGATGTTGCGATCCGGTCGCGTCTCGTAGCGATACGCACTTGCGCTCGTGCCGACGATCGCCAGCGACTGGCGCTCGCTCAGTTCGTGGTTAACCAGATCGTGCGCAAGCTTACGTCGGGTCTGTGCGCTTATCACTTTTTTGTGATGGCCTCGTTCTCCAGCGCCTGCTCGGCAAGAAGCTTTTTCAGGCGCGCGTTCTCAGTTTCCAAGTCCTTCAGTCGCCGTACTTCAGGCATAGTTCTTTCACCGGCATGCCGGCTTCTGCTTCGAGCAGGAAGCCAAGGATCTGTTCCTCGGTAAAACGCTTCTTCACGTCCAATCTCCTTCGGTTGAGGGATTGGACTCCAAATTATGGCGCTACTCAAAACTGGGAAAACGTCGCTCGGCGGATAATCAGGCCGAGACCGTTGACCGGTGGGTTGCTGAAGGTGATGGCCGCGACGGAATCGTGCATGGTTGTGGTGACGGGAATGCGTGATTTCCTGATGTTCGACGATGGGGTGTAGCGTCAGCGCGCAAATGGACGGCTTGCCGCGGTGATGGAATCAGCCGCGAAGGCATCAAACTTCGGGGTAGCGATGTGTGCCGCTGCAGGCATAAACGGCACTTTGAGTTTTGCTATATGAAACATAATTTTCGCCAAGCGGACTGATGCTATCGGTCGCACAAAGCGAAGGCAGACGCGTCATAAAATCTTAATTTGTCGCAATGCAACAGGAAATTTCCAGCCATTCCCGCACTTGCACAACCTTGCCGAGGCGGCCTACGCTACGACGCGATTGGCGGCTCCAAGTTTCACAATGCGAAAGTTGATAGGTCGGATTTTTGTGCGGTTCCGGCGCGAGGGCTTGAACCCTGTGCAGCCACGGAGTGCTTGATGGGCAACCCCAAACGCAAGAGCGATGCCTTTCGCTCGGTCGACGCCAGCCATCCGCAGTTCGTCAGTGCGGTGTCGCGCGCATTTGCGATCCTGCGCTGCTTCGAGCGTGGTGAGCGTTATCTCGGCAACCAGGACATTGCCAAGCGCACCGGTTTGCCGAAGCCGACGGTTTCGCGGCTGGCCTTTACCCTGTCCGCACTTGGCTATCTCAGCTACTCGACGCGCGAGGAAAAATACGCGCTCGGCACCGGCGTGCTCGCCCTCGGCCATGCCTTCGTCAAAGGCAACGATGTATTGAGCGTGGCGCGTCCGCTACTGCGCGAGCTGGCCGACTACACCCAGTCGGCGGTGATGCTGGGCGCGGCGGATGGCCTGCGCATGCTGGTACTCGAGGTGTGTCAGGGCGATCGCACGTTCGAAATGAAGCTGGAAACCGGCTCGCATGTGCCACACGGCACCACCGCCCTGGGTCGCGCCGATCTGGCCGCGCGGCCGCCGGAAGTATTCGAGAAAAAGCTGCTTGAGCTTGAGCGCGAATGCGAACCGGCGGCGTGGCCGACGATTCGCGCGGGGCTGGTGCGCGCACGCTATGACTACGAGAATTTCGGTTTCTGCTTTTCGTTGGGCGACTGGAACCCCGACGTGTTCGCGATCGGCGTGCCGATGGTATCGGCCGATCGCACGCGTGTGCTGGCGTTCAACTGCAGCGGTCGCGTGTCGACGATGACGCGCGAAAAACTCATCCACGATTTTGGACCGCGCCTGCTGGCGTTGCGCAATACCGTTTACGAAGCGACCGAAGGACACTTCTAATCTCGACCTGCTGCTGTACTGGAGATTCGCCGATATGAATTTCAGCTCCTGGCCACCCGGTTTGCCGCACGATCTCGTCGTGCCGCAAACGTCGCTCTACTTCAATCTTGATGTTGCCGCCGCGCGCTATCCCGAGCGGCCGGCGATCATCTATTACGACAGTGTCATCAGCTACACCGAGCTCAAGCATCAGGTCGATGCGCTGGCCGGTTTTCTGCAGCA
>Ga0302308_10001111_pt1 | contig 21943 bp, 25 predicted proteins | sample III_Palsa_E3_3_FD_200531 | JGI IMG/M metagenome (GOLD analysis project Ga0302308, IMG submission 200531) | Peat permafrost microbial communities from Stordalen Mire near Abisko, Sweden - III_Palsa_E3_3 | ecosystem: Environmental > Terrestrial > Soil > Palsa > Peat permafrost | place: Sweden...
GCCTGGCATGGTTCGGACTTTCTCCCCGACCAATGGCAAAGAAGAAGCGGATCTCCCAGCCATGATTACCGAAGGCGAAATCTTCCTGGTTTCCATTCCCCGGACAAAGTACGGCGACGGTGGTTCGCGCTATGCCTACATGCTCTTAAAGCTCGGCTTTATGAACATGATGCGCGCACGTACCTCCCGAAAGGACTGGAATCAGAGCCGACCCGTCGCGTTCGTATGCGACGAGTATCAGGCGATCATTGACCCAATTTCGGACGTGGATTTCTGGGATAAATCCCGGTCGACCAAGACGGTCGGCATCGTGAGCATGCAAGGTGTTTCCAGCATGATTCAGGCACTAGGCAAGGACACGACCGCCAATGCCATTCTTCAGAACTTCCGCCAGAAGCTGATCTTCCGCACCGAAGACCAAGCCACCTACGGGATGATTCAGAGCTTGCTCGGTCAGATCGACGTGCTGCAGATCAATCGCTCGGAAGGCCAGTCCAGCGGGATCTCCGGCCCTGCTGGTTTAGGTAGCTACCAAGATCCGTCGAAAGTCACTCAGAACCAGGGCTGGAACGATGGTGCGAGCCAAAACTGGACGCGCCAGGAGCTGTTTGGCGCCAATGACATGCGCAACCTGACAAATGACCAGATGCTTTTCATCGGCAACTGTGGGGACGCCGCCATGGACGAGGTACTGAACGTTCGACCGCTTTACATCAAACAAACCGACTCGGCCGAACAGCCGGTCACCGCATAAGGGAGGAACCAGTCATGGCTTGGATCAAAGGTGCGCAACAGGAACGGCCAGAGTTCGGTTACATCAAGCCCACCATTCCCAGGGACTACCTGGCCAAGGCGTTTGCTGCATCGTTCCTGATCGCCTGGGGCATTGCGTGGGTGTTCCATCTCATTGTGTCTTGATTGAATTATCGATGAGATAGCGGCTATCTAGCTGCTATCTCTATGCCGCTAACACTGTCGGGTCGAAGGGCGCACAGGATGAGCCAGATTAGCGTTTCAGCGTGAATCGTTGGGCGTGCGAAACCTTCCAGCACGTGTAACGGTGCTGCATAATTGCCATTACGGGCGAGTCCACCGCGATTTTCGTTGGGTTCAAGGCGTCCCAAAGGGCAGAAAGTCGACTTTTTTGCGGGTGAGCCCTAGACACTAGTGACTCCCCTGCGGACACTAGCGTCCAGGGGCTAGAGACACCCGTGTCGCTAGGCCGGCGACGGGGATGTCTTCCAAAGCACACACCCATTACCCAGACCCACGCCACCTACACCCCTTGGCGTAATACCCCAATTACCATAGTAGGCCCCGGACATGGGTGTCGCGGGGGTGCGTTTGACCCGGCGCCCGCAGTCTCCACAATTGGGCCATCGACAGCAGGAATCACAGCGATGGCAACGAAAACCAAAGAGGCCAATGAAACGGCCACCGATCCCCAAGGATCGGAGAAAGAGGAACTGAAGGTCAACGAGAGGAAATGGGGCAAGGAACTGGTCGCCGCTGGCTGGACGCTTCTTCCGAACGTGCTTGTGACGCGGCAGAAAGTGCTGGGCCTGGACCCGGTAGACATGAACATCCTGCTCCACATCCTGTCGTACTGGTGGGAGCCCGGCGATCTGCCCTTCCCTTCCAAGGTGACGATCGCCGACGCGATCGGCCGCACGCCGCGCACTGTCCAGCGCCGGATCGAAAAGATGGAGAAGCACCAGCTCATCAAGCGCGTGGCCCGCAACGGCAGTTCTCGCGGCACCCAGACCAACAAATACGACCTAACCGGCCTGATCGAGGCTGCTAGGCCCTACGCCGTCGAGCATCTGCAGGAACGCGAGGAAAGGGAAAAGGGTAAAGCCAAGACCGTCCACCGCAAGGGGCGGGCACGTGTGCGCCCCCGCGAGGACGTGTGAGCGCCATGGACGAGGTATTTGATTTCAAAACGGGGAAGTCTTACGACATTGCCCACCTAGCGTCGACCGTGATCCCGTTCTACCTGCTGATCGCCGGTCAGCAGGTAGCGGTGGATCTGCACGTCTTCTATTCCAACCACTGCTTCACCCGCTCACGGATCGAAGGTGACTCGGATAAGGCGGTTCTCTTTCGCGAACCGAACAAAGACGGAAGTGTGGATGAGCGTGTTTTTTGCCCGAAGCGGTACGCGTTTTCGCTACAACTGCCTCAGATCGTGGCCTCGTTGAACCAGGCCATGTGCTATCGCGGTGGTCAGAGCCAGATTTTCTATCGCCTCAAGAGTGATCCGAAGGCCAAACAGCGTCTACACGGGTGGTACATCTGCGGGCGCCTGGACGCCAACGTAAAGCATCAACAGCTGCGAATGAATATTCGCAGCCTGCACCACCGAACCAACGAACCAAACGACGTGCGTGGCCAGTGCCGCTTTTTTCATATCCTGTTGCCCTTCTACCTTGCGCAAAAAGCAAAGTACGCTTGGATTTGAAAACTAGGGCAAAAAAAACCCCTCGCGAAGAGGGGCTTTTCGAATGATGCCGGGCCACTTGGTCATTCCCACTTGTGGGAACCAACGCCAAAAGACGTTGGCGGCATGGGCGCTACCCTTAAGGGACACCGGCTGACGCGCTCCACAAACGAATTATGAAACACAGTTGATGATCGTTACAAGTGCTGAAGAATCGTGAAAGGCTATGAAAAGGCTTAATTCCAAGCCTAAGAGATAGCGTAGCTGCGTGGAATCTAGGGGTCGGATCTGTGGGTGATACCCCGTGTCTATCGACCTTTTGGGCATGGATCGAGGCCAAGCGACGGACGTCACCGTCGCCCGACCTCGATCTTGTCTTCAACGCCGTTGCCGCCCAGGAGCCTCCCCTGCTTCGCTCCATGGCGTTTCTAGGAAAACTTAGTACCGAGCATGCCATTTTCACGCAACGGCTCTCTATGCTCGTTACAGGAGGCCTTAGGCTTGGTTCGCTTTGCTGTTTGCGCTTCTCCGGCGGCTTGCTTTTGGGAGAGGGAGCCGCCGTGCCTTTGGCACGGTGGGAGAGGGGCATAGCCCCTCTCCGGGGAGTCGAAGTTGCGACCGTAGGCGCGTAGCGCCGTAGGGAGGACAGAGGGGGCTGCGCCCCCTGCAACTTCTTGGACATGGTTTAAGTTGTCGGCAGGAAGCCGACTCCGACTTTTTCTGATGTTTTGTTTTCGTCGGTTTGCACACGCTTTGTTTGATGCGTGATTTTGAATCGAAGCGAGGATGAGTGGCCATGGATGGCCACTGAGGCGCAGCCCGCGTAGCGGGCGAAGGGTGCCTACATGGATGTAGGAGGGCGGCGCTTTATGGCCGGGAACTCTGTTGCAGCGCAGTTTTCCACAGGCCCTAGCTACTACAAGTTAAGGTTTTAAAGCTTTAAAAGTTAAAGACGCGCGCGCGCCTGCGCGTGTTACGGTTTTCGAACCCGTTGTGGCACAAGGCCCGCAAGTGCAACTGTGTGGGTGATACCCCGTGTCAACGAGCCGAAACAGCGTGGGTGATACCCCGTGTCTGTCGGTGAAAAAACGTGGGTGATACCCCGTGCCAATTCACACTACGTCCACAGGTTATTCACCGAAACCAGCAAAAAGCCCACAGGCCGGGTGGAATTGTGGGTGATACCCCGTGTCTTGAGGTGCGTATGTGGGCGAAACCCCGTCACTGAAGCCGGTGATCCTTCCGGTAAAAGGTCACCAGGTCGTCCTCGGCCACAAGCACGCTGTACTGCGGCAGGGTCAAAGCCTCAGAAATCGCCTTTACCGTGCGCCGAAATTCACGCAGTGACGCCTTACTGCCTGCTTTGTCCTTGAGGACGTCCAGTCCAATGCTCCACTGGTTCTTATCCGTTCCGCAGTGCTTCCTGGCCAGCTCGTACAAACGACGTTCCGTGGGCTTCCGAAGACGAAAGTAATCCGGGTGGATCGTCAGCACCTCAAAGGCTTGGACGGCGTTGTAGAGCCATTCTGAGATGGTCACCTCAACGGCCTGCATGCGAGGGTCAGTCACAGCTGAGTCCACCACGATCTTGGCCCGATCGATGATGCCGAAGGTCTCCTTCGTGATCTGTTTGCCTGTGTGGATGTTGGTGGCGATAGTAGTGCCGCGAAGGCGCTGAAAGGCCTTCTGCAGATCCATGTAGTCGCGCCCACCCGTGCCTCGATTGGTCACAACCAGATAGTCGTACACACGGAAGCGAACCGTCCTATTCCTGGCATCTGGCCGCGGTTCCGGCTTGTTGTTCTTTAGTGCTTTCTCATTTTCATTCAGCGCGGCCGTGAGCTGAGAAATCACGTAAATCAGCACGTCCTTGTCGTGCTGGGTGGCCCGTCCGAGCACGCTGGGCGTAACACGAACATGTTTCTTACCGTCCTTGCTTTCCCATTCCCAAATAGACAGATCCGGCTTTGTGGTCAGCGTGAAAATGGGAGCCTCCATGCTCACGCCATCGTCTTTCATGGCGTAGTCCAGGAGATCCGCCAGGAAGAAATCCCGATCAGGGTGGCGGATCGGCAGCAAGCTCTTTTCTCGCAGTACCTCGACCTCTCGGGCCAGCTGGCTCTGGGTCCGGAATCGCTCCTCGCGGCTGATGTAGGCTTGGACGTCGACCAGTTCCCGCTTGCCGTCCAGCTGCTGGGCCAGGAGCTCGTCCAGCTGCTTTTGAATGGCTTCAGCCTCCGGTGTTTCGCCCTGCCCTGCCCCGGCCAGCTGGTGGATCTGTCGGCGGCATCCTAAGATCTGCTCCTGAAGCTCTCGCAAGCCATGCTGGAGCGTCGAGCTGAGCTTGTGGGCGTTGGCCAGCTCACGCTCAGGCGTATCGTGATCTTCGAGGTGAGTGAAGAGATCCACAGCCGTTTCTAGGCGTGCCGGATCAAACCTTCGCTGCGCTTTGGCCTTAGCCATGTGCCTGCTCCAAACAACATGCGATTTAGTTGATAACTTGCAGCTAGATAGCTGCCAGATAGCTATTAGCTAACTTCTTTTATCGCTTGCTTTCGTACGCGTCCAACGACTTCTCCAACAGCTCCACAATCAGCAGTCCATCGCGCTCGGCAACGTCGCGGAACCGGCGATCGAAATCTTCACTGACGCGAGTCGCAAAAGCCAATGTGCGGTTGGTCTTGCGGGCGCTGCGACCGTCCCGGCGCTGGTATCCCCCGCTCTCTCCGCTGGATTCGTTACTGGCCACGCGGGATGGCACTGCCGGCACTGGAGCATGCTCAGGCGCTGCCAGGTTATTGCTGGCCTCGTTCAGTGCCGGCGGTTCGCCCAACGGATTGCGACGGTCTTTCTTGAGTTTGCTGAGGTCTGCCATGGTTACACCTTGTCGATCAGGCTTTGGATTAATGCGTCAGCACGGCCGTTCAGAGCCGCGTAGCGCGTTTCGGTCACAGCACGTCCACTGTTCTGAGCAGTTCGGTAGGCCGGGCGCTCCACCAGGCAACCTGCCAAAACACTGTAGCCCGCCTCCTCCAGGTACCGCCTGGCGGCGGCTTCTTCGGCATCAGTGCCTATGCGGTTGAGGGCGAACAGAAGACGATCGATGGGCACTCCCTCTTTCACCAGCGCGTGGAACTCACGAACTGCCGGACGAAGATCGTCCAGACTTGGGCCAGTGGGCTGAACTACCAGGTTAGCCGCCTTAGCGATCTCCAGTGTCGCCTGGCTGGTACGAGCCGGGCCATCGATGATTAGCAGGTCGAAGCTGCTGGCCACGGCCAACGCCTGTGCGGCCGTCCTGAAAGCTTCGACGGAGACCACCGGCTCAATCCCAGCCTGCAACCGGGTGCGATGCCAATCCACCGACGTCCCCTGCTGGGTGTCCAAGTCAGCCACCTTCACGCTCAAGCCGCCTGCAGCGGCTTCCCGAGCCAAAGCGCGGGAAAGCGTGCTCTTTCCGACGCCTCCCTTCTGGCTCACAAAAGCAACAACCGTCGTCATCGCAACCCCTACCCGTTGATGTTGGAGTAATTATACCTAACTGCTAGCTTGTTGCAAGCATTCTGCAAGCTATGTGCTAGATAGCTGCAATCTTTTATCCAGTAGTCTTAGCAGCGGGAAAACGCCAGTTTCCTGCCTCTCCCTACTTGCTCGTTTTCTTCCGCCATTTGGCGTAAATTAATCGCCATATGGAGGATATGCATATGAGTCACGAAACCGCTAAACGGCAGGAATACACGGAGACTCCCGTGCAGACTGTCTATACCCGCATGAGCGAACTGCTAGGGATTTCGATCAAGTCAGAAGCTGATATTTGGCGAGTGATGCAAACCGGCATTTCAGCCAGGCGCCTCAAGCACCTGATGAAACGATTGCGTCTAGCTCCCGGTGCGGTGGGCCCTGAAACAACCATTCGACGTCGGCTACATCGGCTACAGGTGCTTGAGGCGAGTCAAAAAGCTATTACAACCCGCAGGGCGAAATACAAGGGTGCCGAAACAAGGATCCACGATTCTGTCAAGGCGCATGGTCGCGTAGCAGTTATGGAAGAACCTCGTTTGAATCCATTCGAGACGGAACGCCTAACGCGTTTGACCCGAGTCGTCTCCGAGGCAACCCAGCTTTTTGGTGATGAAAAAACGGCCTTGGATTGGCTGTACACGCCTGCAGATTTTCTACACGACGAAAAACCCATTCAGCCCATGAAATTGGCGGAAACCGAGTCCGGTGCCCGCATGGTCGAGTCGATGATTAGCCGCACGGTACACGGGTTTTTCTGATGCGCCTGTGGCGGATCTCGGAATTTCCAGGCCTTACGGGTGAGGGCGGGATGCACGTCGACGGCCGCTGGCACACGCGCGGTCGTTACGTGCTTTATGCAGGTGAGCATCCAGCGCTCTCCATGGTCGAGGCCATGGCTCACATGCGCCTGAGCCTGACCAATATCCCCATCAAGCTCAAGCTGATCCCGATCGAAGTCAAAGACGGCGCAACGATCAGCGCGACACCGACTCTACCTACGGGCTGGCAGGCAAATGAGCCAACCACGCAGGCTGTAGGGGACACGTGGCTGGCGTCGGGAGCTGGTCTCATCATGTCTGTTCCGTCGGCCATTCTGGCTTATTCCACCAATTACTTGATCAACCCTTTACATCCCGAAGCAAAAACACACTTGATCGAAGGAACCCCCGAACCGTTCTGGTTCGACAAGCGTTTCCTTCGTTGAAGGAAGAAGCCATGTCTAGAAAGCCGTTGAATCTTCCGGAAAGCGAGCGCCTGCTCGGCGTTAGGCAACTGGTTGACCAAGTACAGCAGATGGTCGAACAAAGCGGCGATCCAAAAGGGTTTAACGCGTCCGAATGGGTGGATCAATGGCTTGAACAGTCATTGCCTGCGCTTGGCGGTAAATCGCCGGCGGAATACATGGATACAGAAGCCGGGCGAGAATTGGTCTCGCAGCTGCTCAGGCAAGCGCAATCGGGCAGCTATGCATGAGTGTCGCGCTGTGGAGCGGTTGGCACGGATATATGGGCTCCATAAACGGCGGTACGAGCTTCACTGCGTTTAGCTCGCAGCGTAGTCGCGAGGTTTACCAGGAACCACGTGCCGGTCCTGCAGAGCCGTTCCGCAAGCGGGGCAAGCGGGCGCTTGCTCCGTGCCGTTCAATCCTTCCAATTCAGTGACCTCCCAATTCGTGGAATAGGGGGTGTCGTTCTCTTTGGTATGCACGGCCCCGACGTGGCCGCAATCACAGCGATACGTGGTGTAGGTGTGTAGCGCCACACGTGTTCTCCTTGGCTTCGGTTCGCATCACTATGCTAGCTTGGCGGCACCTTCACTCGCAGACAGATCGCATGCCTTGGGAATCCGAAGATAGAAGCTCACTGGCCGCCGTGGCCAAGAACCTCGAACTCCTTACAACGGCTACGCGTATCAACCTGCTTTACACCGATGAAGAGCGGCGAGAGCTGGTCGCCCAGTATCGAAAACTCGCTCAAGACTGCTCTGAAGCACGCGCTAAAGTCCATGAAAAGGGAGCCAACGATGGCTTGTCCTCAGAAGTGGGCGATCTTGTACGCGGTGAGGAGGAAGCACCCCCTGTGGTTCAGCCGCTCAGCGCTGCGAGGGTTGCCTTACAGCATGCATCTAACGCGCTAGATTCGTTTCGAAAGAGTCACCCATTGATCGAGAAGCTATTTGCAGGTAGCGCTGCAAGCTAATCATCAGTGGCTCCGGGCTCGATGCCATCGAGGCGATCTTGCGAAACAATGACGCCACTCACGCCGGCGATCGACCGTTACGTTCCGCGCTGGCCAGCCACACTCAATTTCTGGCCAGCCCATACGCGTTTCACCTGGCTCGAACTGCATCCTGCTAGGCGAGCTGTATCGGCGATGCTTCGACCAGCGGATCGCAACACAATGATTCGCTCATGTAGGTCGGTATCCGCCTTGCGGCCTTCGTATCGGCCTTTCTGCTTGGCCAGCTCGATACCTTGGCGCTGGCGGTCACGGCGGGTTTCGTAATCATCGCGGGCCATTTGCAGAGCAAGTTTCAGGAGCATGTCCTGCACTGCCTCCAGAACAATCTTGGAGACGCCCTGGCTCTCGCTTGCGAGCTCGGAAAGATCCACGATGCCAGGTACGGCTAGGCGAGCACCCTTGGCACGAATGCTGGCCACCAGCTGTTCGGCTTCTGGCAACGGGAGGCGACTGATGCGATCGATCTTCTCCGCGATCACAACGTCGCCTGGCTGAAGATCCTCGATCAGGCGAAGTAGGGCAGGGCGATCGGGGCGAGCACCAGAGGCTTTCTCCCGATAGACACCAGCCACGTAATACCCCGCCTCCTTGGCGGCCTCTACGATTGCTTCCTGCCGTTGCAGATCCTGCCCATCCGTACTGACGCGCAGATAGACCCGTGCGACTGACAACGGGGCAGGGGATTGCTTACGCATCACGCCACTCATCATCAGGCCTCGCTTACCGGCTCCGATCGCCACGCCGCGAAAATGGCCCCAAAGTCGGCTTCAAACGCGGGATCAAGCGCCGGCGGATATTCATGGATGCGCGCCACTAAACCGAACACGATGACCATATCGGTCGCGATGGCGGTATCTACCCCCCAGAGATCCGTCAGGTCGAAACCGCCGCAGCTTTCCGCGTTCCACCAGGCAAGGAGGAAATCAGCTACGCGCCGGCTCTGACCGGTGTCGCTTTTAGCGATGTCGATGAGCCGCCGCACTGCGCTCAACTCTTCATCGGTGGCCGGACTCGGGCGGCGTTGCAGCGCGGTCAATTCTTCACGGGTAATGGTGCGCGTTTCCATGTGCTCTCCGAACGTGGTGGGTCAAATAAGTATACGCAAATGATCCTAGCGCACGAGCTAGGATCATTGATGCGATAGGCGACTCTAAAGAGCCACTGGCCACAGCCAGACTCTAATGAACCAACCGAATACGCCCGCGTCCCAGTTGGGACACGCTGCTCAAGCAGGCCGACTACACCTCCGCTAACTGTACAAATGGCAGGTTCGAATCCATCTCCTGCTGCTCCTCTGAAGCTCTGTCCCAGTTGGGACAGCCTGCTCCGTCCCAACTGGGACAGAAAGAGACCATCACCTTTTGTGGTGACCGGTCACAGATAAACTTCGAGCATGTGCGGACGCTACGCCAGGCAGCTCGAATTCAACTTCACCTTTAACGAGCGTGAGGTGCTGGAGCGCATGAATCCGCTACTTGTCGACCAGCTGATGCAGCGGGAGCCGGCGTACAACATCTGCCCGACCCAGATGGCTCCGGTGATCGCCCTGGCAGAAGAAGGGTACGAGATGAAATCGCTGCGTTGGGGCCTAGTGCCCGCTTGGGCGAAGGATCTGAAGATCGGCGCGCACGCCATCAATGCGCGGCAGGAAACCGTTCGCGAAAAACCCATGTTTCGCTCGGCCTTCAAGAACAGCAAACACCGCTGCTTGGTGATGGCCACGGGCTATTACGAGTGGACTGGCCAACCAGGTAGCAAGCAGCCGTATTTCATCTACCCACCGGACCACTCGTTATTGATGTTTGCCGGTCTTTGGGAAGCATGGAAAGACAAAACCGATCCGGAGGCCGAGTGGGTTCGTACCTTCACGATCCTCACCGGTGAGCCAGGCAAGGTGAGCGGCGACGTGCACGATCGCCAGCCCGTAATCTTGCCCCCGGACATGTGGGAGAAGTGGTTGACGGCGACGGCCGATGAAGCGGCCGACTTGCTGGCGGACGTCCCTGAAGCTGAGCTGGTCTATCACCCGGTGTCCAAGGCGGTCAGCTCCCCGAAGAATCAGGGTGAGCAGCTGGTTGAGCCAATATCGGTGACCACCTGATTGCTACGCAGCGAGTGCGGTCAGTGCTGGCGAAACCATGCGGCCGCGAGTCCCAAAATGATGAGCAAGGGAATGAGCCACTGCGCATGAATCACCCAGAGCGCATAGAGCAAGGTTCGAAAGGGGTGAGCCGCTTGGTAATCCATCCTTTTAGTGAGCTCAGAAATGCCTCTTTCCCGTGCTATCAGGTCCGACTGCAAGCGGTAATTCTGTTGAAGAATTTTCCCTAAATGATCGTCGACCCGGTGGACTACGATGTTCTTCTCCCACGTCGTCACATGCTGCAATTTACTTGCAAGCATCGGCAGAGATCTTCCACTTTTGTGCTGGGCGTCGGTGTAGTCGAATTCCAAGCCGAACTGCTCATAAAACCAATTGCGTCGTTTCCGGTTTTCGGGATAAGCATCATTTTCTGACAACGTGATGATGTTGATTTCAGCGGAAGGCCACTGCTTCGCCCAGCCCACGATGATGTTGAAAACATAGGTGCCAAAGCGCATGCCGCGAAGTCCATCGGCAACCATGATGCCGCCGCGACCATAGGGAGACAAACCGGTCAACGAGATGCGATTTTCCCTCCGGCTATAGCTGGCCACGAAGGTCCAGCCCCCTGTTAGGGTGGGTCCTCTATGGGTCTCTACCGCCTGGTGCGACACGGTGATGCTGGCTTCCTCGGCGAACGTCGTTCCAGGACTAAACGTGTATTTCTCAACTCGCCTCACGTAGACCCAAGCGCACGGGTCCTTCTTCTCGACCACGTCCCAAGGGTGGATCTCCAGCAGTTGGATCTCCGGCGGATGGGTCTTTTCGTCTCGGAAGATGAAATCGAAGGGCGCGATGCTCATCCGTTCCGCCGAACCGACTGGTTCACGTCGCTCACATACGTGCGTGCCAAGGTAATTACCGCCTCTGGTGCTTCGACAAACACCTCAGTACGAGTAGTCACTGCCGATCCTTCGCGGGGCGCAACAGCCGCTGCTGTAGTCGCGATCTAATCGTTTTTATCACCGATTAATCGAAATTATGACCAACACGAGATGATCTCTCATTCCCTGAGACGGGCAGGGTGCTAATCTTGATTCCCGATTTGAAATCAAAATGACCGAAATGGCACCCTCCGATCACGGCGGTTTTCGCCCAAACGCCGGCCGTAAGCCGTTGTTCAACGAACCCAGTCGCCAAGTTCGCATCCCCCTTAGCCAGGTGGACACCGTTGTCAGTTTCCTGGCGGCTTACAAAGATGATTCGGCCAAGGCATCGAATCCACGCGCCATGGTGAGTGGGCCGCCGCCAATGCCGCTCACCGCGTATGTATCCAAAGTACCGGCCGGATTCCCGTCGCCGGCACAGGATTACGAAGAAGAGCTGGATCTCAACAGCCTCTTGATCATCCAGGGACATACCGAAGCGACGTTTATTCTCCGAGTCACAGGCCACAGCATGATCGGGTGCGGCATTTTTGATGGCGATGAAATCATTGTCGATCGCGCGCTGAAAGCGAAAGAGGGCTCCGTAGTCGTTGCCGTCGTGAACGGCGACATGACAATCAAACGGCTCGTTTTCGATAAGGGATTGCCCGTATTGAAAGCAGAGAATCCGCACTTTGCCGATCGAAAGTTTGCTGAGGGCGAAGAGCTTTCGATCTGGGGTGTCGTGACGCGCGTGCTGCACCGTGTATGAGCCGCCGATTTGGCCTCTTCGACGTCAACAACTGTTACGTCTCTTGCGAACGATTGTGGCGTCCGGACTTGGCCAAGGTGCCGATGGTGATTCTTTCAAATAATGATGGCTGCTGCGTAGCCAGATCGGCCGAAGTGAAAGCACTCGGCGTCAAGATGGGCACGCCATGGTTCCACATGAAGGACTTGGCCAAGCAGCACGGCATCATAGCGATGAGCTCGAATTACGAGTTATACGGCGACATGTCTCGCCGTTTCCATGCAACGGTGGGTGCCTGGGGTGAGCAGGAAATCTATTCTATCGATGAGAGCTGGCTCGACTTCACTGACCAGCCACGCGTGGATCTGACAAGCACGGGACACGCCATTAAACAGCAGGTGGCCGACTGGCTCGGCCTCCCTATTTCTGCCGGTTTTGGGAAATCAAAAACCCTTGCGAAATTAGGCTCGCACTGCGCAAAAAAACAGCTCCGTTGGAGAGGGGTATGTGACCTTACGTCCGTCAGTGAAAAAGAGTTGATCGAGCTAATGTCTCAGATCGAGGTTCGTGAGGTCTGGGGCATCGGGCGCAATATCGCGATGCAGCTCATGGAGTATGGCGTGCGAACCGTGGCGGATCTTCGGGCATGCGATCCCAAACGAGTTCGGGAACGGTGGGGTGTCGTCATGGAAAGGACGGTCCGTGAGATACAGGGCACCTCCTGCATTGAGATGGAGGACGAGCCGCCTGCAAAGAAACAAATCATTGCAAGCCGATCGTTCGGCGGCCCGCTCTATACGGTCGACCAATTGAGCGAGCCCGTGCGATTTCATATGGGAAGGGCGGCCGAAAAACTCCGGCAGCAGGGGAGTTCAGCAGCCCGCGTGGGAGTCTTCCTGGAGACGAATCGCTTTAGGCCGCAGGACGCTCAGTACAGCCCTTCGAAAGCCATACCCCTACCGGTGGCCACCGACGACACCGCCGCACTGACGTCGTGGGCCACGGCGCTCCTGAGAGCGATTTACAAGCCAGGCTTCCGCTACGTCAAAGCGGGGGTGATGCTGATGGAGCTAGGTGAACGCGGGGTAGTGCAGGGTTCGCTTTTCGATAGCTTGCCGCCGGAGCAGGATCTGCGCCGGGAAAAGCTGATGAGCGTGCTCGATAAGGCAAACACCAAATGGGGCAGGGGCACGGTGGGTATCGGCTCGGCTGGTGTCAAAGAGCAAAAAGGCTGGGCGATGCTAAGGGAAAATTTATCGCCGGCGTATACGACGCGCTGGGATCAGCTGCGGCAGGTGAAGGCGCAGTAGAATCACCAACAGCTCAGCGTGAAGGGGACAAGGGATGAATCGGGAAACACTAAAAAAGAAGCAAGACGGTATGGCCTATGCGGTCTTTTTTTGGTTCGTCCCCGCCATGGGGATTTGTCCCCTCTTTCTTTCCGATATTTTCGGATATGGAAACCACTGGTACGGCTTGTGGGTTTTTACCGCGGTCTATGCGTGCCTCGGCGTTTTCCTCATAAACCGCTGGTTCGCATTCAAGACGATGAAGCCAGATGACGAACAGCTGACCGCCCCTGTTATTGCAAAGTGATCGAGCGCACGACGCGCGCACTCGAACAGACATCGGCCAGGAGCGGACGTTTAACGTCCAGCCTGACCGCCGTTGGGAGCCGCCGCGTCCTTCCACGCGCCCGGCCTCGAAGCCGATGCTAGACGCATTTTGGTTGGTCCGCCTGCATCGCATCGACAAAGGAGAAAATCATCTCCTTAACGCATCCGCGCAAATTTGCAACGTGTTGATTGAGTGCCTCCGATAAGGAGACAACTCCCGATTCATTGGAGATACCGAGCTGCTCTCCGCCTCCAGCAACCATAAAACCGCACCGGCTCAGGTTTATGGTCCCCGCCGGGACATACTCGTAGTGGGATATCTTGTCGCGGATTGACTTCCGCTCGCCGTCCGACAATACGAAGTCAAACTTGTCGTTGTACTTAGCGTGGAGCGGTGCCAATAGGCGGCCCAGGCTCTCTGGCGCAGCCTTTTCAAGGTACGGCCCGAGCTTCCGAAACGAATGGAAGTCGTTTCTGAAGTACGTGCATATCGCCCTGGCTAGATAGTCAAGGCACCGTCTAAAGGCAAGGATGAACGCTTGGTACTCGAAGTCCCATGCGAGTGTGTTGCCAAGGGCCACAGTGGAGCGGCCAAGGACCTGCCTGTAGTTGAACTTCTCGACGGCCTCAATAACCGAAGACTCGATGTTCAAGATCCGCCCGTGGTGGTAGAGGACACACGCAAAGCTATTCTGAACATCGCCTAGGATCCCGTTCGCAAAGCGGTGATACCACTTCTCCAATCGATGGTCCGCACGCCACTCTGATATGAAGGCAGGTTGTGGATTCGTAAGGAAACCATGGAAGTACAGAAACGGCTGACGGTCAGCCGCGGAAAGCTTATAACCCGCAATCGCCTCTATGGCTGCTCTGCACGCAGAAATCTCAGGACTGCTGAAGGCCGCCAGCATCGCCTTGAAGGTGTCGTCCATAGGTTGTCTGTCTCTGATGCCGTTGTGATCGATGTTCAGGACGGTCGCGTTTCCTGATCAGGCTCCTGAGCATCGATCTCCGCACGAAACAGATCCGTCTGTTCCACCCATCGCTGCACGTGCCCTGGCGGGATGGACACACAGTTACACCGCAGGCAAATGTACTGGTTCACCCCGTTGATTGAGGTGGTATAGCCCTTGTACCCATAGGGGACCTCCCCGCGATATTTAATGACGGGTTCGGCCTCGTGACAGTTATTGCATTTCATGATTCCACCATCTCCTCAGTCATTTACGGATCGCACAATGCAACTGTATCTGGCCTCCTCAAATAGCTAGGACGCTAGGACGGCAGGGCGCCTAGCGAACCATCCCCGACAGGGCCGGGTGGGCCTGTTGAAGTCGTGGTTCCTCCTGGATGACAGCGACGACCCTTTGACGCCGCTGTTCACGATCAGGCTGCTGCCGGGCGTCCTGCTCTTGCAGGAGTGTTGCCTGCTGTCGCGCCCGTTCTTCGTCTCGCTGTTTTTGCTGAGCCATCGCCTCGCGCTCTGCATCCAGGCGATGCACCCGCGCCTCGTACTCCTGCTGTTGCTGATCAGCAGCACGTAGCTCACGTGCTAATGCCTGCACCAGATCCAGCTGCGGCTGAAGCAAAGCATCATCGTCAATGTTGGTATCGGCCATAACCTGTTCCTCAAAGACTTTGACCGAAGTCATCGTCTTTCGTTTGTTCAAGCGTCGGCGACGGTGCAGGCGCCTCCTTTCGTCGCGCATCCTGCAGGACACGTTGTTTGCGTGCCTCGCGTTCATCCGAAGGCATTTTTGCAGCATCCATATCGTGCTTGATCGCCGGCTCTTCCTTGGCCACGTCCGGTTGCTTTTCTCGCTTCGAGTCGCCGGCGTCAAGTTGCTTACCGTTCGACTTCAGATTCTGGCCCTGATCCAGTTCTTTCGCTTTGTCCTTTCCGGCACCCAGTACAAGATCGCGGCGACGGTTTCTCTCTGACTGCTCCGCGAGTTTGATTTCGCGTGTGGCCTGGTCGCGTTTGGATTGCCACTCATCCAAGCGGGACTGATGCGCCGCTTCGTGGGGAGCCAACTGCTTATCCCGCCATGTCTTGGCCTCGGGATCTTCGCTGCGCAAATGCTCCTTGAGGGCTGTTGTTTCTTGATGGGTTTGGGCTTTCATAGCCTGGAAATCCCTATCCCATTTTTCGCCTTCGCGGCGAGAGGCCGGGCCAGCCAGTAAGCCCTGCCTTTCCACCGGGCGTGCGCCGCGTTCCATCATGAACTCCGATTCCCTTGCCTGGTCAAGCTTTGTCACTTCCTCGTTTTCCGCTCGGACCAGGATGGTGTGGCGATCGAGCTGCGGCTCCGGTTCCTGCAGAGCCCGCTGCCGCTCAGCCCAGGTCATGGGCTGGACATCCGCCTGATCGGAGACCACCAGACGCCCTGCGGAGCCCGCCTGATCGCGAACCGTAGGCTGGCCAGACTCATCGGGTGCGTCGCGCCCTGCGGTTCGCTCGCGCGCCCGCTCCGCCAACATCGTCACACGGCGCTGCTCCAGCTGGTCATCGGCAAAGACCACGTCCAACTCCCGGTCGACGGCCACAGCCAATGCCGCCTCCGCCAGCTTCTGCTGGAACTCACCTACGCCATAAACGTTGATCTTTCCAGGCTCGCCCTTGTCATCACGGAATTTCTCCGACGCCAGGCGCAACCCCGCCTCGATCACGGCCGGATCAAGGCGGTTGTCCTTGTCGGGGTTGTCGAAAACGATGCGTTTGCCATTGTCAGTAAAGGCCTGGCGATCGTTGATCTGATACGACACAGAGCCGGTATCGCGGTTCACGTGGAACGTGACCTTGTTGCCGCGAATCTCCTCCTGGTCGATGACCTGCCGCGGCTCGGCTGGCTCAAAGATTCCATCCAGGTCGGTACTGACGTGCGGCGTCTTGGCCGCAAGAGCGTCTTCCCTCTTCATTGCGGCTTCGGCCCGTTTTTCCTGGTACGCCCAGCCACGCAGCTGACTAATCGCAGACCGATCGCCTTCTTGTGCCCGATCTGCCACCCATTCGCGATATTCCTGCGGCTTCTCGGCGCGCATGGCGGCGCGCTCGGCTTTGAAGCGTTCCTGCAACTTCTGCTTTTCGTCCGCCTGCACCATCGACAGAACGGATTGGGTGATAGCCCGGTCTTCCTTGCTCATTCCCTTTTCAGGGCTGGAAAACGCTTCCAGCTTATTGGCCAGCGCCTTGGCTTGGTCGAGCTGGTAACTCACGACCTTCTCGCCATCAAATCCACGCCGGTTGGCAAAGTCCAAGGTGCTTTCTTTCACGTTGAACTGGTTTAGCGAGCTGATCAGGGTGTCCTTGATCAATTTGTCGCGCTCGGCCGCGCCCATGGAATCCGGCTTTAGCCCGAACACACGGGGCATAAACTCTTCTCGCGCCGCAAACATCTTGAACTGCTCGCGGTGCCGAGTTGCCATCACATAGAGCAGCGCACGATCGATCCCCTTGGTCGCCAGACCATAAGTGCGGTCCAGGGTGATCCCCTGGCTTTTGTGGATCGTGATGGCATACCCGTAATCGACATGGCCATAGCGGTCCTGGTTGAAGCTGCGCAGTTCGCCACCGTCCGTGCGGACCGTGAGCTGCTTGTCCGCCGCCTGCTCTACCGTCCCCAGAACACCATTTTGCACGCCTAGCTTGGAATCGTTCTGGGTAAACACCACGCGATCTCCGACGGCGAAATCGCGCTCGCCATCGGTAGTTCTGAACTTGTAGGTGTCCCCCAACACGTCGCGTTCTTTCAGCGCTGCCCGGATGCTGTCATTAAGCGAATGGACGTCGGCGTTTCGATACGCCAGGACAATACGTTCCTTCGCGCCGAGGTGGCTACGCTCCGGGTTGGCCTGGTCGGCCTCGAAATCAGCCATCCAGGCATCTGCCACCTCATTTCGGGCCTGTTCGTTGTTGTCGGCTAAATGAATATGCCCGCGCTCATCGTAGGCATTAAAGGCCTCGGTGATGTTCTCTCCGCGCGCAAACTGCTTGCTGGCTGCACGTGACCAATCGTCTTTCTGGCGGCGGATGTCAGTGAGTTCCGCCGCACCGACGCGCTCCATGATGACGCGGAAAGGAGCGCCGGCTTCGATCGGCGCAAGCTGCTTCTGATCCCCCATGAAGATGACCTTGGCTCCAGCAGTCTTCATTCGATCCAGGAGGGCCTTTGTTTGGCGGGAGGAAAGCAGCCCAGCCTCATCTACAATGAGAACGTCATTTCGGGTGAGCGCGTCGGGATTATCGACAGCCTTTTTCCGCCAGGAATGCTCCCAGCTGGCAAGGGTCCGGCAACGCTCGGCGCTGAGGCCATTGGACTTGCGAAGCTCGTCCACTGCCTTGCCCATGGAGGCGGCGCCCAACACCCGATAGCCCGCTTCCTCGCAGATCTCTTTGACGGTCTTGGAGGTGAATGACTTGCCGGTACCGGCGTCGCCCACGATGCAGGCTATGTGCTGCGGCGAAAGCACGTGCAAAACGGCGTTCTTCTGCTCTTCGCTGATAGTCGGGTACTTCGCCAGGACGCTTTGAACAAGCTTTGGTGCTACAGAATGTTGTGAGCGCTGCTTAAGGGCTGTGGCTGACTCGGCGATGAGCGTTTCCATGCGGACCATAGCCCTCGTGGAATACCTGGCATCCATCCCTTCGTCGCCGGGGTGTAGAAGTACCAGGGCGGAAGCTGCGTCAACGTTCGCCATCGCGGTCGTACGCGCTTCATCTGTGCTGTTGCCTGTCTCCACCAGTACCTTGAACGTCTCGCGCTCCAGATCCTTCATCGTGAAGACGGCATCGTGAGTCGTGACCCGCTCAAGGATCTGCGCGGTTAAATCGTCCATGGCACGGAGTAAACCCGAGGGCTGCTCGCCGCGAGCTATACGCACACGTTCTTCTTTGTGCCGATCTTTCATCGCTTCCTGAGCCACCATATGTCTCTCCGCCATCAGAGCCTTAACCGGTGCTTTGACTTCATTCCAGGAATCCCGATAGCCCACATAGCGCGCTTTCAGTTGTTCCCGATCATGAGTACGGCGATCTCTTCGCTCCAACCGCATATCCGCATCACGCTTGGGTAGCTGGGCGCTGTAACGGATGGGCGGCTTGATATCGGCCACAGTACGCTCTAGCTCCCGCGTCATTGGTTGATAGTCACCAAGACGTTTCACAAGCTTTCCGGCGCCAAGGGACTCATGCATCAACGACGCCTTGACCGGTGTTTGGGTCGGGTCAGTGGCCGAATAAATCGCCAATCCCTGACCCTTCGGCTTGATCAACAAGCCGGCAGCAAAAAGCCGCATATGAACCCTTTGCCAGTTGGTGTCGGGCTTAGCCAACTCATCCAGAACAGGGCGTTTGGGAACGCCCTGAACATAACTGGCAAACGACTCATTACCCGTCATGGCCTCCATTTTTTGAGCGATGTCCGGTAAGCGAACCTTTCCTAACTCTAACCGTTCAAGACGCCAATCCTTTGCCGAGGCTTTGGCCCAGTCGACCACTTTAATTCCGTCGCGCTCATGAACCGCGAACGGACCGTTATCGTGTGTCCAACCATGTGCAATCTCTAGCTCGCGCATGCACTTGTCTAACGCGAAATAATCCCGATGCGGATACACCGCTTTATAGGTCTCCGGATGAACGCGATTGACCATCAGGTGAACGTGCACATTTCCCGTGTCTCGATGTACAGCGGCGACATACTGATGCCCCTCCATACCAACAGCTTTCATAGCGGCCTGGGCCGCCTCAAAGCACTGTTGCGCGGACGGGCGTTCCCCATCTCGCCACGATACGACCGCGTGATATACGGGATCTTTAACCCGCTTGCTCTGCCCAGCGACACCCCACATTTCGGCCCATGCGGTTTTGGCCGACAAGCAATTTGTGTCAATACTCAACCCACGATCAATGATCTCACCTGTAACGGGATCGATGGAGTCCCGGTCACTCATGATGTAGCGAGCCAGGCTTCGAAAGCTCGACCCACCGTCCCCGCGTTTAGCCGGGACCTCAGCGATCATCGTCAGCTTCCTCAACACTTGGCTTGATGCGCTCAATGGCATCGATGATCGACTTGAATATCTGAGCGTATTCCTGGCTATTAACACCACCGATCTGTGAGAAAAGGTGCTTTTGAAGGCCGCCCAATCGCCGCAACTCATTGACGACATTGCGGTCTGCTTGGTTCCGGATACGACGGTTAAGAGCACAGCATCGAAGGTACTGGGCAACGGTTAACCCAGCCTCATGAGCGCGATCACGAATCTCCGCGTCCTCTTCGGGGAGCAAACGGACCTTCATGTTTACGGTTCGCTTGCGAGCTTCTGATGAGGACATGGGGCGTTCCGACTGGTCACAAGCTGTGATGAGGTCTCGGGGGCGAAGCCCCTGAGCAGGGTGGTTAGGGACCGTGTAACGAGCGCAGCGAGTGGAACAGTCCCGGTGGCTCACCAAAGCGTAGCGGCGGTGGGCCAAACCCTACCCTGCCCTCGTTTTAAAAACTGTATCCATTAGCCTCGTAACTAATGATAGCGAACATATAGAAGTGTTTCCATTTGCATTCTGAGACGTAAATCACAGACACCGTGTTGTAACTGGAAACGAATCGAATATCATCGAGACGTCACCCTATAACTATCAAAGGAATACACCCATGGCGGGTCGCGCTCGTACGTACACCAAAGAGGTCTCGCAGAAAGCAGCTGACGCACTGCGTAGCCTTCCCCCGAAACCACCGGCTGAGCGCCCTCTGAGTGCGTCAGATCTCATCAAGCAGTTAAAGCCAGAGATCACAGCGGCGATCAACAATGGCTACACCCTTCAGGAGGTTGTTGAGAATCTGAAAAAGAACGGCATTACGGTTGGCCTCAGCACACTGAAAAGCGGCTTGCGCGGTATGAAGGCTAAACCGAAGGGCAAGAACTAGGCGGATTGATACGATCGATCAACACAGGAACAGGGAATCGCAACAATGTCTACCATCTTGAAAGTCAGTGCGAACGACGAACGATACCGGTCCCAAAGTCGCTTTGTTCAAGCAACGATATTTGTCGGATCTTGGATCGGCTTCATGACCTTCATCATCTTCCATAGGAACGATCCCTACCATCAGGGGTTATCCCTGGGAGGGTTTCTCGGTATTGCGTTGGTTTCTCTCCTCCCTGCGGTGATCTTATTCTTGGTGATCAGCAAGCCGATTTGGTCTCGTTATTTCTTCAAGAACGCCAACGAGTATGCCAAGCAGGACAGCATCGACATTGCGCATGTTGATACAGAACGAGAAAAGGCACGGGCTGATTGGTATGCGAAGACGCCGAAGGATCGGCCCTATCATGGTTTATGGATGGGCCAATCCGCAGGTTTGCTGTCCTCCCGCGGTCACGCCTACGGCATCAGCCAAGGTAATGGCGGTGCGATGCTCAGCCCGGAAGACACCTACAAGAACATCATTGTCTTCGGATCTATCGGATCGGGCAAAACGACACGCGCTATCAATCCACTGCTGAAGCAGGTTATGGAGATGGATACTGGCGCCCTGATCTTCGACATCAAAACCGATTTTGTTGATGAGGTTGATGCCCTCTGCAAGACGACCGGCCGTACCTACAAGATCATCGGTGATGGCGGTATAGCTCTAAACCTCATTGGTGGCTGCACTCCTGATCTAGCGGCCAGTTTCCTTGAAAGTTGCTTCACGGCCCGTGGCCAGGGTTCGGGGGATTCCTCGTTCTTTGTGCAATCGGCTGTCGAGCTATGTCGTAACAGTCTCCAACTAATGGAATTGGTGGGTGCTGAGTACACGCTGCGTAACCTTAATAAGGTGATCTTCAACGATGACGATCGTGATGCCTTGATGGATCAATTGGCCGCGAAATTCGAGCAAAGCGAGTTCGACGAGGAACAAGAAATCGCGGCAGAGATGGTCGTGCAGTTCTTCAAGCAGAACTGGGCCGACCATGATGAAAAGGTCGCCAAAAGCATTCGCAGTACCGTTAGCTCGGTGCTCTCCCCGCTTCAGTCGCCTGGCATGGTTCGGGCTTTCTCCCCGACCAATGGCAAAGAAGAAGCGGATCTCCCAGCCATGATTACCGAAGGCGAAATCTTCCTGGTTTCCATTCCCCGGACAAAGTACGGCGACGGTGGTTCGCGCTATGCCTACATGCTCTTAAAGCTCGGCTTTATGAACATGATGCGCGCACGTACCTCCCGAAAGGACTGGAATCAGAGCCGACCCGTCGCGTTCGTATGCGACGAGTATCAGGCGATCATTGACCCAATTTCGGACGTGGATTTCTGGGATAAATCCCGGTCGACCAAGACGGTCGGCATCGTGAGCATGCAAGGTGTTTCCAGCATGATTCAGGCACA
>Ga0302308_10001114_pt1 | contig 21909 bp, 15 predicted proteins | sample III_Palsa_E3_3_FD_200531 | JGI IMG/M metagenome (GOLD analysis project Ga0302308, IMG submission 200531) | Peat permafrost microbial communities from Stordalen Mire near Abisko, Sweden - III_Palsa_E3_3 | ecosystem: Environmental > Terrestrial > Soil > Palsa > Peat permafrost | place: Sweden...
CGTCGAGCTGGCGACCGAGGCAACCGGCTGCCACGCGTGCTTCATCTATCTGCTGGAGGGCGAGCAGCTGACGATCCGGGCGGCGTCGCCGGTGTTCCGCGCCGCCGTCGGAAACGTCCAATTCTCGGTGCAGGAGGGGCTGACGGGCTGGGTCGCCCGCCATCGCACTCCCGAGTTCATCCGCGAGCGCGCGATGGACGACCCCCGCATGAAGTACGTGCCGCTGCTGGAGGAGGAGCGCTTCCAGTCGATGGTGGCCGTCCCGATCCTGTCTCGCTCGGGCGAGACGATCGGAGTGATCGTCCTGCACACGCAGGCGCCGCACGAGTTCACCGAGGAGGCGCTGGAGCTGCTCGTCCACATCGCCTCGCTGGTCAGGGGCGCGATCGAGAACGCCCAGAACTACGACAGCGAGCGCCGCCGGGCCGACACGCTCACGGGTCTGTCGGAGCTCGCCCAGCACGTCGCCGGCGCGACTGATGTGGCCGAGCTCGGGCCGGTCGTCGTCGCCGGCGCACGCGACCTTCTCCACGCGAGCGCCTGCCGCCTGTATCTGATGGACGAGGCCGGGATCGGCCTCGTACCGCTGTCGGACAGCCCCACCCCGGCGACGCCGGCCCCGACCCCATCCGCCGCCGACCTGCTGCTGGACCCGAACCTGCTGGTCGTGCCGCTGATGACGGGCGAGGAGCGGGTCGGGCTGCTGTCGATCGAGCCCGCCCGGATGCAGAGCTTCACGGCCGAGGATCAGGAGCTGGCGCGGGCGATCGCGCATCTGGGCGCGGTCGCGATCAAGCGCGCCGAGCTGATCGAGGGGCTGACGAAATCAAACATCGTCAAGGACCTGTTCGAGGCGCTGGCGGCTGGGGCGACGGCCTTCGCCGCGGCGAAGGCGGCCGACGTCCACTGCGAGCTGACGCGCCCCTATCTACTCGTCTGCGCCGAGCCGGCACAGGGCGGGGAGACGGCATCGGGGGCGTGGCGCGCGACCGCCGAGGCGCTCGGGCGCGGGCTCGCGCGGCTGGCGGCGCGCAGCGCGATCGAAGCCGGGCCGGGGCCGGTGCGGGCGATCCTGGCGCTCGACACGCGCCGCTCCCAGAAGCTCGACGAGGTGATGCACGGGTGCCGCGAGCTGGCCCGTGAGCACGGGACCGCGATCGGCGTCAGCGAGGCGCGCGAGAAGCCCGAGGAGGCCGCGCGCGCGTTCCGTGAGGCGCGCGATGCCGCGACGATCGGCCGCGCGCTGCTCGGCGACGGCGGCGCGATCGCCTACTCGCAACTCGGCGCCTACCGCTACCTGGTGCAGATCCCCGCCGAGGAGGCGCCGCGCGACCGGATGCGCGCCGCGGTGGATCGGCTGATCGACTACGACCGCAAGCGCCGCACGTCACTGCTCGACACGCTCGAGCGCTACCTCGCGGAGCGCCGCAGCGTGATCGAGTCCGCGCGCGAGCTGTACATCCACCCGAACACATTGCGCCAGCGGCTCGGACGGATCGAGGAGTTGACCGGCCTCAACCTCGACGAGGACGACCTGCTGTCGCTGGAGCTCGCGATCAAGCTGGCGCGGCTCCACGGCCGGCCCGCTCGAGCTCAGGCGCAGCATGCGGGCGGAGCAGCCGATGGACCTTGAGGCCGAGCCCGAGCGGCTCCCGATCCGAGGATACGGTCGGGTCCAGGCCGGTGAGCTCGCGGACCCGCTCCAGCCGGTAGGCGACCGTGTGGCGATGGGCGAACAGCCGGGCCGCCGTGGCGTTCATGTTGCAGTTCGCGCCCAGGTACGTGTCGAGCGTCCGGACGAGCTCGGTTCGGTTCTGATCGTCATAGGCGACGATCGCGGCGACCGTCCGCTCGTAGAACTCGTGCAGCTCCCGTGGATGCGAGGCGAGCATCCGGAAGAGCAATCTGTACGTGCTCGTGACGACGTCCTGTGCGATCGGCTCGCCGACGTGCTGAGCGACCTCGAGCATCAGCTCAGCCTCGCGCACCGCGCGACCGAGATCGGCCGGCCTTGCGTTGAAGCCCGATGTGCCGACCGCGCCGTAGCGTCGCAGTCGAGTCGCGAGGCGGGTCGCCGCGGCGAGCACCGACTCGGGCGTCGCACATGCGCCGACCGCGGGCAGCACGGCGTAGATCCGTCGCGGCCCCGCCTCGCCCGCGGCATCGAGCTCCTCGGCGAGCGCCTGCGGATGCTCGGAGTCGATCATCCCCAGCACCAGTCGAGGGCGCCCGACCGTCAGCTCGAGGCAGAGGACCACCGCGCCCTTCGCGAGGTCGCACCCCAGCCGGGAGGCGCGCCTGACGATCTCGGACCCACACAGCTCGTCGCGAGACCGCAGCTCCTCGAGTAGTGAACCGCGGAGGCTGGCCTCGGTCTGCTCCCTGGCGTCCTCGATCGCGAGCTCGGTCGCCGCCGCGGCCGCCGCCAACCGCAGGAACTCGCCCGCCTGGGGCCTGGGCGCCCGGGCGCCACGGAGCAGGGCGACGACGCCGACCACCTCCTGACTCACGCGGATCGGCGCCTCCGCGACGACGTCTGCCGGCACCACCGACGGAGAGCCACGCAGGCGCTCCACCACCCAGGCCTCGACCGCTTCGAGATCGACCTGCTCGTGCGGCTGGCAGGCGGCCAGCGCGACGCCCGAGCTGGGGATCACGACCGCCACAGGCCCCGCGACCGCGTCCGCCGCGATCGCGGCGACCCGCTCCAAGCCGCCGCCGTGGAGCACCGCGCCGATCATCGCCTCGTTGGTCTCGCCGAGCGTCGACAGCAGGCCGTCGAGCGAATCGGCCACCGAGGCGGCCGTGTGCGTGCTCGTCATCCCCCCATTGTCGGGGGGGACGGCGGCACGCTCATTGGCCGCCTGTCGAACATTTGGCGGGCGCCTGTTGGCCCGGCGCGCGTGCCCGCCGGAAATCCCGGGCGGCTAAGGCGTCATGTCGCCTACGTCACCGCCGGCTCCAGGTCGTCCATGCTCGCGGCGAAGTCCAGCTCCGGGCTCGGCGTCAGGTCCTTGAAGACCGCGAAGCTCGAGGGCTGCTCGGTCAGCACGGGGAACGTGTAGGTGCACTTGGGGCACTGCTCGCGCAGCACCGCCTGCTCGGCGCCGAGGTCGTAGGCCTTGTCCTGGAACTCGCCGCAGCATGGACAGATGCGCAGCAGCCGCGTGCTCGTCAGTTCGAAGTTGTTGATGATGTCCTCCATGATCGCGCCGTTGGCCGCCCACGCCTTCGCGTACTTGTGGTAGGTGTTCATGTGCCAGTCGCGCAGGGCCTCTTCGCTGGCCCACATGCTGACCTCGTTGAACCAGCCGGGATCGTCGGGGTGCTCCCACCAGGTCAGGTGGATGAAGCCGGGAAGCTCCATCAGGTGGCGCCGCGTGTCGGCGAACACCACCTTGAACTTCTCGTAGGCGTCGGGGCTCGAGAACCTGACGCGCTGCATGCTGAGGTAGATCCCCACGGCGATCCTTTCTTCGGGTTCAGACCTGGCGCGGAACCGTAGCCGGGGCCCGCCCGCCGCACCACGGTCAGCGCGTCCAAATCGATAGGACCGGCGGTCCGTGTGGCGGACGGCCATAGAGCGGCGGCGGATTGTGTGACGCCTGACCGTTGCCAGTTCTTTACGCGGCCTTCAAGGTGCGTGCCGTCCGCGCCAAGACGCGTCGGAATCACTGCGAACCCACGGCGAGCCGAAAATCGGCGGAGGTCTGGATGGTCACTGAGCCAGCAGCGGCGGAAGACAGACTCGAATACGCGCACGCAGGGATGCCGAAGACCGGCAACTGGTGGAGCGCGTTCGTCATCGGCCTCGCGTGCCCGATCCTGGTAACCGGGATCGCTCCGACGATGGTCGTGGGCCTGGGCGCCTCCGCGATCCCGGTCATGATCTTCATCACGATCACCGGTTGGCTCGTGTGCCTGTTCCTGTCGGAGCTGTCGGCGATGATGCCCGAGCGATCAGGGGGCATGGCGTCCTATGTCTACCCGGCGTTCAGGGACCGCTGGCCGAGGTTTGCCAAGCACGCCGGTGCAGTCAGCGCGTGGGGCTACTGGATAGGTTGGTTCCCGGTGGCGCCGCTCAACATGATCCTCGCCTCGGCCTACATCACTAACCTGTTCCACCTGTCGGGCGGCAGCTTCTCGCCGCTGGGGACGCAGATCACCTACTGGACGATGGGGATCTCGATCGTCGGGATCCTGCTGATATTCATCCCGTCCTACAGGGGCCTGAAGTTCGGTACGGGCTTCGCGACCGCGCTCGCGGTCCTGTCGATCATCCCGCTGACGTACATGGGAATCGCGTGGATCTTCAACCCGTCGGCCGCCCACTTCGGCCAGCTCACCAGCTTCGACCACAGCACCGGCGGCGACTTCTTCTCGCCCGCCTACGGGCACAGCTGGTGGACGATTTACATCGCGTTCTCATTCCTGCTGACCTGGAACGTGATCGCGATGGAGGCGGCCGCGTGCTACGTCGGCGAGATGAAGAACCCCGCGCGTGACGCGAAGATCGCCCTCAATCTGGAGGGCGGCTACGGGCTGTACGTCTTCACGATGATCCCGATCGCGTTCGTGATCGTGCTCGGCAACAAGACGCTCGGCAACGCGGCATTGACCGACCCGAAGACGATCTTCGTGACCTTCACGTCGAAGGTGCTCGGCGTCGGCGCCGGCTCGACGGTGCTCACCTGGCTGATCGCTTGGATGCTGATCATCGCCTTGGTGCTGTCGGCGCTGAACGCGATCACGGGAACGGCGCGCTCACTGCACCAGATGTCCGCGGACGGCAACTTCCCGAAGTTCTTCAGCAAGTTGAACTCCCACGGAGTACCCGCCTACGGGATGTTCTTCACCGTGATATGCGCGATCGCCGTGACGTTCCTGGGCGGCGCGGTCCAGATCTACACGTTCTCGAATGTCGGCTACCTGATCCCCTTCTTCACGGTTCTGTTCGCCTACTTCTTCCTGCGCCAGACTCGGCCGAACCTGCCGAGGCCGGTCAAGTTGCCAGGGTTCATGAAGTACGTGGCGCTGGCGGTGCTCGCGTTGTACGTGTTCATCTATGTCTACGGAGGTCCGATCTACGCCTCCTGTAGCTGCTCGCAGGCGGGGCACTCGACATTGCCGTTCTACTTCCTCGGGTTTGGCGCCCTGGCGCTGTACCTGCCGATGTACTGGTACAGACACGCGGTGGAGGACAAGCGCGACGCGAGCAAACCCGGTGGCGTGAAAGAGCCGGAGATGGCGTCCGCGACGGTCGCGACGGAGGTGGGCTCGTGAGCGGCGTCGCTCAGGCGGTCGAGGCGGCGCCGCGCCCGCGGCGCCGCCGGTCCAAGGTCGTCGGGCGGCTCGCCGGCGTGAAGGTCAGGGGCACACCACTGCCCGAGGACCGGACGGCCGCGGTGGTGCTGGCCAGCGAGGGACGCCCGTTCACGGCCGCGAGCATCGCGCTCGCGGCCGAGATGGCCAAAGCAGGCGACGGAACGGTACTCGTGATGGCCGTCGCGCGGATCCACGGCGTCGCGTTCGGGCTCCAGACCCCTGGGCTGATGCCGACCAAGGCGGAGTGGGATGAGCAGCGCGACGGCATCCAGCGCGCGGTCGCGAAGCTGCAGCGGCGTGGCGTGAAGGCGGAAGGGCAGGTGTTCGGGACCCGCAAGCCGGCCCAGCGGATCTGCGCCCTGGCCGAGGAGGTCGGCGCAGCCGCGATCGTGATGGGCGCCGACCGCCCGCGCCCGCGGCTGATCGGAAGCATGATGTGGTCACAGGAGCCCCAGCACGTCGAGCGTCGCGCGAAGATACCCGTGCACCTGGCGCTCGATGAACCCTCCGACACGTGACATCAGGACCACCTGCCCGCGCGACTGCTACGACGCGTGCGGCGCCGTCGTCCGCGTAGCCGCCGACGGGCAGGTGATCCACGTCCGCGGCGACCCCGACCATCCGGTCAGCCGCGGCAAGCTCTGCCGCAAGTGCACGCTCGCCTATAACGGCGTGTTCCTGGACCGAGACGAGCGGCTTACCGAGCCGCTCGTCCGCATCGGGCCCAAGGGCGCAGGGCAGTTTCGAGGGGCGAGCTGGGAAGAGGCGCTCAGCCTCGTCGCCGCGCGTCTGGGAGCGCTCCTCGCGGACGATCCCGCGCGGATCGTCTACTCCCACTACACGGGGAGCTTCGCGCTGCTGTCCTACTTCTTCCCGATGCGCCTGATGCGCCGGCTCGGCGCAACCGAGGTCGCCCCCGACACGATCTGCAACGACGCCGGACACACCGCGCTCAGCTACGTCTACGGCACCTCGCTCGACGGCTTCGACCCGCGCACGGCCGCGGACGCGCACTGCATCCTCGTCTGGGGCGCGAATCCGTCGGCCTCGGCGCCGCACCAGCACGAGCACTGGCTCCACGAGGCACCGGGCGCGGTCATCGTCGTCGACCCGGTCCGCACCGCGACTGCGGCGCAGGCTGACCTGCATCTGCAGCCATTCCCCGGCAGCGACGCAGCGCTCGCGTTCGGGCTCCTGCACGTCCTCGCGCGCGACGGGCTGACCGACGAGCGGTTCATGCGCGAGCATGCGATCGGCGGCGGGGAGCTGCTCGAGCTCGCGGCGCCGTGCGACCCGGCCTGGACACACGATCACACGGGCGTTCCGGCGCAGGCCGTGGAGCGTGCCGCGCACCTGTACGGCGCCGGGCCGTCGCTGCTGTGGATCGGCCAGGGCCTGCAGCGCCAGCCCACCGGCGGCAACGTCGTGCGCAGCGTCGCCGCGCTGCCCGCGGTCACGGGCAACCTCGGCCGGCCCGGGTCCGGCTTCCTGTATCTCAACGGCTTCGGCAATCGCGGCATCGACGAGGACTACCTGAGCGGCGCGGACTCGTTTCCGGACGTACCGGCGCCGATCTCGCACATGGCGCTCGCCAGCCACCTGGCGGATGCGGCACGCTCGCGGGCGTTCGTCTGCTGGAACGTCAACCCGATGGGCTCCTGTCCGGACCAGCGGCGTCTGCGGCGCGCGCTGGAGCGTGAGGACCTGTTCACGGTGGTCGCCGACCTGTTCGCGACCGACACGGTCGACCTCGCGGACGTCGTGCTGCCCGCGGCAAGCTGGCTCGAGTTCGACGACCTCGTCGTCCCCTACTTCCACCGCGCGCTGTCGGCCCAGGTCAAGGCCGCCGAGCCGCTCGGCGAGGCGTTGCCCAACAGCGAGATCTTCCGCCGCCTCGCGCGAGCACTCGGATTCGACGACACACCGCTGCTGGAGCCCGACGAGGCGATCATCGCCCGCACGCTGGCGGGCACCGGGGCCGGGCTGGAGTTCTCCGAGCTCGCAGCTCGGGGAACGGTGTGGATGCCGGGGGAGGCCCCAGCGCTCCAGTTCGCCGACGGGCGCTACCCGACCCCGAGCGGACGCGTCGAGCTCGCGTGCGAGGCGGCCGCCGCCGACGGCCACGGGCGACTGCCACGCCCGATCGCCGACGCCCGCCCGCAACGCGGGCGGCTGCGGCTGCTGTCCCCCGCCTCGCCGTGGTCGCTGAACACGAGCTTCGGCAACGACGAGCGCGTTGCCGCGCGCGATGGCGAGCTGACCCTCAGCTTGACCGCGGCTGACGCGGGCGCGCTCGAGCTGTCCGACGGGCAACTTGCGCGTGTGACGAGCCCAGCCGGAAGCCTCGTCGTGCCGGTCCAGATCACCGACGCGCTGCCGGCCGGCGTGGGACTGATCCCGAAGGGCGGCTGGCCGAAGCTCCGCGCCGACGGCGCGAACGTAAACGTGCTGACTTCGGCCCAAGCGAGCGACATGGGCGCGAGCACGGCGATCCACGGGCTGGAGGTCGTGGTCACGCCGGTAGACTCGCGCGCACCTTGACGCTCGAGACCGCGGCGCTCGGTGCGTTCATGGCGCGCCACGCCCCGTTCGACGCGCTCGACCCGGCCGAGCTGCAAGCGGTGGTTGCGGTCTCCGACCCGCGCGAGTTCGCCGCGGGCGCGGCGATCCTGGTCGAGGACGGGCCGCCTGCGGGCGGTTGGTGGCTCGTGCTGAACGGGTCGATCGAGCTCTTGCACCAGGGCGAGCCGATCGAGGTCCTCGAGCCCGGCGAGGCATTTGGGCATCCGTCGCTGCTGACCGGCATGGCGCCGGCCTTCACCGCACGCGCGCGGGAAGCGTCGTCGTGCGCGCTGATTCCCCGCGCTGCCGCGCTGCGCGTCCTCGGGACGCCCGCCGGCGCCGCCTACGTTGCCCGCACGATGCGAGCGCGGCTGGTCCGCACCGGTCACACGATCCACGGCCTGCTCGACGTCGGCACCACGCCGGTGTCCGCGATCATGCGCCCCGCCGTGTTCTGCCGCGCCGACGAGACGATCCGCGCAGCGGCACGGGCACTCGGCGATGACCGAGTCGCCGCGGTGCTCGTGACACTCGCCGGCGGCGAGCTCGGGATCGTCACCGACGGCGACCTGCGCGCGGGGCTGATCGAGCGGCAACTACCGCTCGACGCCCCGGTGACGATGGTCGCTCGCGCTCCGGCGCCGAGCGTGCCGTGCGCGCAGCTCGCGGTCGAGGCCGCCGTCGACATGCTCGCCGCCGGCGCCGATTGCGTCGCGGTGCTCGATGGTGAGCGGGCATGCGGAGTGCTGTCGGCGGCCGACCTCGTCGGCCTCGACGCCCGCAGCCCTGTCGCGCTGCGCCACACGATCATGGGCGCCGCCGATGAGGACGGGCTCGTGCGCAGCGCGGGCCACCTGCCGCAGCTGTTCCGCCACCTGGTTGCAGCCGGTGTTCCGTCCCGTGACATCGGCCGCGTGCTGAGCCTCCAGCACGACGCGATCGTCGCCCGCCTGATCGCGCTGTCGATCTCCCGCCACGCGCCGGCGCCGGTGCCGTGGTCGTGGCTCGATCTCGGCAGCGCCGCCCGGCGAGAGTTCACGCTCGCCTCCGACCAGGACAACGCGCTCGCCTACGGCGAACCGCCGGCCGGCGAGGAGGCGGCGGTCGACTGCTACTTCGAGCAGCTCGGGACCGAGGTCAACGCCGGGCTGGCCCGCTGCGGAATCGGCGTCGACAACAACGGGGTGCTCGCAGGCAAGCGCCTGTGGCGGATGTCGAAGGCAAGCTGGGTGCGGACCTTCGACGAGTGCTTCGAGATCCCGGACGAATCGCACCTGATCCGCGCCACGGTGGCGTTCGACTTCCGCGCCGCCGCGGGCGCGCTCGCGATCACGGCCGAGCTTGGAGAGCGGGTCCGGGCCGCCCGAGCCCATCCGGATTTCATGCGCCTGCTGGCGCGGACCGCCTCGGGCTACCCGGTCGCGCTCGGGATGCGTGGTCAGCTCGCACCCGAGAAGCGCGGCGACGGCGCCGGCCGGATCGACATGAAGGCGGGAGCGATCATCCCGCTCGTCAACCTCGTACGGATGCACGCGATCGCGGCCGGCGTGACGATCTCCCCGACGCTCGACCGGATCGAGGCGGCTGCGAGCGCGGGCGGGATCGACCGCGCGACGGCCGAGGCTCTGAGCGAGGCGTTCGTCGTGATCAGCCGGCTGCGCTTCGAACACCACGCCGCCCAGATCGCCGCCGGGGTCACGCCCGACAACCTGATCGATCCCGGCGCGCTCGCGCCGATCGCCCGCAACGAGCTGCGCGAGGCGCTGCACGCCGTGCGCCGCGCCCAGAAGCACGTCGACATCCTGGCCGGGACGCGCTGACGCTGTAACGCCGCTCCACAATCGCGCCCGAAAGTGTGCTCGCGGACGCCATTGTGACCGCGCTGCACCGACCCTACGCTGACCAGCATGTGTGGCATAGCCGGTCTGTACACGAAGACCCCGGAGATGCGCGAGCGGCTGGGCACCGAGCTGGCGGGGATGATCGAGCAACTGGCGATCCGGGGGCCGGACAGCGCCGGCGTCGCCGTCTACCGCGACCCGGCGCCGGTGGGCGCCTGCAAGCTGTCGCTGCACTCGGCGGCCCCCGCGCCCGACTGGGAGGGACTCGCGGCCGAGCTCGAGCGAGCCTTCGGCCCTGGTGGCGCGCCGCGGGTCCGCGCCAGCCACGCCGTGTTCACGGTCGCGACTGACGCCGAACTGGCCCAGGCATGGCTCGCCGAGCACCACCCGGAGCTGACGCTGATGAGCGCCGGCCAGGCGATCGAGATCTTCAAGGAGGCGGGGCCGCCGGCGGACTTCGTCGAGCGCTTCGAGATCGCCGGGCTGGTCGGTAGCCACGCGCTCAGCCACACCCGGATGGCGACCGAAAGCCGCGTCACGACCGAACACTCGCACCCGTTCTCGACCGGCCTCGATCTCTGCCTCGTGCACAACGGCTCGCTGTCGAACCACAACCGCCTGCGCCGCGTGCTGACGCGCGAGGGGGTCCGCTTCCGGACCGACTGCGACAGCGAGGTCGCGGCGGGATACCTGACCTGGCGGATGCGGGAGGGGGCGTCGCTCGAGCAGGCGCTGGAGCACTGCCTGCAGGACCTCGACGGCTTCTACACGTTCGCCGTCGGGACGCGCGAAGGGTTCGCGGTGCTGCGCGACCCGATCGCGTGCAAACCGGCGGTCATGGCCGAGACGGACGAGTGGGTCGCGATCGCCTCGGAGTACCGGGCGATCGCCGGGTTGCCGGGGGCGGCCGACGCCGACACCTGGGAGCCGGAGCCGGGGCGCGTCTACAGCTGGGGCACGGCGCTGGTCGCGTGATGGCCGAGACGCTTTCGAGCACGCTCACCTTCGATCTCGCGGCTGAGGGGGTGCGCGAGCTCAACCGGATGCTGCACGACCCGCAATTGATCGCACCCACCCCCCAACCTGCCCGCCTGACGGTCTTGAACCCGGGCGGCAAGCACGCGATCGCCGTCGGGATCGACGGACCGTGGGAGGTCGAGATCGACGGCCACGTCGGCTACTACTGCGCCGGCATGAACCAGCACGCAACCGTCCGGATCCGCGGCAACTGCGGCGTCGGCGTGGCGGAGAACATGATGTCGGGACAGGTGATCGTCGAGGGCAGCGCCAGCCAGGCAGCGGGCGCGACCGCCCGTGGCGGTCTGCTGGTGATCTGCGGCGACGCCTCGGCCCGCTGTGGGATCTCGCTGAAGGGCGCCGACATCGTCGTCCGCGGCTCGGTCGGGCACATGAGCGCGTTCATGGCACAGAAGGGCGCGCTGGTCGTCTGCGGCGACGCCGGCGACGCGCTCGGCGATTCGCTGTACGAGGCGCGGCTGTACGTGCGCGGCAAGGTCGCCGGCCTGGGCGCCGACTGCATCGAGAAGGAGATGCGGGCCGAGCACCTGGTGCAGGTGAGCGGACTGCTTGGGGCCGCGGGCTTCGAGGATCTCGATCCGGCCGACTTCCGCCGCTACGGCTCGGCTCGCCGCCTCTACAACTTCCACGTCGACAACGCCGGGAGCTACTGATGCTGCGCGAGTCCGCCACGTTCGACCGGGCGGCGATCGCCGAGATCCAGCGGGCCGCGCGCGAGGGGATCTACGACATCCGCGGGTTCGGCGCCAAACGCCGCGTGCCGCATTTCGACGACCTGCTGTTCCTCGGCGCAAGCGTGTCACGCTACCCGCTCGAGGGCTACCGCGAGCGTTGCTCGACCGATGTCCTGATCGGCACCCGGTTCGCGCGCGAGCCCGTCCAGCTCGACATCCCGATCACGATCGCCGGGATGAGCTTCGGCGCGCTGTCGGGCCCCGCCAAGGAGGCGCTCGGCCGCGGCGCGAGCGAGGTCGGAACCTCGACGACGACCGGCGACGGCGGCATGACGCCGGAGGAGCGCGAGCACTCGACCAAGCTCGTCTACCAGCTGCTGCCCTCGCGCTACGGGATGAACCCGACCGATCTGCGCCGTGCGGACGCGATCGAGGTCGTCGTCGGCCAGGGCGCCAAGCCCGGCGGTGGCGGCATGCTGCTCGGCCACAAGATCTCCGACCGGGTCGCCGAGATGCGCGACCTGCCGGCGGGGATCGACCAACGCAGCGCCTGCCGGCACCCCGACTGGACCGGTCCCGACGACCTGGAGATCAAGATCCAGGAGCTGCGCGAGATCACCGATTGGCGGATCCCGATCTACATCAAGATCGGCGCGAGCCGCACCTACTACGACGTCGCGCTCGCCGTCAAGGCCGGCGCCGACGCGATCGTGCTCGACGGGATGCAGGGCGGCACGGCCGCCACCCAGGAGGTGTTCATCGAGCACGTCGGGATCCCGATCCTCGCCGCGATCCCGCAGGCCGTCGAGTCGCTCGTCGACCTCGGCATGCACCGCGAGGTCCAGCTGATCGTCTCGGGCGGGATCCGCACCGGCGCTGACGTCGCCAAGGCGCTGGCGCTCGGGGCCGACGCGGTCTCGATCGGCGTCGGCGCGCTGATCGCGCTCGGCGACAACTCGCCCGCATTCGATCAGGAGTACCGCGCAATCGGCTCGGCGGCGGGCTACTACGACGACTGGCAAGCCGGCCAGGACCCAGCCGGTATCTCCACGCAGGATCCCGAGCTCGCGGCCCGCCTCGACCCGATCGAGGGCGGCCGGCGTGTGGCCAACTACCTGCGCGTGCTGGCGCTCGAGACCCAGACGCTGGCGCGGGCCTGCGGCAAGTCCCACGTCCGCAACCTCGAGCCGGAGGACCTCGTCGCGCTCACCGTCGAGGCGGCCGCGATGGCCCGGGTCCCGCTCGCCGGCACGAGCTGGATCCCCGGCTCGGGTTCGCTGGGCGCTTGAACGACCAAAACGTCGCGGGTTGCGGTCGATCTGCGGGGGCTGCGCAAATCGGGCGCCCACAGCGCCCCAGCTGCGCAGGCTCGGCCCTTGGGGCAAGGCATCGTGACGTTCTGGTCGTTCACGCGGCGGCCGTGGAGGACGGCTCCAAGCCGTCCGCAGACGCGATCGCGTCGCACCCCACAGCCAAACCGCACCCCAGCCGAGGCAGCGCCGCGACTGCGGACGGCTACGGGCCGTCCGACCCAGAGATCTGCGCGGGACCAGAACAGACCTGATGGGCCCCCGAAGTGCGTCCAACCGAGCGCAGGCGGCCGGCAGCGGCGCTGCCCGCGATCAGCATCAGCACCCCGTAGACGCCGGGAACCACCCCGGCCGCCGGGCCGAACGCCTGCGTCGCGAGCGCCGCCGCGACCGCGAAGTCGCGCATCCCGATCGCGAACGCTCCCGCCGTTCCCGCCCTGCCCGAGACCCGGCTGCGCCAGGCCGCCGCGACCATCGCCGAGCAGGCCAGGAACGCCGCCCCGGCGCCGATCGCAAGACCGAGCCGGTGCGCTCCCCGCTCGCCTGACAGCGACGCGTACACGAGCGCCACGACGGCGACCGCCGCGACGCCCTCGCGCTGCTCGTCGACCGCGCCCAGTGCCGGGATCACCGTCCGTAGCCCGACGCCGGCCGCGAGCGGCGCGAGCACGACGAGCGCGAAGCGTCCGAGCAGCGCGCCCCCATCGACGTGAACGCCGCCGCCGAGCCAGGCGATCGCCAGCGGGCCGAACACGGCGGCGACAATCAGCGAACCCATCACCGCGCCCAGCGCGATCGCCGCGTCGGCGCCCGCCAGCGCGACCAGCCCAACCGCCGCCACCTCGGAGCTCGACAACCCGCATGCCAGCAGCCCGTCGCGGACCTCCCCGGCGCCGAACGCGCGCCCGAGCGCCCAACCGATCGCGCCGAGGACGAGGAATGGGAGCACCGACAGCAGCGCGACCGCCGTCGCCTGCGCGCGCAGCCGCGCGAGCTCGACCGCCGGGATTCCGAGCGCGGTCGCGAGCACGAGCACAGCCAGAAGCACGTCGCTGCGGTGCGCGACCGCCCCCGAGGGCAGTGCGAGCGCAAGCACCGCGGCCAGCAGTGCCAGCGGGGTCAGAAAGCGCGGAACGGCGGCGAGCTTGCTCAAGACCCGCCACCAAGCGCCCGCGTGAGCGCCTCTGCAGCGTCGAGCAACGGTGCAAGCACAGCCGTCGGGTCGGGCAGGCGGGCGGCGGGCGCCTGTACGCCGAGGATCGCCGCCAGCTCGCCGCCCCGACCGAACACCGGCGCCGCGATTGCGTTGACGTCGATCTCGCGCTCGCCAAACACCGTGGCGAAGCCGCGCTCGCGGACGGCGCGAATCTCCGAGGCGAGGTCGGCGCGGTCGGTGATCGTGCGCGGCGTCAACGGACGCAGGTCGCGCTCGCGGGGGAGCGGGCGGCCGCCGAAGGCGAGCATCACCTTGCCGACCGCGGTCGCGTGCAGGACGCTCGGACGCCCGAGCCGCGCCATGCTGACGACGCTGGCGCGCGAGGGGACCGAGTCGACCGTGATCGTCTCGCGCTCACCGGGCAGCGACAGCGTCGCGGTCTCGCCCGTGCGCTCCATCAGCTCGACCAGCAGCGGCCGCGCGAGCGCCTGCACGTCGAGGCGCGACAGGACCCGATCGGCGAGCGTGACGAGCGCGAGCCCGAGCCGGTACGGGCCGCCGGTGGGGTCTCGCTGGACCATCCCGGCGGCCTCGAGCGTCGCGAGCAGGCGCGACGCCGTGGAGGCGTTGACGCCGATCCGACGTGCGAGCTCGTTGACCCCGAGCCCGGCCTCGCTGTCGCGGAGCTCCTCGAGCAGCTGCAGCGCACGCACCACCGACCCGACCGTTCGTTGCGCCATTGGCAATAGTATTGCGCACTGCGCTTGTGTCGGTCTAGACTGCCAGCGCGTGTCGTTCGTCCTCACCTGCCCGATCTGCGGCCCCCGCGAGGTGACCGACTTCGCCTTCGGCGGCGAGCTCTCGAGCCGTCCCAAGCAGCCGCCTGGCTTCCGCGAGCTGTGCGAATACAACTACTTCCGACGCAACGTCGCCGGGGTCCAGCGCGAGTGGTGGTACCACCGCTCGGGCTGCCGCACCTGGTTCCAGGCAGACCGCGACACGCGCACGAACGAGGTGCTCCGAGTGGGTCTGCCCGGGAGCTTTGAGGCGTGAACCGGCTGCCGCCCCAGCCGGGCGAGCGGATCGACCGCAACCGCAGCCTGACGTTCACGTTCGACGGCAAGCCGGTCGACGCGCTCGAGGGCGACACGATCGCCTCGGCGCTGTTCGCCGCCGGCCGCCGAACGTTCTCGCGCAGCTTCAAGTACCACCGGCGCCGCGGGCTGCTGTGCTGCTCGGGCGCCTGCGCCAACTGCCTCGTCCAGGTCGATGGGGCCCCGGGAATCCGCGCGTGCACCGAGCCGGCCCGCCCCGGAGCGGTCGTCGAGCACATGAACGCCCGGCCCAGGCTCGACTTCGACGTGATGTCGATCACCGACCGGATCGGCGGCCCGTTCACGCCGCCCGGTTTCTACTACAAGACGTTCAAATGGCCGCGCAAGGCGTGGCCGCTGTACGAGAAGGTCTTGCGTAACGCAGCCGGACTCGGCACGCTCCCGCAGACTCAAGGCGAGCGTACCTGGAAGACCGAGTACCGCCGCCGCCACGCCGATCTGCTCGTGATCGGCGGCGGCGCGGCGGGCCTGGCCGCCGCGACCACCGCCGCGCGGCTCGGAGCCGACGTCGTGCTCGTCGACGAGAACCCGGTGCTCGGTGGACGCCTGCTGTGGGAGGGCGGCCACCAGCTCGCCGCCGAGCTCGCAGGCCGGGCGCAGGCTGCCGGCGTCGAGCTGCTGACGGGCGCGTCGGCGCTCGGGCACTACGACGGCCTCATCGCCGTCTGGCAGGACTCGACGCTTCACCAGATCCGATCGCGCCACCAGCTGTTCGCGACCGGCGCGATCGAGCAGCCGCTGATGTTCGCGGGCAACGACCTCCCCGGGGTGATGCTGTCGGGCGGCGCCGAGCGGCTGATGGCGCTCTACAGCGTGGCGCCGGGCCGCCGCGCGGTGCTCGTCACCTCATCCGATCGCGGCCTCACCGCCGCCGTCCGCCTCCGCCGCGCCGGGTTGCAGATCGACGCGGTCGCGGACCTGCGCGAGACTCGATCTGCTGCCGCCAACGCCACAGCATCCAGCGGCGTCGAGCTGTTGAGCGGCTGGACGGCGGTGGCGGCGACCGGCCGCCGGCAGGTGCAGGCGGTCACGCTCGCCCCGGTTGCGAGCGTCGCGCCCGGCGCCGGCCCGATGCCGCGCCGCGAGCTGCAGTGCGACCTGCTGATCGTCTCCGGCGGCGACGCCCCCGCGGTCTCGCTGCCCTCCCAAGCGGGGGCAAGCGCCGCCTACGACGCGGACAGCGGCACGTTCCGGCTCGCGCCAACGCCGCCCACCGTGTCCGCCGCCGGACAGCTTACCGGCCACGGCGGCGTCCGCGCCGCGGGCATCTCCGGCGAGCTCGCGGGCCTGCGCGCCGCCGCCGCGCTCGGGCTGGCCGCCTCCGCCGAGCACGATCAGCGCGTCGCCGAGCTCGAGCAGCGCCTCCGCGCCGAGCTGACCGAGGCCGACACCGAGGCGCCGCCGCCGCCCGATTGCGGCGATCCCCGCTGGGGCCGCACGTTCGCGTGCCTGTGTGAGGACGTCAGCGCGAAGGACATCCACCGAGGCGTCGAGGAGGGTTACGACTCGATCGAGCTGTGCAAGCGGTTCACGACCGTGACGATGGGGCCGTGTCAGGGACGGATGTGCCAGCTCGCGTCGGTCCGGCTGATCGCCCGCGAAACGGGACAGTCGCTGACCGCGGTCGGCACCACGACCGCGCGCCCGCCGTGGTCGACCGTCCCGCTCGGCGCGCTCGCGGGCGTCCCGCTCGAGCCCGCCAAGCGGACGCCGATGCACGCCGGCCACCTCGAGCTCGGCGCGAACATCAAGTGGGCCGGCGACTGGCAACGCCCGTACGACTATGGCGACCCGGACGCCGAGGTCAAAGCCGTGCACGAGGCCGCCGGGCTGATCGACGTCTCGACGCTTGGCAAGCTGCTCGTCAGCGGCCCCGATGCGGGCCTGTTCCTTGACCGCCTGTACCCCAACCGGCTCTCGAACCTGAAGCCCGGGAGGGTCCGCTACGGCGTGCTGACCAACGACGCGGGGCGGATCATGGACGACGGAACCGTGTGCCGGCTCGACGAGGACACGTTCTACGTGACGACGACCTCGAGCGGCGCCGGCGCCGTCGAGCAATGGTTCTCCTGGTGGCTCGCCGACTGGGGACTCGACGTCGAGCTGACCGACGTGACGCAGGCGCTGTGCGCCGTCAATCTCGCGGGCCCGCGAGCCCGCGAGATCCTCAGCCGGGTCACCGAGCTCGACATCTCGCGCGAGGGGTTCGCCTACCTCGATGCCCGCCAGGCGCCGGTCGCCGGCGTGAATGCGCTGCTGCTGCGGATCGGCTTCGTCGGCGAGCTCGGCTACGAGATCCACGCCCCCGCCGCGCACGGCGAGCAACTGTGGGAAGCGCTGCTCGCCGCCGGCGCGCAGGACGAGATCCGACCGTTCGGGCTCGAGCCCCAGCGCGTGCTCCGCCTCGAGAAGCAGCACATCATCGTCGGCCAGGACACCGACTCGGAGTCGAATCCGTACAACGCGGCGATGCCGTGGGCGGTCAAGCTCGACAAGGACGAGGAGTTCATCGGCAAGTGGGCGCTCGCGCGCGCCGCCGGCGGCGCGGCGCAGGCGACGCTCGTCGGCTTCAAGCTCGGGAACGGCCAGGTCCCCTTGGAAGGCGCCGCGATCCTCGACCCCGCCGGCGCCGCTGCCGGGCAGGTGACGAGCGCGCGGCGCTCGCGCCGGCTGGCGACCGTGATCGGGATGGCATGGGTGCCGGCCGCGCTCGCCACCGACGGCGCGACCGTGACGATCGCCGACCGGGGCTCGCGGCTGCAGGCGACGGTCGTGACCGAGCCGTTCTACGACCCCGGCGGCGAGCTCCTGCGATCGTGACGAGCCTCGCGTTCCTCTCCCCCACCCCCCACGAGGCGGTCGCGCGCTCGCCGATGGAACGGCTGGCGCGCGCCGCCGGCGCGGTCGTCGAGCTGCGCGACGGCTGGAACGCGCCGGTGTCCTACGGGGCGATTGTCGCCGAGCGGGCCCGCGTCGCGCAGTCGGTCGGCTTCGCCGACCGCTCGCGGATCCGAAAGCTCGAGCTGCGCCACAGCGGCACCGCAGACCTGACGCCGGTGCGGCTCCCCGGAACGGCGACGCGCACGAGCGACGGCGGCTGGCGCTGCCCCGTGACTCCCGAGCGAACGCTCGTGCTCGGCGGCAGCGGGGAGCTCCCCGCGGGCGCGCTCGACCTCACCTGCGCCCACGCAGCGCTCGAGCTCGCCGGCCCGCTGGCCGGCGAGTGCCTGGCCCGGTTCTGCGCGATCGACGTCCGCCCCGCGGTGCTCGGAGTCGGCGGCTTTCGCCCCGGCTCGGTCGCGCGCACCCCCGGCTACGTGCTGCGCACCGGCCCGAGCGCGCTGCTGATCCTGACCGGCTGGGCGTACGGCGAGTACCTGTGGGAGACGGTCGCGACCGCGGCGGCGCGGCTCGGTGGCGGACCGGTTGGGGAGGACGCCCTCGATGCGTGAGATCTTCCGGCCAGCGCGGATGTGGCGCCCGCGCGGCGAGCTGCGCTCCTCCTACGACGTCGTGATCATCGGCGGCGGCGCGCACGGCCTGGCCACGGCCTACTACCTCGGGCAGCGGGGCGTCAAGAACGTCGCCGTGCTCGAGAAGGGCTACATCGGCTCGGGCGCGGCCGGCCGCAACACGACGATCCTGCGCTCCAACTACAAGACGCCGGAGGGCGCCCGCTTCTACGACGCCTCGATCAAGCTGTACGAGCGGCTGTCGCTCGAGCTCGACTTCAACATGCTGTTCTCGCAGTGCGGCCACCTGACGCTCGCGCACTCCGACCGGGCGATGTTCGTGATGGCCAACCGCGCCGAGGTCAACCGCCTGAACGGGATCGACTCGCAGCTCGTCGACACGGCGCAGGTCGCCCGGCTGTGCCCCCAGCTGAACGTCTCCCCTGAGGTGACCTATCCGATCATGGGCGCGCTGTACCACCCCCCCGGAGGGATCATCCGGCACGACGCCGTCGTCTGGGGGTACGCCCGCGGGGCCGACCGCGCCGGCGTCGAGATCCATCCGTACACGGAGGTCACCGGACTCGAGCGCGCCGGTGAGCGGATCACGGCGGTGCAGACCAATCGTGGCCGGATCGAGGCCGGGCAGGTCGTCAGCGCGACTGCCGGCTGGAGCTCGATCGTGTGCGATCTGGCGCGCGTTCCGCTCCCGATCACCACCCATGTCCTGCAGGCGTGCGTGACCGAGCCGGTCAAGCCGCTGCTCGACGTCGTGATCGTCTCCTCGCAGATGCACGTCTACATCTCGCAGTCGGACCGGGGCGAGTTCGTGATGGGCTCCGAGATCGAGCCGTGGACCACCTACCGGATGCAGGGCACGCTCAACTTCCTGCAGGACCTGAGCCGGCACGTGCTGGAGCTGTTCCCCCAGCTCGAGCACGCACGGCTGCTGCGAGCGTGGGCCGGCCTGTGCGACCTGACGCCCGACTACAGCCCGATCCTCGGGCGGACCGAGGTGGAGAACTTCCACGTAAGCGCCGGCTGGGGGACGTATGGCTTCAAAGCGGCGCCGATCGTCGGCGCGACGCTCGCCGAGCTGGTCGCGACCGGCCGCACGCCCGAGCTGATCGCGCCGTTCGCGCTCGAGCGCTTCTACGAGGACCGCCTCGTGTCCGAGCTGGCAGCCGCCGCGGTCAGTCACTGAACGCGCCCCCAAACCGGGTTGCTACCCGGCTCGCACGCCACTAGAGTGTCGCAGGCGGGAACCGGTAATCCGATTTCTGGGGGTTCATGATGTCAGGGAAGTCTTTGCGCCGGCGCACGTGTGTGCCGGCAATCGCCGCGCTGTCGGCATCGCTGTGCATGGGAGCAGCAGCGGCGGCACCGGCCGCCCAAGCGGACTCGGCGCGCGCAACGCTGTCAGGTACCGCTGCGCCCGCCCAGGTCCAAGCCGCCGCAACCGGCGCGGTCAGCGGATCGACCCAGGTCAACTTCGACCTGGTCCTGAAGCTGCGCGACCAGGCCGGCGCGGTCGCGCTGCTGAAGGCGGTCTCAACGCCCGGCAGCGCCGAGTACCGCGACTACCTGACCGCCGCCCAGTGGCAGGCCGAGTTCTCGCCGACCGCGGCGCAGGTCGCCCAAGCCGAGCAGTGGCTCACCGGTCAGGGCTTCAGCCTCGGCGCGGTCGCCAAGGACCGGACCACGATCTCCGCCTCGGGCACCGCGGCCCAGGTCGAGTCGGCGTTCGGCACGACGCTCGAGAACTACAAGGTCGCCGGGCACACGCTGCGCATGGCCGCACGCGACCTCAGCGTGCCCGCCTCACTCGCCGGCGTCGTCGTCGGCGCCGCCGGCGTCAACCAGACGCTGATGACCCCGGCGTCCGCCGGCAACAACCCCGACGTCGCCGGCTCGAGCTCGAGCTCTAGCTCTAGCGATGCGACCACGGACCAGGATCCGCCGGCGCCCGGCGCGTTCCTCACGCACCCGCCATGCAGCACCTCCTACGGCCAGGACACGACGACCGTCAGCCCGTCGTTCGGCGGCGGGTATCCGGACACCGTGCCGGATGTCGTCTGCGGCTACCAGCCCGGCCAGCTGCGGTCCGGTTACGGGCTCACGAGCGCCAACACCGGGGCAGGTGCGACGGTCGCGATCATCGACGCGTACGACTCGTCGACGATCGGCGCCGACGCGACCAAGTACTTCTCGACCTATGCGCCGAGCGAGCCGTTCTCGGCGGCTGACTTCACGCAGATCGACATGACGCCGTACGACGATCAGTCGGAGTGCGGAGCATCGGGCTGGCTCACCGAGCAGGCGATCGACGTCGAGGCGGTCCACTCGATGGCCCCCGACGCCCACATCGTCTACGTCGGAGGAGCCGACTGCACCGACACCGGGCTGCTCGGCGCGGTGCAGTACGTGGTCGACAACGACCTCGCCAACGTCGTGACCGACTCGTGGGCGGACACCGCCGGCGACCTGCTGGACGACGCGGCGACCAAGACGGCGTACGACGACGAGTTCATTGAGGCCGGCACGGAGGGAATCACGGAGCAGTTCTCCTCCGGCGACGACGGTGACAACTTCTACCTCACCGGGTTCTCGTCGCCGAACTACCCGTCCGACAGCCCGTACGTCACGTCGGTCGGCGGCACCTCGCTCGAGGTCGGCGCCGACGGCTCGCGGATCGGCGAGTACGGCTGGGACACGGGCCGCTCGTTCCTGTGCACGGCGAACATCGTCGGCGACAAACCGGGCTGCACGACAAGCACCGTGAACACCTGGCTGCCCGCCGGGCCTGACGGGATCAGCGGTGGCTACACGAGCTACTACTACCTGCAGCCGTGGTACCAGGCCGGCGTCGTCCCGGCCGACCTGTCGGAGCGCAACGCGGCGATCTACGGGCCGATCCCGCTCCGGGTCGATCCGGACATCTCGCTCGACGCCGACCCGGGCACCGGCTTCCTGATCGGGCTGCACCAGACGTTCACCCTCGGGAAGCTGTCGTTCCCGCTGTACTCGACGACCCGCTACGGCGGCACGAGCCTCGCCTCGCCGATCCTCGCGGGGATCGTCGCGGACGCCGACCAGGCGGCCGGGTCTGCACTCGGATTCGTCAACCCGGCGCTCTACCGGATGGACACCGAGGACCCGTCGTCGATCAACGACATCCTCGCAACGCCGCTCCTCGGCAACTTCCGCGAGGACTACGCGGGGGCGCTGGGGGTCGGGATCAACAACGGCGTGACGTACGCGACCGGCACCGCCGAGAGCTACCGGGAGCTGTTCTACTCCGGCCCCGAGACGTACTGTGACTCGACCGGAGACTGCTTCAGCCGGACGGAGCCGCTGACGACGGGCCCGGGCTATGACAGCCTGACCGGGCTCGGCTCGCCTGGGACCGACTTCATCGGCACCCTGGCGACGTGCT
>Ga0302308_10001116_pt1 | contig 21874 bp, 22 predicted proteins | sample III_Palsa_E3_3_FD_200531 | JGI IMG/M metagenome (GOLD analysis project Ga0302308, IMG submission 200531) | Peat permafrost microbial communities from Stordalen Mire near Abisko, Sweden - III_Palsa_E3_3 | ecosystem: Environmental > Terrestrial > Soil > Palsa > Peat permafrost | place: Sweden...
GCCGCGGCGCACGTCACTGTGGATGACCGCCTCGGCGCTGTTCCCGTCGGGGTCGCACAGGAACGCCCCGTAGTAGCTGGCGGTGTACTGCGGGCGTTCGCCTGGCTCGCCGTCGTCTGTGCCACCCGCGCTCAGCCCGGCGCGCCAGAAAGCTCGCCGAGCGCGGTGCGATAGAAGCGCTCCGACGCGGAGCGGTCGGAGACCCGGATCCTGACGTGGTCGAACATCAGCAGTGGCGCAGTATCGTCGCAGCATGGCGATCGAGGATGGGGTCAATGGCGAGGCATCCAGTTGGGATGCGCCGTCGCCCCGACTCAGGGTACTGCGGCACTACGAGGTGGCGGCATGCACGCTCGTCGCGCTGATTCTCGCGGTGATCATCACCGTCGTGGTCGACGCCACCGTCGCCGGCGTGACTGCCGTGATCGGCGTGATCCTCGTCGGCGCGATCGCGGACGTCATCGCCGGTCGGCGGGTGCGGGCCTGGGGTTACGCCGAGCGTGCGGAGGACCTGCTGGTCAAGCGAGGTGTGATGTTCCGTCGGATGTCGGTGATCCCCTACGGACGCATGCAGTACGTAGAGGTCACCGCCGGTCCATTCGAGCGGGCGTTCGGGTTGGCCACCGTGCAGATGCACACCGCGGCGGCCGCGAGCGACGCGCGGATTCCCGGGCTGCCTGCCGTGGAGGCGGCTCGCCTTCGCGATCAGCTGACCTCCTTGGGCGAGGCTCACGCGATGGGGCTATGAGCGAGCCGCTCGCTCCCGAGCCACCGGCGGGACTCTCCCCGCCGCAGCCGCGGGCACTGGCTGGACTGGGGGGCGACTGGCAGCGGCTGCATCCACTGTCACCGTTGGTGAGGGCTGGGCGGGGTGTGCTGACGATCGTCGTGATCGTGCTGATCCCCACGGTCGCCAGCCGCCAGGGCTCTCTGGGAAACGATCTCGCTCACGTCGGCGTCCTCGTCGTCATCTTCGTGCTCGGGGTGATCTCCTGGCTGGTCACGCGGTGGCGCGTGGAGGGCGGAGTCCTGCGGGTGGAGAGCGGCCTGATTCGGAGGACCTCGGAGCGCTTCCCGCTGAGCCAGATCCAGGCGATCGACACCGTCCGCCCAGGCCTGGCCCGGGTCTTCGGCCTGACCGAGCTGCGGATCCGATTGGCCAGCGGCAGCGGCAAGGCGGGCCGCCTGGCCTATCTGACTAACGCGGAGGCCGAGACGCTGCGGGCTCGCCTGCTGGCGCTGAGCCACGGCGTGGCCGAGGCCGCGCCCGCTTCGCCCGCGCCGACGCCCGAGCAGACACTGGTGAGTGTCCCGCCTGGCCAGCTGTTTGCCTCCCTACTGCTCACCGGGACCGGCCTGGTGCTCGAGCTCGCGATCGTGGGCCTGCTCGTACTTGCGATCGTCGCGCCCGCCGTAGAGTCAGCCGCGATCAGCGCCGGGGCGGTAGGGCTGCTTGGCCTGGCGGTCAGCCTGTTCCGCCGCTTCAACGGCGACTACCGCCTCACCGTGACCGACGCCCCTGACGGGCTGCGACTGCGTGCGGGCCTGGTTGAAACCTCAGCCGAGACGATCCCACAGGGCCGGATTCAGGCCATCCGCATGATCGAGCCGTTGGCGTGGCGGCCGTTTGGCTGGTGCCGGTTGGAAGTGGACGTCGCCAGCCAGAAGTCCAAGGGCCGCCAGGACCGCAATCAGGCTAAGGCCGCTCGCGCCCTGCTCCCGGTGGGTAGCCGAGAGCAGGGCGCCTTGCTGGTGGCCAAGGTGTTCCCGGGCCTGCCCAGCGAGCGGCTCGCGCCACCCGCTCGCGCGCGCTGGAAGTCGCCGCTGCGCTTCCACTACCTGTCGTGCGCGGCCAACGAGCGCTACGCGGTCGCCACCAGTGGTCGACTGCAGCGCGCGACCGACTGGGTGCCTCTGGAGAAGGTGCAGAGCATCCGGCTACTCGAGGGCCCGATCCAGCGCCGGCTGCGGCTGTCCAGCATCCATCTCGACACCGCTGGCCGGAAGGTTCACGCTGTGCTGCGCGACCGGGATCGAATGGAGGGTATGCAACTGCTGGGGGAACTGCCGGACCAGTGTCGCCACGCCCGGCAATTGGAGGACCGCAGTCACAGATCTAGCTGAGACGCAAATGTGACGTAGATGCCTGAACGAGTTGATGGCTCTCCTGCGAGACTTCGAAGCATGTCACCCCGAGACCACGGTGCCGAGCGCCGCGCCAGCCTGGCGCGGGCGCTGCTGTACCTGGTTTGCGGCGCCTCGCCCGACGCCAGCGAGCTGCCGGATCTGCTGCGCGGGGCGGTCGCGGGGGGCGTTGATGTGGTGCAGCTGCGCGAGAAGCAGCTACCAGATTCAGAGCTAGTTGCGGTCGCGAACGCCACCCGCGCGCTGTGCGAGCGCCTGGGCGCGCTGCTGATCGTCAACGACCGCCCGTGGGTGGCGCTGGAGGCTGGCGCTGACGGCGTCCATGTGGGACAAGACGACATGTCGGTGGCGGACGTCCGCGAGCTCGTCGGCGCGGATGTGCTGATCGGTCTGTCAACGCACTCGCCGGAGCAGATCGACGCGGTAGATGCGGGCGTGGTGGACTACATCGGGGTGGGGCCGATCCACGAGACGCCCACCAAGCCGGGCCGCGAGGCTGTGGGCCTGGAGCTGGTCCGCTACGCCGCAGCCCACGCCCCGGTGCCGTTCTTCGCGATCGGCGGCCTGGATGCGGGCAATCTCGCGGCGACGCTCGACGCGGGTGCGAGCCGAGCGTGCGTGCTGCGGGCGATCGCCGGAGCAGCGGATCCTGAGCGGGCTGCACGGGAGCTGCGCGACATCCTCGACACGCGCCCGCTGGAGCGCTCGAGTTGACGCCCGAGCAGAGCGAGCCACGCGAACGCGGTCGCCCAGGCCGCGTGCCATTGCCACCACTGCAGCCGCTGGGGGAGGACGAGCGCCCGCTGGCGCTGCTGATCGCTGCGGGCGTGTGTGTGGTGCTGGCGGTGGTGGTGCTCGCAGGCGGACTGACGATCCACGACCTTGCCCGGCACGGCGGATCGCTGGCGGGCGCGATCTTCCTGGCGGTGATCCTGGCGCTGCTGGCGCTTGGCATGTACCGTCGCCGCTACCTGGCGGTGCTCAGCTTCCAGGCGCTGCTCACCTTTCAGATCCTTGCTACCTCGCTTGCGCTGGTGATCGCGACCTCGTTGCTTACGGCGGCGCTGTGCCTGCTCGGCATCGGCCTGGCGGGGTGGCTGTTCTGGAAGTTGGTACGCGTGATGGGGCGCATTCAGGCTGGCGAACGCGGGGACGAGAGCTAGCGCTCACGCGAGGGCCCGGTCGCACGCCAACCTTTCGATAGGCTCAGCTCCGATGGCTGAGAGCTCATACGACTGCATCGTCATCGGCTCCGGACCGGGTGGTTACGTGGCCGCGATTCGCGCTGCTCAGCTGGGCCTGAAGACCGCTGTGGTGGAGCGCGACAAGCTCGGTGGGCGCTGCTTGAACTACGCGTGCATCCCCGCCAAGGCGGTGCTGCGCTCAGCTGATCTGCTGTCGGAGATCCGCGAGTCTGAGGAGTTCGGCTTGAAGGTGAGCGGCGTCGAGATCGACTATGCGGCGATCCAGGCACGCCGTGAGAAAGTGGTCAACACGCTCACCTCAGGCGTAGGCGCATTGTTCAAGAAAGGCGGGATCGACGTCATCGGGGGCGCCGGCAAGGTGACCGCTGACGGCGACGTGCTGGTGGACGTGTTTGGCGCGGAGCCTCAGGCAATAGCTGCTGGCAGTGTGATCCTTGCGACCGGCTCGCTGCCGCGGCCGATCCCTGGAGTGCAGTTCGGCGGGCGCGTGATCGGCACAGAGGAGGCGTGGGCGTTGCAGCAGCTGCCAGCGCGCCTGGCGGTTGTCGGCGCGGGCGCATCCGGCGCTGAGATCGCCTCCGCATACGCTCGTCTGGGCAGCGAGGTGCTGCTGCTGGAGGCGCTGGACCGCGTGCTGCCAACCGAGGATGCCGACATCTCGCGCCTGGTGGAGCGCGGCCTCAAGCGCCAGGGGATTGGCGTGCACACAAGCACCCCTGTTACGGACGTGGCCGCAGGCGAGGATGGCGTCACATTCTCTTACGGCTCGGAGTCCGCGCAGGTTGACTATCTGGTGATCGCTGCGGGACGCGGAGCGGATGTAGAGGGGCTCGGCCTGGCCGAAGCGGGCGTGGAGCTTGGCGAGCGCGGCCTGATACAGGTCGATGGCGCGCTGCGCACCTCACGCGCAGGCGTGTACGCGATCGGCGACCTCGTCCCCGGGCCAGCGCTCGCACACAAGGCGTCTGATGAGGGGATCATCGCTGCGGAGACCATTGCCGGGCTGCAAACCCATCCGATCTCCTACGTGGACATTCCACGCGCGACCTTTTGCACGCCCAACGTCGGCTCGTTCGGCCTGACCGAGGCGCAGGCGCGCGAGCAGGGCTATGACGTGGTGGTCGGCAAGGTGCCCTATGGCGCTGTGGGTGGCGGGACCGTGTACGGCGACCGCACCGGCCTGGTGAAGGTTGTCGGCGAGAGTAAGTACGGCGAGCTGCTCGGCGGACACATCGTGGGCGCGCGCGCCACGGAGCTGATTCAAGAGCTTGTGAACGTGCGTGCGCTCGAGGGCGGCTTCCCGGAGCTGGCGCGGATCATCCACGGACACCCGACGCTGTCGGAGGCCGTAATGGAGGCGGGACGCGCCGCCGACGGCTGGCTGATCCACGGCTGAGCACCGGATCCCCACCCTTCCCGAGGACGTGTCCTCTCCCATAGCTGCCTTCTACTTCGACCTCGCCAGCCCGGTGGCATACCTCGCCGCCGAGCGCGTGCTGCACGTGCTCGGAGGCCCCGCCGAGTGGCGGCCTGTGCTTGCGAGCGAGCTGAGGAGCGCCAGCGGCGAGCACGCTGGCATCAGTCCCTGTGCAGACACCACGATCGAGCAGGAGCTGCGCGTTGCGATCGAACGCCGCGCGCGGGAGCTCGATCTGCAGCCGCTGCGCTGGCCGGCGCCGTTCCCGTTTGACAGCTCGCTGGCGATGCGCGTGGCCACGTACGCTGCGTCGATCGGCCGTACGGTGCCGTTCGCACAGGCGGCCTTTCGACAGGCGTTCGCCGGCGGGCACTCGCTCGAGAACCCTGACTTCGTGCTGATCGCGGCGGCCGCGTGCGAGATGCACCCTGCTGCGGTGCTGCGCGGGGCGGAGCTGCGCTCGACCGCGCAACGACTCGCCGACGTCACCGCCGAAGCGGCGAGCGTGGGCGTCACAGACGTGCCGGCAATCGTGGTCGGTGGGGACGTGTTCCTCGGCGAGGACGCGCTCGAGCGCGCAGCGGCGCGTATGCGCACTGAAGACACGGCTGCTACGGCTGGCAGGTCGGCGGGATCACAATGAAGGCGAGCCACGCTTACCACTTGATCGTGACCCGCGGCGGGCTCACGCCAGCGCCGCTGGCTGACCCCACGCGCGTGGACCACATCGAGGTGGTTGAGGTGGACAGCGGCGAAGCGGTGCTGTTCTGGGACCGCCCGCCGCGGGAGGCGTCGAAGCTGTCGCGGGCGCTGCGCGCGGACATGGCACAGCTGGAGGCGGAGGACTTCATGGCGCGCTGGAGTACCGTGGAGCATTGATGGCAAGCCCGCCTGAACCAAGCCTGCCCGAGCCTGAGAGCGCGCGTGAGTGGCTTGAGACGATGACGCTGATCCGGCGCTTCGAGGAGCGGGCCGGCGAGATGTACGCGCGGGCGAAGATTGGCGGCTTCCTGCACCTGTCGATCGGTGAGGAGGCGACGATCGTGGGCAGCGCGCGGGCGCTGGCCGACAGTGACTACCTGATCTCCACCTACCGCTCCCACGGCCATGCGTTGGTACGCGGCACACCGCCTGAGAATGTGATGGCGGAGCTGTTTGGTCGCGTCGATGGCTGCTCTGGCGGGCGCGGTGGCTCGATGCACATGTTCGACCTGGCGCGACGCTTCATGGGTGGTTACGGGATCGTGGGCGGCAACCTGCCGATCGCTGCTGGGATCGCGCTGGCGAGCGACTACAAGGGCACTGACGAGGTGACACTGTGCGTGTTCGGCGACGGTGCATCCAACCAGGGCACGTTTGGCGAGACGCTCAACATCGCCGCGCTGTGGCGGCTGCCGGTGGTGTTCATGGTCACCAACAACCAGTTCGGCATGGGTACCGCGTTGGGGCGCCACTCGGCGGTCACCGACCTGCAGCGCAAGGGCGAGAGCTTGGGCGTGCCGGGCATGCGTTGCGACGGCATGGACGTGTTGGATACCTATGCGGTGGTGGGGGAGGCAGTGCGGCGCGTGCGCGAGGAGCGCCGCCCAGTACTGGTGGAGGCGGTGACCTACCGTTTCCGCGGGCATTCGATGGCCGACCCGGAGCAGTACCGCACGAAGGAGGAGGTCGCGCAGTGGCGCGAGCGCGACCCGATCCCAGCGTTCGCGCAGCGGCTGTTGCGCGAACGCGTGATCGACGAGCCCGAGCGCCAGCGGATCGACGAGCGGGCGCTCGCGCGTGTGGACGCGGCAGTGGAGTTTGCCGAGGCCTCGCCGTTCCCGGCTGCGGAGTCGCTGTATGACGACGTGTATGTGCTTCCCCGTTCGGGCACAGGCGAGCTCGAGGTACGCGGCTGGTACTCGCTGCAGACAACTGACGGTGGCGCGAGCGAGCAATCGCACGAAGGCCAGCCAGACGACGGCGCGCTGGCTGCGGCCAACGACGAGATCCCCCAGCAGCTTACGGATGCGCTGGCGGCGGGCGAGGATGGCCGCGAAACCCCAGAGGAGGTCTCCTGATGGCGCAGATGCGCTACCGCGAGGCGCTGAACGCAGCGCTACGCGAGGAGCTGGCGCGCGACGAGCGCGTGATCCTGATGGGCGAGGACATCGGCGTGTTTGGCGGCGCGTTCAAGGTGACTGACGGCCTATTGGCGGAGTTTGGCGAGCGCCGCGTGCGTGACACGCCGATCTCGGAGAACACGATTGTGGGCGTCGGCGTGGGCGCTGCGATGACGGGGCTCAGACCGGTGGTTGAGCTGATGACAATCAACTTCGCGCTGCTGGCGTTCGATCAGATCGTGAACCATGCAGCGCATATCCACTACATGTTTGGTGGCCAGGCGCGGGTGCCGCTGGTTGTGCGCATGCCTCAGGGCGCAGGCCACCAGCTCGGCCCCACCCACTCGCACTGCCTGGAGTCACTGTTCCTGCACATCCCCGGCCTGCTGGTCGCTGCGCCGGCGACCGCAGCCGATGCAAAGGGCCTACTGAAGAGCGCAATCCGCGACGAAAACCCGGTTATCTTCATTGAGCACGAGTCGTTGTATGGCGTCCGCGGCGAGGTGCCCGACGATGAGGAGCACCTCGTTCACTTCGGCCAGGCGCGCGTGGCGCGCGAGGGCTCGGATGTGACTGTGGTGGGCGTCTCGCGGATGGCGCTGACAGCGGAGCGCGCGGCGCAGACGCTGGCCAGCGAGCATGGTGTGCAGGCGGAGGTGATCGATCCGCGCACGCTGCGCCCGCTCGACCTAGACACGATCCTGGCGTCGGTTGCGAAGACCAACCACTGCGTGATCGTGGAGGAGGGCTGGCCGCACGGCGGCGTCGGCGCGAACCTGGCGGCGCTCATCTCAGAACAGGCCTTCGATGACCTCGACGCACCCGTCCAGCGGGTGACTGGAGCGGACGTGCCGATGCCCTACTCAAAGCCACTGGAGGACATCGCCTACCCGCACGAGCCGCAGATCGTGGCAGCGGCGCTGGCGACCCTCAACCGCACCGCGGCGGGGCGCGCCTGATGTCAGAGATCGTGATGCCGCGCCTGTCCGACACGATGGAAGAGGGCACGATCCTGCGCTGGCTAAAGGCCGACGGCGATGAGGTGGCACGCGGCGAGGAGCTGGTTGAGATCGAGACCGACAAGGCGACCATGACCTACGAGTCAGACCAGGCAGGGGTGCTGCGCATCCTGGCCGCCGAGGGTGCCACGCTGGCGGTGGGCGAGCCGATCGCACGCGTGGGCGACGTCGGCGAGAAGGCCGATGATGGGCCGGCCTCGGGGCCGGCTGGAGGGGTTCGCAATGGCACAACGGCCGCCGACCAGTTGCATGCGCCGTCAGCTTCGCCGGCGGAGCAGGCCCAGCCCACCGCCGCGACGGACGGCGAGCGTGTGAAGGCCTCGCCGCTTGCCAGGCGCATCGCGAGCGAGAGCGGGATCGACCTGCATGGCGTCACCGGCAGCGGTCCCGGCGGGCGAATCGTGAAGGCAGACGTGCTGTCCCCGGCGGGCACGGGCGCGGAGATCCCGACGCCGGCGGCGAGCGGCGCGGCGGACGTGATGACGGCGAAGGGCGAGACGAGCACGGTCGAGCTGTCACGCACGCAGCAGACGATCGCCAGGCGCATGGCGGAGTCCAAGGCGACGATCCCCGACTTCACGCTGCAGAGCGACGTGGACATGGAGGCGTGCGTGACGCTGCGCGCGGAGCTGAAGCGGCTCGCGCAGGCGCAGGGCACGACCGCGCCGGGAACACCGCCAAGCCTGGAGGCGCCTACATACAACGACATGGTGGTGAAGGCGTGCGCGCTTGCGCTGCGCGAGCATCCGCGCGCGAACGGCAGCTACCGCGACGGGCGCCTGCAGCTGTACTCGCGCGTGAACGTCGGCGTCGCGGTGGCGGCGCAGGACGCGCTCGTGGTAGTGACGGTGTTCGACGCGGATGAGAAGTCGCTGGGAGAGATAGCGCGTGAGACGCGCGCGCTGGCGGAGCGTGTACGCGCCGGCACAGTGACGCCACCGGAGCTCGGCGGGGGTACGTTCACAGTGTCAAACCTGGGGATGTACGGCGTCAGCAATTTCACCGCGATCATCAACCCACCGCAGGCCGGGATCCTGTCTGTAGGCGCGCTCGCGCCGCGCGCGGTCGTGCACGACGACCAGGTGGTCGCACGCAACGCCATGACGCTGACGCTCGCGTGCGACCACCGGATCCTCTACGGCGCCGAAGCCGCACAGTTCCTCGCGCGCATACGCGAGTTGCTGGAGGCCCCGGCGGCACTTACTCTGTGAGTGGATCGACCCACTGCAGACCAGAGAAGCGCGAGAAATCGTTGTCACATGAGTAGAGCGTTGCACCGTGCTCGATCGCCAGTGCCGCCAGGTGCGCATCTGTTGTGAGATTGCCAGCAGCGCCGAGCGGTGTCAGCAGTTGGCCTAGCACGGTCGCGTGCCGATCGGTCGGGTGAACGACCGTGGTACAAGGCTGAGCGAGCCATCGCTCCATCAAATCGAGCGCCTCGCTTACGTCGAGGGGCCTTTCGACCACGGCCGCGCGGGTGCTCAGACGGATGAACGCCAGCAGGACGATCCATGGCATGGCAACGGTCTCCGAACCGGACAGCGTCACCTCCAGCCACTCGCGGGCCGCCTGTGGACCTCGCTGTTTCTTACCCTTCCGATGCCATCTGGTGCCATATTGCGAGCGTTCGCAGAACTCCGCATCAGGAGAATCGGGCGCGAAGTGTGAGCGTCCGGAAGGCCTTGCCGTGCGGACGCTGCTCTGGTACACCCGGCTTCCGGGGAGTGCACGCGCGCGCGTGAAGCGCTAGGTGGCATCACGCTTCCCGCCGCCGAGACGCTCCGCAACCATAGCGAACAGGGGGTACACAATGAGACGTCTCACTGCGGCGGGAGTAGCCGTTCTGTCGATCTTCGCGGTGGGTGCCGGAACTGCCCCATCAGCACAAGCAGAATCGGAAGCAGCGCCGTTCTGGTCGATCAACGGCGCTCAGCTCACGAAGGGCGAATCGAGGAGCATTAGTGCAAAAGTCTATAACGGAAACAGCTTCTCGTTGAGCGGGCCTGTATCTGGTGTCAAGATTTCGTGCACAGCGTTGACGGACGAACAAGGACTGCTATTAGGGTCGAATGGAGGTGAACCAGGTAAGGACAGCGAGATCATTAAGTACTCGGGCTGCAGCCTTGTCGAAGGGAACGGCGCGCCGGAATGCAAACTCACTTCTAGTACGATCACTACAGAACCGCTGACCAGCGAACAGGTCGAGAATGTGGCCGGCAGCAAACGAGGCGATCAACTTCTTGAAGAGTTCCGGGCCACGAGTGCGTCGAAAGGGATCGCGACGATCACTTTCACCGGGGGGACGTGCACGGTCTCCGAAACCATCGTGTCAGGCCAGGTAGTGGCCGAAGATCTGTTAGCCACCGTGCGCGAAGGTAAAGTGGAATTAGCAGAGGGAGTGGAGCAGGGCACTTCACTGCTCCTTAGATTCCCGCCCACGCCCATCACATCGGTGTGGTTAATTGCAGGGGGGGTAGGCAAAGTACAAAAAACCAAAGAGGTATCCTTCAATGAGGAAGCGGTCCAGACGGGGACCGAGTTAGTGTCGCTAGCAAGCGGCGAAATCTGGGGACCTCAATTCAAAGGTGAAAGCAACCTGTTTTCCCTTACGGTAGCCCCCCAACCTGTCAAAAAAGGTGCGAATGCGACGTTCACGGTCAAAAACAAGGGTGTCGCCGCAACCGTCAAAGAAATCTCCTTCGGAGGAGGCATCGCCGAATTCACAATGAACCTTGTCGAAGTAGCAGGATGTAAAAAAGCGTACCTGGCAAACGCAACGTGCACCTGGAAAGCGAAATACGAAGGCGCCGGGAACTCGTTCCTCGTTGCGATCGTCGAAGACGAAGCCAAAGACCTAGCCGACAAGACGCTAGTGGGTATCCAGTAGCGCGAGGCCTAACACCCTGATTTGATCGGGGCGTGGGGGCCGCAAGAGGGCGCCCACGCCCCGAGAAGTGACAGCGATCGCCCTCACCGCGGTCATGAGATAGCCGCCAGGTCAATCGGGGCGCTAGGCTGGTAGATGTAGATGATCGCGCTCGATCGACCGTCCGAGGAGTTGTGGGTCTGCCACCTAGGCACCGTTCCCTACCGTGACGCCCTCATGATCCAGGAGCAGTTCCGCGCCCACCGCCAGACCGGCGAGCTGCCCGACACCCTGCTCCTACTCGAGCACCCGCCCGTATACACGCGCGGGCGCCGCTCGCAGGCCGAGGACCTGCCATTCGGCGAGGACTTCTACCGCGCCAAAGGCATCGACATAGTTCCCACCGACCGCGGCGGCAAGCTCACCTACCATGCGCCAGGACAGCTTGTGGGCTACCCGATCATGGCCATAGAAGACGTCGGCCGCTTCTTGCGTCTGATGGAAGCAGCCATCGTGGATGCGCTTGGCGCGGAACGCATCGCCGCATGCTCCCGCCACCACGAGGGCAGCGACTACACCGGCGTGTGGGTAGGCGCCCCAGAGGGCGCAGGCGAGCGCAAGATCGCCTCTATCGGCGTGCACGTCTCGCGCGGAGTCACCACGCACGGCTTTGCCGTAAACGTCAACAACGACCTGGAGCCCTTCTCCTGGGTGACCGCCTGCGGGCTACCCGACGTGGCCATGACGTCCATCGCCGCCGAGTTGCAGACAGCCGCGCGGCCACAGGACGCCGCCGCAGCATGCGCATCGCTGAGCTGCTTTCGTAAGCGCATGGCCTACAGCTTCTGCCAAGCGCACTCGCGTCGTCAGCGCCTGGTCTCGCCGGCACGACTTGGCATCGACACTGCGAACCCCGCAGGGCGAGCGTCAAAGCGAGCCCCCATAAAAACAATCTCATACCCTCTCGCCGAGCCGGTGCCAGCGTGAGCGGGGTGGGCGGGACTCGATCCCGATCGAACCCCGGCGGCATGGACGTGCTCACCGTGCTCGGCCCCGACGTGCGGCCGCTGCGCGAGCGTAAGCCACCGTGGTTCAAGGTGCCGCCGCCTGGCGGTCAGCGCTACCGCGAGCTGACCGAGCTGATCCGCTCTGAGAACCTGCACACCGTCTGCCAGGAGGCCGCTTGCCCCAACGTGGGCGAGTGCTGGGAGCGCGGCACCGCCACGTTCATGATCCTCGGCGACACCTGCACGCGCCGCTGCGGCTTCTGCAACGTCAAGACGGGCAAGCCCACCTGGAACGATCCACTCGAGCCAGCGCGCGTAGCGCGCTCGATCGCGCGCATGGGGTTGCGCCACGCAGTCATCACCTCGGTCGACCGCGACGACCTACCCGACAAGGGTGCATCCGCGTTCGTCGGCGTCATCCGCCAGGTGCGCCGCCAGGCGCCTGGCTGCCAGATCGAGGTGCTCACACCGGACTTCCAGGGGCAGGAGATGCCGCTGGCCAAGGTCATCGCCGAGCGCCCCGACGTGTTCAACCACAACGTCGAGGTCGTACCGCGGCTGTATCCGATCGCCCGGCGCGGATCGCGGTTCGAGCGCTCATGCCGCGTGCTGCGCCTCGCGCGCGAGCTCAGTGAAGGCGAGGTGGTGACCAAGTCCGGGCTGATGGTGGGCCTCGGCGAGACCCACCAGGAGCTGGTGGACACGTTTGCAGCGCTGCGCCAGTCAGGCGTGCAGGTGCTCACCGTCGGGCAGTACCTGCGTCCCTCCGAGCGCCATCTGCCGGTCGTGCGCTACTGGCACCCCGACGAGTTCGCCGCGCTCGAGGCCGCCGCCTACGAGCTTGGCTTCGATCATGTCGCTGCGGGCCCGCTCGTGCGCTCCTCCTACCACGCCGATCAGCACGTGCCGCAGGGGCTCGCTGGCGTCGGTCCGGTAGCGGCCGCGCGGGCATAGCGCCTGCCGCCGCGTCGCCGCTCTGGGGATAGGCTCTGAGCACCCGTCGCTGGGCACGGGCCCGCAGCGATGTTCCCAATCAAAGACAACATCCCGCTTGCGCGGTTCCCGATCGTCACTGTGGTGCTGGTGGCGATCAATGTGATCGCCTACCTGCTGGAGATCCGCCACGGCGGCAGCTTCTTTGGCGGCCCCAGCAACAGTGTCGCTGTCCACTACGGCGCCATCCCCCACGAGCTAGACCATGGCCACAGGCCGCTGAGCGCGTTCACGTCGATGTTCCTGCACGGCAGCTTCCTGCACGTCCTCGGCAACATGATCTTCCTGGCGATCTTCGGGCCAACCATCGAGAATGCCATGGGGCGGTTGCGCTTCCCCGCGTTCTACCTGCTTGGCGGGCTCATCGCGCTCGGCGCACAGGTGGCCGTCAACCCGAGCTCCACCGATCCCACGCTCGGCGCCTCCGGCGCAATCGCTGCCGTGCTCGGTGGCTACATCCTGCTTTATCCCCGCGCGCGTGTGCTCGCGCTTGTGCTGGTCGTGTTCTTCTTCTCGCTCATCGAGGTGCCAGCCTTATTCCTGCTGGGCTTCTGGTTCGCAGAGCAGCTTTACATCGGTCTCACCGGTCTCGCCGGCGTGGGTGGGATCGGATCGAGCAGCGAGGGCGTCGCCTACCTGGCGCAGATCGGCGCCTTTGCCTTCGGCCTGCTTGCCATCCGGCTGTTTGTCAGACATGCTCAGCGCTCCTCCAGCGCGCCTCCGCCGCCGACGCTGCCGGTGTACTAGCGTCCATGGCCCCGTCCCCCTCAGTGGCCGCATGACACGCCTGGTCGTGCTGGGCGTGGCCCTGCTGTTCATCGCCGGCCTCGCCTTCCTCACGTTCAGCGCCATCGTCGATCAGGGCGGAATCACGATCCTGAGCGTGCTGTCGGTGTTCGTCCTGGTACTGCTCGCAATTGGCATCGTCGGCGCCCTGCGCCATCCTCCCCGCAGATGAGCTCCTCGCCCTTCCTCACCCCCGGGCACAGCCGCAAACGCCGCGTGCATGCAGCGCGGCGCAGACGCAGGCGCAGGCTGACAGCGCTCGGTGTGCTCGTGTTCGGTGTGCTCGCGGTGCTGATCGTGGAGATGGGCCTAGCGAGCGGCTCAAGCGAACACCCCCGCACGGGCCGCCACGCTCGCATCCACGCGAGCGGCTCGCTGCGCGCTGCGCCCGCCCGTGCGCCTGCGCTCTCGCCAGCCGGCTTCGCGCTGGCCAAGCCCGCGCTCGCGCTCGCCGGGATCTCCACGCCGGAAAAGAATCCTGTCCATCCCGCCTTCCGCAACCTGCCGCGCGCAGGCCTGCTGTTCAACCTCTCAACCGGCCAGGTCCTGTGGGAGCACAACCCCTATGTGCGCCTGCCAATCGCAAGCCTGACGAAGATGATGACCGCGCTGCTGACCGTGCGCTCGGCGCCACCTGACGCGCCAGTGCTGATCACCAGGCAGGCCGTCGACATGCCCGGGTCCAAGGTGGGCGTGCTGCCGCGCGGCAGGCATGTGCGGCTGGAGAGCCTGCTCTATGGCCTGCTGCTGCCGTCCGGCAACGACGCCGCTGTGGCGCTGGCGCAGCACGTTGCCGGCAGCGTCAGCAAATTCGTCCTACGCATGAACGAAGAGGCTGCCAAGCTCGGGCTTGGCTGCACCCGCTTCTCCTCCCCCTCTGGGTATTACAACGCGCATAACTTCTCCTGTGCGGCCGACCTCGCAGTGCTAGCGCACGTCGACATGCAGCAACCGCGCATTGCCAGTGTGATGGGGACCTACTCAGCTGTGCTGCCTTTCCCGATCAAGGGCGGCAAGCTCTACCTGTACAACAACAATCCGCTGCTGATCTACAAATACCCTGGTGTCACCGGCATGAAGACCGGCCAGACCGAAGCCGCCGGGCGCTGCCTGGTGGTGACCGCCGAGCGCCACGGAGTGCGCCTTGGCGCGATCGTGCTCAACTCCGAAGACCCCGGTACGCAAGACCGTCAGCTGCTCGACTTGGGCTTCGAGCACGTCTACCACCAGCCGATCGTGCCAGAGACACCGTTTCCCCCCGGCGTCTGAGGCTCACCTCGTCAGGGGTGGCTCTTGTTGGGCCGTGCGTGCCGTGTTCCTCGCGCGCGCTCCGATAGCCATCGTTATACGGAGTTTGCGATAGGACGCCGCCAGCCACGTGGGTGTACCGTTCCAGGTCCGCTAGATTGACTGGCCAGTCAGCCAAAGGAGACGACGTGGATCTCGACGACACACCCGAGCAGGCCGCCTACCGCGCCCAAGTGCGCAGCTGGCTCGACGAGCACAAGAGCGAAGCCCCTGTTCTCCAGGGCCCGGGCGCGATCGAGGATGAGGACGAGATCATCGCCGTCCGCCGTGTTTGGCAGGGCAAGCTCGCCGAGGCTGGGCTCGCCGGGGTGACATGGCCGAAGGACTACGACGGCCAGGGATTGGGGCCGATCGAGCAGGTCATCTGCAACCAGGAGATCTCGCGCGCGAAAGTGCCCGGCATCCTCGACGCGATCGGCGTGGGCATGCTGGGCCCCACAATCATCGCCCACGGCTCAGAGGAGCAGAAGTCCCGTTATCTCGGAGCGATGCTCCATGGCGATGAGGTCTGGTGCCAGCTGTTCTCCGAGCCCGCAGCAGGCTCAGACTTGGCGGCCGTGCAGGCGCGAGCACGCCAGCAGGACGACGGCAGCTGGCGCCTGAGCGGGCAGAAGGTGTGGACGACCAACGCGCAGTTCGCCTCCTACGGGCTGCTGCTGGCCCGCACCGACGCTGACGTGCCCAAGCACAAGGGCCTGACGATGTTCGTCGTGCCAATGGACGCCCAGGGGGTGACCGTGCGCGGTCTGCGCCAGATCTCCGGCGAGGCCGAGTTCAACGAGGTCTTCTTCGACGATGTTGCGCTCGACACCAGTGCAGTGGTCGGCGGCGTCGGCAACGGCTGGGGCACAGCGCTTACCACGCTGATGTATGAGCGTGTGACCATCGGCCTTGGCAGCGAGGGCATGGGCTATAACTCCACCCGCTTCGCCGCTGCAATCGCCGCCGACGAGCACGCGCGGCGCGACCCCGAGGTGCGCCACCGGCTCGGCGAGATCTCGAGCGAGCTGCTCGCTGTCAGGTTCACCGGCTACAGGACGTTGACGGCGCTCTCCAAAGGTCAGGTCCCCGGTCCCGAGTCCGGCCTCGCGAAGGTCACCATCGTCAGCGGCGCCATCAAGGCGGGTGATCTGATCTCCGACGTGATCGGCCCCGACGCACTGGCCGAGGACAGCGAGTGGGCGTACATGATCTCGTTCCTGCCCGGCCTGAAGTCCGCTGGCGGGACCGAAGAGATCCTCAGGAACACCATCGGCGAGCGCGTGCTCGGCCTACCTCCCGAGCCACGCCTGGACAAGGGCATCCCATTCTCGGAGCTGCGCTCCAAGGAAGGAGCAGCGGCATGAACCTCTCACTTTCAGACGAGCAGGTGTTCCTGCGTGAGGCCGCTCGCGGCGCGCTGTCGCGCTTCAAGACGCTCGAAGCGGCTCGCGCGGCGCTCGACGGTGACGCCAGCGCCATGCCTGACCTGTGGCCGACCGCCTGCGAGGCTGGCTGGCCGGGCCTGCTGATCGACGAAGCCCACGGCGGCGCCGGACTGGACGCCTTTGACGCGATGCTCGTGCTCGGCGAGTGTGGGCGTGTGCTCGCGGGCATTGGGCTGCTGGGCCACCTGCCTGCGACTGCGATCCTCAGCGACGCGACCAACGCGGCTGAGTACATGGCCGCGCTGGCCACCGGCGAGCGCCGCGCCGCCTACCTGCCCGCGCAGCCCCCCAGTGACATCGACGAGAGCTGGAGCGCCGATCCCGCCAGCGGGCTCGCGCGCGCGCCGATCCCAACCGTCGGAGCACCGGGCGAGGACGGCCGCGTATCGGTCACCGGCAGCTTTGCCTTCGTGCCCGACGCGCCTGGCGCCGACGTGCTCGTGGGCACAGCCCTGCGCGACGAAGAGCCCGTTGGCATTGCCGTCATGGCCGATGCCAACGGCGTGCAGATCGAGCCCGTCAGCCGCTATGACGCCACACGTTCGCTCGGGCACGTCACGCTCGAGAACGCCCCCGCCGTCGTGCTCGACGCACCCGAGGCTTCACTCGCCGCTGCCTGGTATCTCGCACAGGCGCTAATCGCCGCCGAGTCGCTCGGCAGTGTGGAGACCGCGCTCGATGTGTCCGTCGCCTACGCCAAGGAGCGCTTTACATTCGGCCGCGCCATCGGCTCCTACCAGGCTGTCAAGCATTCGCTCACCGAGGTGCTGCGCCAGCTCGAGAACGGACGCTCGCTGCTCTACTACGCCGGCTGGGCCCGCGCCGGTGCGCCCGGCGAGTTCGCGCTCGCCGCCAGCGCCGTGCGCTCAGTCGGTGGGCGTGCGCTCGACGAGGCTGCTCGCACGATGATTTCCGTGCACGGCGGCATCGGCGCTACCTGGGAGCATGACGCACCGTTGTACTTCCGCCGCGCGCAGCTCTCCCGGCGTCTGCTCGGCGGCACCGCCCAGGCGACCGACCGTGTTGCTGGCGAGCTGATCGCACAGGCTGACGCGGCCTGAGCGAGAGGGGCTTCAGCATTCGCTGGGGGGCGACGGGGACTGCGTTCTCTCTCTCCCTCCTTCCTTCTCGATGAGGTGTGGTGTATAACCATCGCTATACACCATGCCCAAGAGAAGTATTAACCTGCGGGGGAGCGAGAGCCACCGACACGCGACGTGCCCGTCTTCAGCTCAGCCTTCGCTTCTTCGGCTTCTGCGGCTTCTAGCGCTGCCAGCACTGGCGCACCGTAGGCGGCGTGGACCGCTTCGACCATCCTGGCTTCGATCCCGCAGTTGATGCAGAAGCCGTGCTGGGACCAGCCGACCGCCCGCGCAAGCACCTGATCGGCGTAGGTGACGCCGGTGGCATCGTGGCCGTAGTAGTCATAAGCGGAGTCCCAGGCCGATTCGTTGAGCGCGTATTCGGCACCGTCGGCTGACAGCAGGTGGGCGGCGGCCATGATCGCGTCGAAGTCGTCGTAGATCGACGGGTGCGTGGTGGTCATGTGGTTGTAGCGGGCGGGGCGCTTGGCGTAAATGTATGAGTCGCTGACGAGGTCCCAGGTGGATATCGGACCATTGGTGACGTTGAACTGCATCGGCCCGCCGCAGCAATGCGCGAAGTTCAGGCCGTGGTAGACGCCTGGCGCGGTGGAGAATGCGCTCTCCTGCCTGTGGATTGAGGCCAGCAGCAGCCAGTTGACGCCGAACGTCCGCTGCGCGGTGGCATAGATCGGGTAGAAGCCTTCCATCCAGCGCCGGGAGATATGCGTGTGGGTGGCGTCGAGGAAGCTCCTGGCGTCCAAGCGCTGCTGCGCGGCGGACGGGCGCGCGACTATTGCGGCGTGCGCTTGCGCGCGTGCGGTCGCGCTAACGGGGCCGGTGCTGGCGGTGGGCACGACTACGGGCGTGGTGGCGACGGCGAGCACTGGCGGGGGCGCCACGACCGTTGCGCGGCCGACTACGCCTGTGAGCACTGCGATCAGTACGCCTAGCCCGAGCACACCGATCGTGCAGGCGAGCAGCCACGCACCCCGTTCTGAGGGCGGAGCTGGCGGTAGGGCGAAGGAGCCTGGAGGGTGCTCAGTGACGGTGCTGGGGTCTATCTGGACGCTCATTGGCGACTACAACGCTATCCACGATGCAGACAGCGATGCTCCGCTTGTCACGCAAGCAGCGCGCGCCGCGCGCTGTGCGTGCTCAGACGCCGAGCGCCCGCCGCGCGCTGTGCGTGCTCAGACGCCGAGCGCCCGCCGGGCGAGCTTGTCGAACACGAGGTCGGGCAGCAGCTGCTTGGCGAGCAGCATCACCTTGGCGTCTCTGCCGACGACGTAGCGAGCCTTCATCCGCGACGAGGTGAGCGCGCGCTCGATTGTCTGCGCCACCAGCTCGGGGGCAACGCCGCGCCGCGCGGTGTCAGCGAGCACCTTGCGCATCGCCGCTGGGATGTTGCCGTACTCGGCCTGCAGCTCGGGTGGGATGCTGACAGCGTCGGCGTCTGTGCGCGCCTTGTCCCAGATCGGCGTGGCTACTGCCCCGGGCTCGACCAATGCCACCTGGATACCGGAGCTGTGCAGCTCCACCCGCAGCGCATCGCCGAGCGCCTCGACGGCGTGCTTGGAAGCGGCGTAGGGGGCTGTGAACGCCATGGCGACGCGCCCGCCGATCGATGACACGAACACGATCCGCCCGTGCGCGCGGCGCAGCGCTGGCAGCAGCGCCTGCGTGACTGCCATCTGCGCGAACACGTTGACCTCGAACTGCCGGCGTAGGTCCTCTGGCGCGATCAGCTCGAGCGGCCCGCCGACACCGATGCCGGCGTTGTTGATGAGGGCATCCAGGCCACCGGGCGAGGACGCAGCGCCGTCAGCGATCTCCTGCTCTACCCGCGCTGCGGCCTCGGCGATCTGCGTGGAGTCGGTCACCTCGAGCGCCAGTGGGATCACTCGCCCGGAGGAGGCGCTGTCGGCAACGAGGCTCTCGCCGGCGCTGGGATCGCGCACGCCCGCAAGCACGGTCCAGCCCTCCTCCGCGAGGTGCAGCGTGGTCGCCCGGCCGATCCCGGTGGACGCACCGGTGATCAAGGCCAGTGGCATGTACGCGACGTTACTCCACGTGGTCAGCCATAGGGGTGTCACCGAGCAAACAGCGAGGCCTTAGGATCCGCGGCATGGTTCCGCGCGTGGAGATCTCCTTGCCGGCGATCCGCTCGTGGATTGGCCGGGCGGTGAGCGTTGTGCTGCTCGTGGCGGTGCTCGCTGGCTGCGGCTCGACGCTCAAGGCGGGGCGGGGCGGCTCGGCGCTGGCCACGATCAACCCGGCTGCATCCTCGGGGACGCAAGCGACCTGTCCGGCGACGGTGCTGAAAGCGTTGGACAACGTGGTGTCGCGCGTCTACCACGAGGGTGTGTTCAGCGAACGGACCGCGAGCGCGGAGTATCTGATCACGCACTCCGCTGCGCTGCGCGAGGCTGTGGAAACCGACGATGCGGGGGCTGCAGGCGCCGCGGCGGCGGCGCTGCTGGCGACGGGGCACATGACGAACCTGCGGGTACTCCGGGGCAATCAGACGCTCGTCAACGTGGGCGGTGCGGCGCTGACGCCCCTGCATGGAACGCTGGTGGGCAAGAACGGGGCTCCGATCGCCAGCTACATCGCGAGCGTGTGGGCGGCCAACGGCTTTCTGGTCGAGGCGCGAGGCATCACGCAGGGCTTGGCCGCCCTGCGGGTGGATGGGCGTGACGTTGGCGGCTCGCAACTGCTGCCGGCGGGTGCGCTTGCGAACGAAGGCACGCTCACGCACGATCACATCAGCTACCAGTACAGCTCGCTCCCGGCCACGGTCTATCCGTCCGGTGCTGCGCGCATCTATCTGTTGCTTCCGATGAGCTCGACAGCTCCGTTGTGCGGCGCCACGAGTGTGGATACGACCGTCAACACGCTGACGCAGGTGGCAAATCTGATCTATACGGGCGAGAGCGGCGGTAGCGCGCTGAGGCAGGTCCTGCGCGTGCAGCACAACGCGGCGCTGCTGGAAGCGGTCGCCCACCGCGACCCGGCGGCCACGGAATTGGCGATCAAGGCGCTGCTGAACCATCACATTGTGCGTCTGCGTGTGAGCGCGGGCGGGCAGCTGCTGTCAGACGTGGGCGGCCCCTACGTGCTGGCCCCGGTGACCGCGAAGCTGACTCGTGAAGGACACACGATTGGCAGCTTCGTGCTGTCGATCCAGGACGACGAAGGCTACCTGCGCCTGACCAGGCGCCTGGCGGGCCTGGACGTGCTGATGTACATGCACACGAACCCGGCAGAACCGCAGCTGGTCAAGAACAGCCTTGGACCGCTGCCGGGGTATGTCCCGGCCAGCGGCTCCTACCACTACAAGGGGCGCTCATTCCGTGTGTTCACCGTGCAGGCCAAGGCGTTCCCGTCGGGCCCGCTGACGATCCGTGTGCTGGTGCCGCTCCCCTACCCGTGAGCACACACAGGTAGCTGGCGCGTGGCGTGTCAGGCGGGTGTGAGCGTCTCGCGCTTGTTGCTCAGCGTCTGCATCAGATCGTCGAATGCCTGTGAGAATTTTTCGACTCCCTCGCGCTCGAGCGTGTCGGTCAGATCGTCGTAGTCGACGCCTGCGCTGGCGAGCTGCTCGAGTAGGCGCTTGGCGTCCTGCAGGCCGGCCCGCAGCCGCTCCTGCGGTGCGCCGTGGTCCTGATAGGCCTTGATTGTCTCCTCGGGCATCGTGTTGACGGTGTCCGGCCCGAGCAGCTCCTCGACGTAGAGGGTGTCGGCGTAGGCGGGATTCTTGGTCGATGTGGAGGCCCACAGGACGCGCTGCGGGGTGGCGCCCTTGCCGGCGAGGTAGTCCCAGCGTGGGCCGGAGAAGACCTCGAGGTAGTGGGCGTAGGCGAGCTTTGCGTTGGCGATCGCCAGCTTGCCCTTGAGCTCGTCGCTCCCGCCGATCTGATCGAGCCGCCTGTCGGCCTCGGTGTCGATGCGCGAGACGAAGAAGCTGGCGACCGATGCGAGCTTGCTTGGGTCGCCGCCCTCGGCGACGAGCCGCTCGAGGCCGCGCACGTATGACTCCGCGACCTCCGCGTAGCGGCCGAGCGAGAAGATCAGCGTGACGTTGATCGAGTGTCCCTTGGCGATGACGTCCTCGATCGCCGCGAGCCCTGGCCGGGTGGCGGGGATCTTGACCATCAGGTTCGGCTTGTCCACCTCCTTGTGCAGGCGCATCGCCTCGCGGAACGTCTCGAGCGTGTCGTATGCAAGGCGCGGGTCGACCTCGAGGGAGACGTAGCCGTCGCGGCCGTGTCCGCTGGCCCAGACGGGGTGGAACAGGTCGCAGGCGTCTTCGATGTCTTGCTGGGCGAGCGCCCAGAAGGTTTCCTCAACGTCGTTGCCCTGGGCGGCCAGCGCGTGGATCTGCTCGTCGTAGGCGTCGCCGGAGCCCATGGCCTTTTCGAAGATCGACGGGTTGGATGTGGCGCCGACGACGGAGTAGTCCTCGATCAGCTCCTGTAGGTGCCCGCCGCGGATCGACTCGCGCGAGAGGAAGT
>Ga0302308_10001117_pt1 | contig 21874 bp, 17 predicted proteins | sample III_Palsa_E3_3_FD_200531 | JGI IMG/M metagenome (GOLD analysis project Ga0302308, IMG submission 200531) | Peat permafrost microbial communities from Stordalen Mire near Abisko, Sweden - III_Palsa_E3_3 | ecosystem: Environmental > Terrestrial > Soil > Palsa > Peat permafrost | place: Sweden...
AGATTCTTACTCTGCTTCAACTCATTGATTTAACGCATTATAGCAGAGTGAAGTCAAGCTTCCAGCACACTAGGGAGTAAGCGCCGCGCGTCCCGCTTCGGTAAGTCCGCCGCACCGATAGACTGACCCGGGACTAGTCTGTTTGGACCGGGGATCACTGTCCCACGAGTAGTAGATCACCGCCGAAACCCTGCCCGCGGCGGCCAGATTGCGAAAAATCCGCATGGTTTCCGCAACCAGGGCGGTGCGCGCCCGGTCGTCCGCCGGGCACGACGTGTCCTTGTTTCCAAACCCCCATTCCGTAATCCAGCAGGGTTTACCTCCACCTACGCCGCATTCGGTTACGTCCTGGGCTGCAATCGCCGCGGCCCGAGCGCGTGCGGTTTTCTGCCACGGATAGATATGCACCCCATACGCCTCGACATAATTATCCAGCCCATGCGCGCGCAGGAATTGCAGCGTCGCATTAATCGTCACGGCATCCTCGCGCCGTGCGCCCGGCGGGTCGGTTCGCGCCGGACCGGCGGGCGAGAGGCCGGCGGAAATGATCGGTGTATTGTGGTTTAGCGTGGAGCCATCACGAACCTGCTGCAGCACTGCAAGAATTTTCAGATATTGCAGATACCCCACGGCGATCTTCTGGCCCTCCGTGTCGCTCGACAGCTCGGCGAGGCTAAATACCTTACCTTCACCGGGGAGCGGGAATTCCGCGTTGAAGCCTGCCCAGTTGATTTCATTGCCGAGCTCCAAAGCGCCCAGCACGACGCCGGCCTGGTCGAGTTTGCCGATCAGCGACTGAAATTTCGCCTTCGATAGTGTGGGGTCGGCCGCGGAGAGCGGATGCCCACCCCACATGTTGGGAAATTCCGCCGCAAAGTAGGGCCTGGTGGGCGCGCGCGCGGAGTAGCCCGGTGAGACGATCAAGTCGATCTTTATGCCCGCCGCGTATAATCCTTTCGCAAATGCAATACCGGCAGCGTCGTCCGTGATACCACAGCGAACCATCCGCACACCGGCGGTCCGCAGTTGGTCGATCAGCATTGCGCGTGCGGTCACATTCGCCCGCATCGGATTGACGATATTCACACCAGTGGCGAGGGCCGCCGCCCGGACCGGCTGCCGCGGCAAATAGACCGTCAAAAACAGCAAACCGAGAACGCACAGCACGCCGCGCCGGATTCCAATTCTGTCGCGAATACACGTGGCCACGGCGCCTCAGAAACTCCAGCTCGTTCTCCCCTGGATCAGCCGGGGGTCGACCAGCGTAACACTGGTGACGTTCTGCGTGAACACATAGTTGAACGCCGCCACATTGGTGAAGTTGGTGCAGATCAGCTCCAGCGACCATTTATCGCTCGCCGGATAATACCCGATCGACGCATCTCCCGTGGCGTAACCCTGCTGATAATCGACCGGCTGATAATTGATAGCGAAATACGCGCCGCTGCGATACCAGCCACTAACCCGCGCCACGATCCGATCGCCGTCGGCAGCGGAACTGTCTGATCCACGCCAAGGTTGATCGTCCACTTCGACGCGCCCAGCAGCGGCAGACCAGAACAATTGATCCGGCCACCGGCAGGGCTGAAAAAGGCGCCGCTTCCGGTGCATGCGCTGGAGGGGTTGGGGGGAAGAAACGCAGGAAAGACAAAGTTGGTATAGCTCGAGTCGAGATATTGCACATCGCCGTCGAACTGGGTGGTCGGCGTCGCCCGGAATGCGATATTGACCTCCGCACCTTTGCTGTCGGAGGTGCCCGCATTGACGGTCGCGAACACCAGATTGCCGATCGAGTCGAGTGTCAATCCGCTCACCTGCTGGTGGGTGTAATGCCAGTCGAATAGCTCCGCGTTCACCTGCAACCGATTGTCGAAGAACCGATTCTTGGCGCCGAGCGTATACGAGATGAGCTTTTCCGGCTGGTAGGTATTGGTGCCTTCCGCGAAGCAAAAGCCTCCGGAGGCTCACCCGTCGCCACCGTGCTGTAAACCAATGACGTCGGCGTCGCGTTACACTCGAACCCGGCGCGATAGGTAAACACAGCCTTCTTCGAATCGCCCTCAAGGGTTTCCGAAAAGAATGGAACCGCCTGAACATAGTCGGCTACCGCGCTATATTTCTTATCGTCATTGGTGTAGCGCAGGCCGCCGATCAACCGGAAGTTGTCGACCAGACTAAAAGTCGCGTCTCCGAAGGCCGCTTCCGTGGTCGTAGTTTGCCGATAGTGCGCGACCTGGGTCTCGGGATTGGGACCGATCGCGAGCGGCGTATTCTTGTTGAACGGGCTATGGATGTAGTCGTTCAGGTAATAAGCCCCCACCGTATATTGCAGCCTGCTACCGGTGAGGCTGGAAAACCTGGCCTCCGCCGAATCCTGTAAATCATACGACCGTTCGGTGGTCACTCCGCCTTGCGCATCGACGTAGTTTTCATTCGATTCGCGGACCGCCGGCAGAATCGTAACTGTGCCATACGGCGTCTTCCAGGTGACTGTGGTCTGCACGCCCTCCGTCGTATTATCCACGCGGGAGTCGGCCAGTGTGATCGGTGCCACGCCCTCCAGATTAAAGCTGTTCGCGAGTGTGCCATAGATCGCCTGAACCCGTGGATCGGCAAGACCAACAGGTTGGCTGGGGGAAAAAGTGTTGCATGTGCCAGGTGGCGTGTTCGCGCTTGCCGAGGCGCAAAGCACCGCATTGTCGCCGCCCTAACCGCCGGCATGATAATAATCGCCGCCCAGAAAGAGATCGAGATCCTCATTCGGATCCACGCGCAATTGCAGGCGCCCTGCCTGGCTCGACTGATTGTCGGTGCCGTCTGGGAACCCAGCCCTGTGCGACCACAAGCAGGAAGAAGCTGGAAATAAAAACAACCGACCTTAATACGATCTGAAACCCTGGCACTTTGGTGCTCCGCATTTGAGACGCGTCCCCGGCAATTCCGACCCGCGCGACCCAGATTCCTACGCCAAAGAATTGTCAAACATTGCGGCGCGACGGGAAGCCTGGCGGGTTATTCTCTGCGCTCCCGTCTTGCATCGCGTTGCACCAAGCCATTATCCCCTTATTCCAACACCGTGGCCGCACGATGGTCGCCACAAGGAGACCCAAATGAAAGTCGCCATTCTCGATGACTACCAGAACGTTGCGCTTGCCATGGCGGACTGGTCTGCCATCGCCGGCAGAGCCGAAATTACTGCCTTCAACGATCACCTCGCCGATCCCGACGCGGTGGTCGCAAGGCTGCTGCCGTTCGACGTGATCTGCGTCATGCGGGAGCGAACGCCGCTTCCGCGCGCCATCATCGAACGCCTGCCGCAACTCAGGCTGATCGCCTCGACCGGCGCGCGCAACGCCTCGATCGACACGACCGCTGCCGAGCAGCAGGGCATTCGTGTCACCGCGACCGGCTATCGATCGACGCCCACGATCGAGATGGCCTGGGCACTCATTCTGGCCAGCGCGCGCCACATCGTCCGCGAGAGCAATTCGGTCCGCAGCGGCGGCTGGCAGACTTCGCTCGGTCGTGAACTCAAAGGCAGGGCTCTGGGCGTGCTCGGCCTGGGCAATATCGGCGGACAGGTGGCACGCATCGGCCTCGCCTTTGGAATGAAAATTATCGCCTGGAGCCAGAACCTCACGCCCGAGGCCGCCGCCGCGGCAGGGGCGACCTGGGTCACCAAGGACGACCTATTCCGCCAGGCCGACGTGGTTAGCATCCACCTGATCTTGAGCAGGCGGACCAGGGCCCTTGTCGGCGCCGCCGAGCTCGCGTTGATGCAGCCAACTTCCTGGCTGATCAACACATCGCGCGGCCCGATCGTGGACGAGACCGCCCTGATCCATGTCCTCGCATCGCGGTCAATCGCCGGCGCCGCACTCGACGTCTACGACGCGGAACCCCTGACAGCGGATCATCCCTTCCGGACCTTGGACAATGTGCTGGCCACGCCGCACATCGGATATGTCGGCGAGGACCTCTATCGCACCTTCTACACCGACGCGGCCGCCAGTATCAGCAAATGGCTCGACGAGCCTCATCGCAATCCCGTAGGTTGAGGCAGAGGAAGGAAGCATCTTTTTTGAAAAAAGAAGCAAAAAACTTTTGTTGATAAAGGACCGGAATACACATTCCAGCGATCGGCTCATACAAATCCTAAATTGACAAAGTGTTTTTGCTTATTTTTTTTCGCAAAAGGAAGACTCTCAACCTGCTGGTTTCGCCTATTACCGCCGGGTAGCTGCGATGACATTCTGACTGCGGCAAACTACGGCTCTATCACTACTTATCATTACAAACACCGAGTGTATCGGCCATTCGCACCAGATCGACCAACGACCGCGCGCGCATCTTGTGCATGATTTGTCCGCGATGAACCTTTATGGTCGCTTCACTCACATTGAGTTGCGCCGCGATCTGCTTGTTCATCTGCCCAGTAATGACAAGCGTAAGGACGTCGCGCTCCCGCGCCGTCAACGCTTCGAGACGTTCCTGCAATTCGGCAACGGTCTTCGCCTTCTGGCGATGGGCGCGATCCCGATCGATACCGACCTGGATGGCATCGAGCAATTGCTGCTCGTGCAGAGGCTTGGTCAGGAACTCGATGGCTCCCGCTTTCAGGGCCCGCACCGACATCGGAATGTCGCCGTGACCGGTGATGAATATGATCGGAAGATCGATCCCCGCGGTCGCGAGCGTACGCTGGAATTCCAGCCCGCTCTGCCCTGGCATTCTGACATCGAGCACGATGCATCCCGGCGCGTCGGTGCGTTTGTGGTGAAGGAAGTCCTGTGTCGACCCGAACGATTTTACCTCCAGGCCAACCGAACGGAGCAGGTCTTCCAACGCAGTACGGACCGACGCATCATCGTCGACGATGAACACAATAGGTTTCAGCTCGGGGGGTTTCATCTCGGTCAAAATACCTCCTGACCCGCAGCCGGCAATCGGAACTGGAATACGGCGCCCTGAGGCGCGTTGGGTTTGGCCCATACTTGTCCGCCATGTGCTTCAATGATCGTTCGGCAGATCGAAAGCCCCATCCCCATACCACTGGACTTCGTCGTATAGAAGGGCAGAAAAATGCGATCGGCCGTCGCCGGGTCGAGGCCCGTACCGGTATCCTCGACCCCGACGAGCACCTCCCCCGCCTGAACCGGAGCCGATCTTATCGCCAGCACTTTCGGGCGGTCGATGACCGTCGCCATCGCTTCAACGCTATTCATGATCAGATTGAGCAACACTTGCTGCAGCTGAACGCGGTCACCCATGACCGGCGGAATCTGAACCGACAGGTCGGTCTGAAGCGTTACGCCGTGCTGCTGGAGGTCCCTGCGCGTCAGTGCCAGCACCTCCTGGATGGCGCGATTGATGTCGAGCCTGGTTACGTCCGGCCCGGATTTCACCGCCAGCGCGCGCAAACTGCGGATCACGTCGCTGGCATGATGCGCATCCTTCACGATACGCGATACCGACCGCCGCGCAGCCTCAAGATCGGGCGGGTCCTGGCCCAGCCACCGTAGACAGGCGCTGCCACTGGTGGCGACCGCGGTCAGGGGCTGATTGATCTCGTGCGCGATCGAGGCGGCCAGTTCACCCAACGCGCTCACCCGGGCCGCATGCGCGAGATCGGCTTGCGCCTTATGCAGGCTTTCTTCTGCCAGCTTTGCGGCGGTGATATCCATCACCGAGCCGATGAATTCCAACTCGCCCGTCGGATCCCGCAGCGCCCGGCCGACGAAATGGACATACTTCTCGGTCCCATCCGGCATCCGCAAGCGAGACTCGGCATCAATATCCTCGCCCGTTCGGGAGGCTCGTTCGACAATCGACTGCACAAACCCAAGATCTGCCGGGTGGACCCGTTGCAAGATCATCTCGAGCGTGGCGGACGGCGCCGTGTCGTAGCCAAAAATACTGAAGGTCTCTTCCGACCAGAAGATGACACCGCTCGAGACGTTCCAGGCAAAGCTGCCGGTGCGGCTCAAACTCTGTGCTTCGGTCAGATAGGTCTCGCTGCGCCGCAAAGCGGTTTCGGCACGCTTGCGTTCCGTGATGTCGACCGCGACCGCCGCCCGCAGCAGCTCGCTCTCCATGATCGGCGCCCTGAAGGCGCTGACCTCCACCCAGATGATGCCGCCATCCTTGCGCCGGTAGCGCTTCTCGATGCGCGGTGCGTAAGGCATTCCCGCGGCTTGCGCCGAAATCAGCGCCTCGGTCGCGGCACGGTCATCCTCATGGGTGATGTCCGCGGGCGTAAACTGCTTGAGTTCCGCCTCGGAATAGCCGGTCATCCTGCAAAAGGCCGGGTTCACCTCGGCGTAAAGCCCGCGCGACCCCACCAATGCGACGCCGACCGGAACATTTTCGAACAGAGTGCGCCAGCGCGCCTCGCTCCCCCGCATCGCCGCCTCGGCCGTCCGCCGCTCGCGGTTTTCCTGCAACAGATCGCTATAGAGACGCGCGTTTTCCAGCGAGATCGCAGCTTGTGCCGCCAGCAATTCAAGGATCGTGATCCGGGCAGGCGTAAAAACATGCGAAGCCAGGTTGTTCTCGAGATAGAGCGCACCGATCAGCTCCGCCTGCTTCAGAAGTGGCAGGCACAGCACCGAACGAACGCGCTTGAGCCGAAGATAGTCATCCGCCGCAAACGGGTTCGGACCCAAGGCGTCATCCAGGATCACGCTCTCCCGCGTTCTGATTACGGTGCGCAATATGGCTTCCGGCAAGCTGTCGGCTGCTATCGGCTCCTGCCGGGACACAACCTCGATCGTCTTATGACCGGTGCACGCTTCCGCGACGATCTGCGGCGTATCGTTCCGTACCAGGATGAGCAGGCCGCGCCCGGCACCGGCATGTTCGAGGGCGAGCGTCATCAGGGTCTGGATTACCTTATCCAGGATGATCTCGCCGGATAAGGCTTGCGCGGCCCGAACCACCGCGCCGAGGTCGATCTGCTCAGTCGAGGTTCCACTGGCGGCCGCCGCGGTCGCTGGTGGGGTTGCCCCGAGAAGTTTTGGATGCTGCTGCTCGAGCTGCCGCACTTTGCCGAGCGCGCCCCAGCGCAGATAGCACTGCCTCGCGTTGCGCAAATAAGCCGAGGCGATCGTCCCAAAACCGCGCGCGGCATAGAACCGCGCGGCAACCTCATAGGCCAAGCCTTCGTTCTGGATAAACCCGTTGTCGCTTGCCGCCCGGATCGCCTCCTCGTACCACCGCATGGCATCGGCGTCCCGGCCTTGGATGCGCGCGAACTCTGCCGATACCAGCAAGTGTTTGTCGGCGAACGTCGGTGGATAGTTTTCCGCCCACTCGCGGAGTTGCGCGCAGTGCTCGGTCAAGAGATCGCGCCATTCGACCGGCTCGCGGGAAAAAGCATTCTCATAACATGCCGCCACCGTCAGCGCGGCGTAATAAAAGTAATCGAGCAGCTGGATCTGGGCGGCTGCGGCGGCAAGGAGCGGTCTCACCTTGTCGACTGCCGCCAGCGCCTCGGCGTAATCACCCGACAGGAATCGCCCCTTCAATTTGAGAATCCAGTAAGAGGACATCACGAAGGTCGTCCGGTCGCCGGTGAGCAGCGCCTCGAACGCAGCCTCGTCCTGCAGGTCCCGAATGGTTGGCCCACGGAAAGTGGAACTGCTCGTGGTCCAGCCCTGCATGTTGGCGATGAAGCGTTGCTGGCTCAGGATGATGTCCGCCGCGTCGGCGTATTTGGCTTCTCGGACGATTTTCAGCGCCATCTCCGACTCTCGCCAGACGGCGTCGAGTGGATCATTCCGCAGAAGAAGCCCCGTGACAGTTTGCAGCGCGCTAAAGGAAATAAGAGTCAGTTCGCCCGAATCAATCACTATGCGAGAGGTCGTTCGCATGAAATCGATCGCGCTCGCAATCGGCTGTGTCCAAAACGCAACCCTTCCCATCGCGTAGTAGGCATGTGCGCGATGGTCGATAAAGTTGTGTTTTTCCACCAGATCACAGCCAAGTTTGGCAAGACGCTGGGCATCTCCGTAACGGTGAAAAACCGGCCCGAGCATCGTTCCCAGATACCCGTAGGCGTGCGCGGAAGCGCCGCTCGTTCCGTACTGCAAGCTGAGCGTCACGACGCGGCAAATTTTCAGGCAAGAAAGATTGAAGTCGGTCATGTAAGAGGCGGGCGTAAGGTCCAGGAACGCTTGCATGGCTGCCAGCATTTCCGGATCGGCCATCAGCGGCAGGTCGATCAGGTCCTCGATCGGCCTGCCGCCGAGGGTTTGCCACACCGCTTCGTATTCCGCCTGAACCTGCTCCCAGCTCGGGTGTGCCGGAATATCAATGCCGAATAATCGGAGGCAAGCGAGTCCACTCTCTACCGCTTGCGGGTATTCCCCCTTCACCGAATGCAATTGCACCTTTAGGGTATAGACCGCTGCCTGATCGAGCTTCGACGCTCCGCGCCGCAGCGACTCCACAATCAGTTGCTCGGCTTTTTCGAAATTGCCGCTTACAAGCTCACACTGCGCTCGTTCGAACCAAAGATGGTACATCAACTCATATTGGGTGTTCCACACATTCTCATCTACGAGCGCCATTCCGGCCGAAAAATACTCGCTTGCCGATGCGTAGGCCGCCGCCGACTTGGCCTTTCGCCCGGCACCCAGCGCAAGCCCGGCGACCTCGATCCTCTCGTGACGATCGGCGATCAACCCTGCTCCTCGATTGAACTGGTTCGCCACCTCAAATAGTTGTTCGGTGAGCTGATCCGCCGTCAGGCTCGACAGCAGAACCCGTCCTATATCCAAGTGGATTGCGGCGCGCTGACCGTCGGGGATCATCGAATACGCGGCTTGTTGGATGCGATCGTGAAGAAATCTGTAAACAGTCCGTTCGTGCACGACCAGCCCTGCGTGGACGGCCTCCAGCAGTGTCGCTTGCATCGTCTCCACGGTATCGCCGTGAACAAGGGTCAATGTATCAATCCTCGCAACGTTGCCGAGGCATGCGAGTTGTTTGACAGTTTCCTGTGTAATAGCCGACAGGCGGTTCAGCTTCGCCGCCATGAAATCCACGACATTATCGGTGTAGTTCGCCCCCTTCATGCGGCCGATGTCCCAGACCCATGCAGGCGTTGCCCGATCAAAGGCGAGTAGATTCTCATCGGCAAGCGCGGTCAGGAACTGGATCGCGAAAAACGGATTACCGGCGGTCTTCTCGTGTACCAATTGTGCCAGGGGCCGCGCCCGCTCCGGCGCGCAATGCAGAGCATCGGCGACCAGTTGGCCTAAATCGTCCAGTCCAAGCGGCATCAGCACAATATCATGAACAATCGCACCCGCTTCGCGGATCGCGGCAAGCGTCCTCCCGAGCACGTGCGTTGGCCCAACCTCTTTGTCCCGGTAGGCACCGACCACCAGCAAATGCCGGACCTCGGAATGCGTCACCAGATGCTCGAGAAGATCCAGCGTCGCGGTATCCAACCATTGCAAATCGTCCAGAAACAGTGCGAGCGCGTGCTCTTTCCGCGCGAAGACGCCAAGGAAGCGACGAAAAACCATATGGAAGCGGTTCTTCGCATCTCGCAGCGGCAGATCCGCAACCTGCTTCTGTGGTCCAATCACCAGCTCCAGTTCAGGCACCAGTTCGACCATAAGTTGACCGTTCGCCCCCAGCGCCCCCAGCAGAGCGTCACGCCACCGCTCAAGCTGTGCCTCGTTCTCGCTCAGCAGCGGGCGCACCAGGCTCCGCAGAGCCTGCGCTAACGTGGCATAGGGTATGTCGCGCTTGTACTGGTCGAATTTGCCGGACGCAAACAATCCACGCGGCGGCACCAGCGCCTTCTGCAATTCGTTCACCACCGAGGATTTGCCGACCCCGGAATAACCCGACACGAGTACGAGCGCCGTGGCACCGTGTTCCACAACCCGCTCGAATGCCGCGATCAGCGCGTTAATTTCCTGCTCCCGTCCGTACAGCCGTTCGGGGATCAGCAACCGGTCCGGCACGTCCCGCGCACCCAGCGGAAACGGCTCGATCCTGCCACGGGAATTCCATTCCGCTTCGCACCAACGCAGATCGATCGCGAGCCCGGTAGCGGTCTGGTAGCGTTCCTCCGCGGTCTTGGCGAGAAGCTTTATCACGATCGCCGAAATTGGTTTCGGTATGGCATCTCTCAGTTCGTCCGGCGGCACCGGTTGCCGGGCGATGTGGCAGTGTACCCATTCCATCGGATCGGCGGCATCGAACGGCAGCCCTCCCGTCAGCATCTCGTAGAAGGTGACGCCGAGGGCATAAAGATCTCCCCGTGCATCGACCGAGCGGTTCATCCGCCCGGTCTGTTCCGGCGCCATATAGGCGAGCGTGCCCGCGATGATCTCCGGCGGTGCCGGCGTCTGACGCTCGCGGGGCAACCGCGAGGCGAAGCCAAAACCGGTCAGCCTGACGCTGCTCGCGGTATCGACCAGGATGTTGGCCGGCTTCAGGTCCTTATGGATCAGCCCGCGCGCATGCGCCTGTCCGATGGCCGCGCTGAGCGCAATGGCGACCCGCAGAAAATCGTCAATCTGGAACGGCGTCCCGACGATCCGGTCGAGCGTCTGGCCGCCGGGATCCTCCAGCACCAGCAACACGCGCCCGCCGTCATATCGCAACTCCAGCGGACGCGCCGCCCAAGTCGCGCTGAGCTCGGTGCGCAGGGCATATTCGTGCTCCAGCCGCTGGATGATGGAAGCCGGCGGATGGTCCTGTATCGGTGTGACAACCAGCACCGGCGTAAGACCATCCTCGGGCCGGCATCGCATGAGCCGGACTCCGCCAGTCTCCCAGAGCTGTTCGACGACACGCAGGGCTGGCAGGACCGATGGATCAGTAGTTTTTGCCGCCATTTGCCCCCTGCACCTCGAGTCATTACCGCTCAATGTGGCATCCGGTCATTTGTGGCGACCCGCATTCCGAAGCCGGTCCACCAGGCGGGGCTTTATCCACCGTCCATTCCGCTGTGGCGCCCCTTTTGCCACTAGGATTATGGCCAATTGCGCTACGCGGTCAAACCTTGCTGTAGTCGTTACGCGAAGCCTCGCATTTTCAGGCGTCGCCGTCGAGACTTAAACGCCAGAGCGCCCTCTGACAGTAGCTCCGCCGCTTGCCGCAGGCCGCGCCGATAGTGCGATGCTACACAAGCCGCCGGGAGACCAAAAAAGGGGCAAATTGGCCATTCTCAGTCCCATACAAAGCGGCTATTGGTTCTCTGAGAGAGCGGATCGGCGGCTCGATTCGGAACTGCCGGATGTTACATTTAGTTAAGAGTCGGTCCCGAGTGATAACAGGCCAAATCAATAAGTTGAAGCGAAGGAGAAGTCTTCTTCTTGCGAACAAAAAGAAGCAAGAAAACTTTGTCAATTTAGGATTCGCGTTTACCGGTCTGCCGACAGTGGGTTCCGATCCATTCGAACAAAAGTTTTTTGCTTCTTTTTTTCAAAAAAGATGCTTCTACTCTTCGTTACCAGCTATTGATCTCACGCATTTTCATTGGGGATGACCGAGTTTGTGGAACGACCCGCCGATGCCGGAGTGAGGCATAGCTTGGAATACTGGAACCAGGAATTTCAGAGAATCCACTCGCCGATCCTGCGCTACAGCTTTTCGGTGGTTTCCGTCGCAATCGCGCTTGGGGTCGGGCTCGCATTCCAATATTATCAGTTCCGCGACGTGCAACTCCCGGTTTTCACGGTGGCCATCGCCTTGACCACCTGGTATGCGGGCGCCGTTCCCGCCGCGCTGGCCGTCCTACTTGCCTCGGCCAGCTTCGACTACTTCTTTACGCAACCGCTTTATTCCTTTTACGTCTACACTAACGAGCTACCCTATTATTTGATTTTTGTCGTGTGGGCCGCAATTGTCGCGTCGTTCAGCGCCGTTCGACGTCGCACCGAGGCCAATCTTCGCAGAGCCCGCGACGACCTCGAGGTCGAGGTGGAAGAGCGCAGGCACCGAGAGCACGAGATTCGCAAACTCAATCAGCAGCTCGGAAAACGGGCCGCGGAACTCGAAGTAATCAACACGGAATTGGAAGCTTTCAGCTATTCCGTCTCTCACGACCTGCGGGCTCCACTTCGTCACATCGTAGGTTACTCCGAGCTGCTGCAAAGACAGGCGTCATCTTTGCTCGACGAGAAGAGTCAGCGCTTCATGCGAACGATTCTCGAAGCGGCGAAAAAAATGGGCAATTTGATCGATGATCTGCTGGCGTTTTCCAGGATCGGGCGAGCCGAGACCAATAAGGCGGAGGTAGACTTGGCGCATCTCGTGCAGGAGGTCGTCGCGGAAATCGCGCGGGACACGAAGCAGCGGGACATTGTTTGGCAAATCGGCCCGCTCCCGGTCTGTCAAGGCGACTATTCCATGTTGCGCCTGGTCGTCGTCAACCTGGTTTCCAACGCGGTCAAATTCACCAGCATGCGAAAGCCCGCCGAAATAGAGATTGGTTCTGTTAGCCACAATAAAGAGGAAGTAGAGGTATTCGTGAGGGACAACGGCGCGGGCTTTGACATGCAATACGAAAACAAGCTATTCGGCGTCTTTCAGCGTCTGCATTTGCCCGAAGAGTTTGAAGGCACCGGGATTGGATTGGCCACCGTTCAGCGCATTATCCACCGCCATGGCGGGAAGGTCCGGGGCGAGGGAGCGGTAGATCAGGGTGCGACCTTCTACTTCTCACTTCCGAAAGCGCAAGATGGCATTGAAAGGATTGTGAACGCGCCATGACAACACTGGCACGCATTTTGCTCGTCGAGGATGACCCGAACGACGTCGAGCTGACCCTGACGGCGCTCGCGGACCATAACCTGGCCAATGAGGTCGTGGTTGCCCGGGACGGACAACAAGCTCTGGATTACCTGTACCGCCGGAGGGAATTCGCCACGCGCTCCACGGATAACCCCGCTGTCATGCTGCTCGATCTGAAACTGCCAAAGGTCAGCGGGTTGGAGGTCCTGACCCAGATCAAATCCGACGAGCGCCTGAAGATGATACCTATCGTGGTACTGACGTCATCCCACGAGGAAAAAGACATGATGCGAAGCTACGCCCTCGGGGTTAACGCCTATGTCGTAAAGCCGGTAGATTTTCACGAGTTTGTCAATGCGGTGAAGGAACTTGGCGTATTCTGGGCGGTCATCAACGAGCCGCCACCGGGTAGCGTGAAGAAGTGATATCAGCGGTCCCACCTGTTGACGACTTTGGGCGGCTGGCATGAATCCTCCACTACGAGTTCTGCTGCTGGAGGATAACAACTATGACGCGGAGCTCATTCAAGAGCTCCTTCAAGCCGAACATCCTGACTGTGAAATCATCCGCGCTCAAACGCGCGCCGAGTTCATCGCCGGTCTCGACAACCCCGGCATTAACCTCATTCTCGCGGATTACAAACTTCCGTCCTTCGACGGCCTTTCCGCATTGAAGCTCGCGCACGACGCCCGCGCCGATCTGCCATTTATCTTTGTGTCCGGCACGCTCGGCGAAGACGTGGCGATCGAGGCGGTAAAGATCGGGGCCACGGATTATGTCGTGAAGTCTCGGCTGTCGAGGCTCCTGCCCTCTGTCCACCGTGCCCTGCACGATGCCGAAGAGCGCGCCGAGCGCAAGAAGGCCGAGGAGGCGTTGCGCCGGAGTGAGACGTTCCTGGCTGAAGGCCAGAAAATCAGCTACACCGGCAGTTGGGAATGGAATATCGCGACCGGAAAGCTGTTTTGGTCGGACGAACAGTACCGGATCTTCGGCTTTGATCCGACCACGGCAGAGCCGACATTCCAATTATACTTTGACAGGATTCATCCGGAAGACCGATCGCTGGTCCAGGAAACTCTGACTGCGGCGATTCGCGTGCACCGCGGCTTTTCAATGGAGTATCGCATCGTCCTTCCTGATGGCTGCATGAAACATCTCCACGGCCAGGGGCGTCCCATATTGACCGCAGCCGGCAACAGCAGGGACTACATCGGGACGACCATGGATATTACCGAGCGCAAGCGGGGCGAGGACGCGCTCCGTACAGCACAAGCGGATCTCGCGCGCGTGGCGCGGCTGACGACGATGGGCGAGCTCGCGGCGTCGATCGCGCACGAGATCAACCAACCGCTCGCCGCCATGGTTGCCAGCGCCAATGCCTGCTTGCATTGGCTCGCCAAGGATAAACCGCAACTTGGTGAGGTCCGGCGCGCCGCCGAACGCATCGTAAGCGATGGCCATCGGGCCGGCGATATTCTCAAAAGCGTTCGCGCTCTGACTGAAGTATCCGCGCAGGACGTGATGGAATTCAACATCAATGACGCGATCCGCGAAGTTCTGACCCTAACCCGCAGCGAGCTCCAGAACTACGATATCGTGCTCGAAATCGAATTATCTGACGGGCCGGTCTCTATCATGGGGGACCGGGTCCGGTTGCAACAGGTCATCCTGAATTTGGTCATGAACGCGATCGAGGCGATGAGCAGAACCGCCAACGACTCGCGGGTGTTGCTGGTACGATCTCAGGGCGACGGGCCCGAGAAAGTGCGGGTCGCGGTTGAGGACACCGGCCCGGGGATCTCGCCCGAAACCATGGACCGCATATTCGATGCCTTCTTCACGACCAAGCCCACTGGCATGGGCATGGGGCTTTCGATCTGCCGCTCGATCATCAACGCCCACGGCGGCCGCCTTTGGGTATCGCCGCGGTCACCCAGGGGCGCTCTCTTCCAATTCACCCTCCCGGCCGCTGCCAAGCGAAGCGCCTGACCAGGCAAACTGATGCTAAAAAACCGATCTATTTGGCAAATCGCGCGCGCAGCCGAGGAACCGCGAAATCCAGGAACGCCCGAACTCGCTGCGGCGTATGCGCTCGCCGCAAGTATAGCGCGTGGACGTCCAGCGTGTCGTCAGCGGCCTCGCCGGCAAGCAACTCGACCAGACGCCCGGCGTCCAGGTCATCCTGTATCTGCAAACAGCCCAGCCGTGCCACTCCGACCCCAGCAAGAGCCATTCGCCTGATGGTTTCACCATTGTTGGCCCGCAGAGAACCGCGCGGCGCTCCTTCGCCATGCGCGGGCGCACCCCCAAGAGCCCACGGATCAGCCGATCGGTGGAAATTGAAGTTGAGCCGATTATGATCCGCCAAATCCGCGACCGTACGCGGTCTCCCTCCGCTCAAGATAAGCCGGAGACGCCACGATCTTGCGCCGGATCCTGCCGATCCGCTGGGCAATCATGCTGGAATTGGGCAACGTGCCAATTCGAAAAGCGATGTCCGTCCGATCGAGGTATAAATCTACGATCTCGTCCGATATGGAGATGTCGACGACGATGTTCGGATAATTCTCCCAGAATTCGGGCAGCAGCGGCTCCAGCGCAATCACGCCGAACGCGACGGGAACGCTGATCCGAACCGTACCGCCGGCTTGCCGAGGCCCGCGCCCGACTTCATGCTCGACGTCCTGGAACTCATCCAACAAGTGCCGGGAGCGTTCATAATAGAGCTGGCCCTCCGCCGTCAGCGATAACCGGCGGGTTGATCGTTCGATCAGTCCGACCCCGAGGCGCTCCTCGATCCGACTCATCATCTTGCTGACCGTAGAGGCGCTGAGGAGCAACCGGAGAGAAGCCTCCGACAGGCTGCTCCGCCACCTGGACGAAAACCTGCATCTCAGTGATCCGGTTATCCACACCACACCTTTGAAGCCAGTTCACAGATCGTGTGATCCTAACCTGGGTTCTCAAAACCGACAATAACTCCGATTACTGGCCCCAACGGTGCGGTTGGCGCGCCCGATGTTTAATCTCTCAATCGGAGTTCCAAAATGCCACACGATGCAACAACCTACACCAGCCCCCAGCTTCTCTCGCCGGACAACCACTCGCTGATCCTGGTCGATCAGCAATATCTTGTTCTGATCACGATGCGCTCGCACGAAGGAACGCAGGTGGTCGAGAAGATGGCGCTGTTGGCCAAGGGCGCGAAGCTTTTCGGCGTCCGGACACTTCTGACCACGGCGCATTCCGAAACGCAGAAGCTTGTCCAGCAAGTGCAGGATGCCTTCCCCGACCACGTGCCGATCGAACGCACCGGTCTCGACGCCTTTGAGGACGAACGCGTCGTGGCGTGGGTCAAGGAAGGCGGCCACAAGAAGATTGTCATCACGGGTCTCTGGACCGAGAGCTGCATGACGATGACTACGCTTTACGGCGATATCGTGGTAGGCGATGTCGATGGACTAGTCATAATCCCCGCACAACAGGTAGCCGCCGTAATTTCCGCAGCGCAGGAAAGCCAACTTCCTGCATCCTAAGCTTCTGATTTAACGGACCATCATCCAAACCCGACACTCAGACGAGTGCTCCTGCTCCCCGGCGGCAGCAGGGGGGCAGGCGCCCTTACCGGGCCGGAATGTTACATTTCCCAAAGCCGAAATTGTTGGCAACTCTACTTAAGTATAGTTGCTCTATTCTGTTTGTGATCCGATCTCCCCCCAGGGTTCATCCGACTACGACGCAAATGCAATGGTTTGAACTGCTCAAACCGCACTATTGTCGAGGCCTACACCAGGACGTTTCTCCTCAATGGAGTCTTGATCTCAGAGCAAGCCCGCAAAGATCCGAACATCGCTCAGATAACACGCAACCGCACAGATTCGCACCATAGGCCATTTGGACGCCCCGGGATCCGCGGCAAACGTCAGTGCGCTTCTCATATTATTGCAGATAGGAGACACAGATGGACTGGAATAGGCTTAAAACTTTTCACGCGGTGGCGAGAGCCGGGAGTTGCTACGGCGCCCAGGATCAGCTGAACCTCAGTCAATCGGCGATCAGCCGGCAGATCGGCCAGCTTGAAGAGTCCCTCAAGGTATCGCTCTTCCATCGGCATGCCCGCGGCGTGAAGTTAACCGAGCAGGGCGAGCTGCTGGAGAGTTTGGTCGGAGACATTCTCGGACAGTTGTCGTTCGCCGAGGCGAGATTGTGGGAATATAAAGGGAACCCATCCGGGCCGCTCAGGGTCAGCACCACAGCTGGATTCGCGGCATTCTGGTTGGCGACGCGTTTGACGAAATTTTACGAGTCATTCCCAGAAATTGCGATCACCCTCATGATCGACGGCGGCCTCGCCGATTTGTCGATGGGAGAAGCCGACGTCGTGATCAGGATGTCGGCTCCATCGCAAGTCGATGTCGTGCAGCGTCGTCTGTTCACGTGGAGCTCTCACGCACTCGCCTCACCGGATTATCTGCGCCGGCGTGGTGGGCCGAGCTGTGCCGAGGACCTTGATCGTCATCGTCTGATCACGCAGAGCACGAGCCGATCCGGTGATGCCCTCGGCAGCGCATGGCTGCTCGATGTGGGTGCGAACCCGGCGAGCCCACGGCAGCCTGTCGCGGTGGTCGAAGACATCAATTCCCTATATCGCGCGGCGCTAGGCGGGCTCGGTATCGTCGCTCTGCCGGACTTCATTTCGTTCGAGGCAACCGGTCTGGTTCGGGTTTTGCCCGAGCTCTCTTCGCCGAAGACGGACTGCTATTTCGCGTACTCCGCAACCCTCAGAAATTCCAAGCGCATTGCGGTATTCCGGGATTTTCTGGTCCGCGAGATTGCCGCCTGCCGCCCGAGATCGAGTCCCGCCGGCGAGGTGATTCATTTGCCGATTGTGGACCGCCCGCTACCGACGCCGATGTTGCGCATGCCGCCGGCCCTCGCCGAACAGCTCTAGGCGAGGATGAGTGCCAGGTTGGGCATTGGAGCCTAAATGAGACAATGGAGCAAGTGCTATGAGTGCTAGTGTAATGAAGCGGAAACACCGGGAGATGCCGAAACGGCCTGGAATTATGAATCGGCCCCTCCGAGACAAGAGGTTCGGGGATACCATGATTTTTGACCCGAAAGAGGTGAAGGCGACGACAGACAAATACAATGCCACCAGGCATGCCTATGCGATAATTTGGGCCAGCATGAGGCCGTAACGATTGTCAAAGGCGGGTCTGTCGTACCTTACCGGCGGATAGAACGAACTGAACTGCGTGGATTTCGACGGATTGTGGAGTAGTTGGAGCAACCATGGACACACTTCCGCTAGATTATCCGCTGACCCGATCAGCCGCGCTGCGAAGGGAGATTGTTTCGCCTCATCTTTCCTTCCTGATGGAAGCGCACAACGGGCTTTCCGCGAAAATCGCCGAGGAAGCCGGCTTTCGCGGGCTTTGGGCGTCCGGCCTGACGATTTCGGCCAGCCTTGGTCTACGTGACAGCAACGAGGCGTCGTGGACCCAAGTGCTCGATGTGCTGGAGTATATGGCGGACGCGACCACCCGGCCGATTCTGGTCGACGGCGACACCGGGTACGGCAATTTCAACAATGTGCGCCGGTTGATCCGCAAACTGTGCGAGCGCCAGATCGCCGGTGTCTGCATCGAAGACAAGCTGTTTCCCAAAACCAACTCGTTCATCGGCGAACATCAACCATTGGCCGAGATCGATGAATTCTGCGGCCGCATCAAGGCGGGAAAAGACAGCCAATGCGATGACGAATTCGTGCTGGTCGCTCGTGTCGAGGCGCTGATTTCCGGCCACGGCATGGACGAAGCCCTGCGTCGCGCAGAAGCCTATCACGCGGCGGGCGCCGACGCCATTTTGATCCATTCCAAACAATCCAACGCCGGCGAGATCTTGACCTTTGCCGAACAGTGGCAGAATCGCTGTCCGCTGGTGATCGTGCCGACCATGTATAGCCAGACGCCAACGGATGTCTTTCGGCAAGCCGGCATTTCAACGGTGATCTGGGCCAACCACAATTTACGCGCGGCGATATCGGCGATGCGGGAAACCAGCCGGCGGATATTCGAAGACCAATCGCTACGCGAAGTCGAGGGATGCGTCGCCGGCGTCAAGGAAATCTTCCAACTGGTCGGCAATGCCGAACTCGAGGCCGCCGAGCGGCGCTATCTGCCCGGCAAGTCTACCGCGCGGGGCATCGTGCTCGCGGCGTCGGCCGGAAATCTCGGCGAGCTGACCCGGCATCGTCCCAAATGCATGATCGATATCCGCGGCAAATCGTTGCTGCAGCGTCTGGTGACAACGCTCTCGAACGCCGGGGTTCGGGATATCACGGTAGTCCGCGGCGCCTTCAAGGAAGCAGTGACGCTGAAGGGCATCAGGACGATCGACAATGACCGCTTCGCCGAGACCGGTGAGGCGTTCTCCCTTGCCTGCGCTGGTGATTTGATCGGTGGCGAGACGGTCGTGGTCTATGGCGACGTCTTGTTTCGCGACTCGATCGTTGGCGGATTGCTCGAATCGCCGGGCGACATCGTGCTGGCGGTGGATGCCTTGGGCAGCACCGCCAATCTGGCGGGAAACGCGCGCGATCTGGTGGCCGCGGACCGCCCGTTCAGCGGCGATTACCTCGACGACACGCCGGTGCGATTGCGGGCGATGTCGGCCGCTCTTGCGCCCGAGCGGATCAGCGGCGAGTGGATCGGGCTGGCGCGGTGCAGCGCCCAGGGTGCCGCCTGGATCCGCACGGAAATCGCCCAAATGCAGGCCGACGGTCTACTTGAAACCGCCGATCTGCCCTTGCTGTTCACCCGTTTGGCGGCGAAGCATCCTGTGTCGATCCACTACATCACCGCCCAGTGGCTTGACGTGAACACTCTCTCCGACCTCGCGGCCGCGCGCAATGTGGCCTAAAAAAACCAAAGCGCAAAACCCGTGATCACTGCGCGCGAATTCATTGGCGCGGCCGGCCGGCATGGCTTCGACTTCTTCACCGGGGTTCCGTGCAGTTTCCTCACGCCACTGATCAACGGCGTGCTGAACGATCGCAACCGGCGTTATGTCGGCGCCACCAGCGAGGGCGAGGCGGTGGCGATCGCCGCTGGGGCCTGGCTCGCGGGGCGGCAGACCGTGGTGATGTGCCAGAATTCCGGTCTGGGAAATGCGATCAATCCGCTGACCTCGCTCAATGCCCCGTTCCGCATTCCGACGCTGCTGATTACCACCTGGAGGGGTCAGCCGGGTATCGCGGACGAACCGCAGCATGTGGTGATGGGCGCGATCACCCAGGATCTACTAGCGCTGATCGGCGTCGAGCAGGCGCCGTTTCCGGTATCGTCCGACGAATTGATCGCGACCCTGGCATTCGCCGCCGACCAGCTGCGAGCCCGTGAACTACCGTTTGCCCTGTTAATGGCCGGAGGCAGCGTCGCGGATGAAGCTTTGCATCCGGTGACACCGTTCCGGCCCGTCGCCGGGCATCGCTACGACGACCCCGCCGACGGCCCGCTTGCCACGCGCCTCGCGGTCCTGCAGCGCTTCCTCGCCCGCACTGATGACGCGACGGCGGTGATCGCCACCACCGGGAAATGCGGGCGCGAATTATTCACCTTGGTCGACCGGCGCCAGCATCTCTACCAGGTCGGCTCGATGGGCGGGGCCAGCGCCATGGGGTTGGGCGTGGCGCTCAATACTACGAAAAAAGTTGTGGTGCTGGATGGTGATGGTGCGGCGCTGATGAAGCTCGGCAACTTCGCCACCATCGGCGCCTGCCGCCCGGAAAATTTGCTGCATATCGTGCTGGATAACGGCGTGCATGATTCGACGGGCGGACAGGCCACCGTGTCGGCGTCGGTGGATTTCGCCGCCGTGGCATTGGCATGCGGCTACGCCTTTGCGGCATCGTGCCGCACCCTGGACGGCTTCGAGCGGGCACTGGACCAGGCGGATCGGCCGGACCGGCCGCGCGGCCCAGCGCTGATCCACGTCCGTATCGTCCCAGGTTCACTCGTCAAACTGGGACGGCCGACCGTCGGACCCGCCGAGGTCGCGCGGAGATTCAAGGAATTTCTGAACGAAGGACGCCAGGGATGAAAGCAATGGCCATCTTTTCCGTCCTCGCCGGGCTTACGGTGGTCATCTATCTGGTGGCGACCAATGGTGCTGCTGGGATCGAGGCGGCCATCGCGAACGCCGGCTGGGGTATTGTCGCCGTCATCGCGCTCCATCTGCCCCAGGTGGCGTGTTCCAGCCAGGCGTGGCGCGCGGTGGTGTCGTCGCCCCGGCGCCCATCCCGTGCCGTTTTTTTCGGTCTGCGCATCATCCGCGAGGCGGTGAACAGCCTGTTGCCGGTGGCACAGATCGGTGGGGATTTCGTCGCGACGCGGCTGCTCAGCGTGGGTAGGATGCCGTTGAGTGTGGCCGGGGCCTCGATCACCGTCGACCGTAGCCTGGAATTGCTCACCCAGGTGCTATTCACTCTGCTTGGGGTGGGGCTGCTGCTGGCGGACCCCACCGGAATGCGACTTCCGCGTCTGGTTCTCGTCAGCATCGTTGCCGCGCTCAGCATCTTCGCCGTGATCTTTATCCAGGTCCAGCGCTCGGGGGTGTTCCGCCTGCTCGAAAGTGGGCTTGCCGGTTTGGCCCGGAAGTGGCGCTGGAAGGGACTGGAAAGCCTGGCCGGCCTGCACGTGGCGATCGTCGAGCTGCACAAGTCGCCACGCCGCCTGATCCTTGGGGGATGCTATCATCTGATCTCCTGGGTGCTCGGGGGCATTGAGGTGCTGGCCGCGCTCCGTGTGCTTGGCGTTGCCGCCGGCCCGCGACAGGCGATGATCATCGAAAGCCTGGGTCAGACCTGTCGCGCGGTCGGCTTCGTGGTGCCGGGCGGCCTCGGCGTGCAGGAGGGCGGCATGATCCTGATTTGCGGCGCGCTCGGGATCGGACCCCAGGCCGCAATCGAGGCCTCGCTGCTGAAACGCATCCGCGAACTGGCTCTGGGCCTGCCGGGATTGGCGGCCTGGTATTGGATCGAGGGGCCGCGTCTGGCCAGCGCCACGGCCAGACTGCCGCGGGAGACGAAATCATGAGCGGACATAGCTGGACC
>Ga0302308_10001118_pt1 | contig 21873 bp, 21 predicted proteins | sample III_Palsa_E3_3_FD_200531 | JGI IMG/M metagenome (GOLD analysis project Ga0302308, IMG submission 200531) | Peat permafrost microbial communities from Stordalen Mire near Abisko, Sweden - III_Palsa_E3_3 | ecosystem: Environmental > Terrestrial > Soil > Palsa > Peat permafrost | place: Sweden...
CCCTAACGCTTGCACCATTCCCTTCTCCACATCGCCTACATAAATACCGAACGCATCCTCCGTTCTCTCCTTCACATAGCGTCGCAGCATGGACGCAACCGCGGGGTCACGAATCCTGTCCCAGGGTATCGCGCCGAGCGGCACATACCGTACATCCGCGCCGGCAGGCGCATCATCAACAATGCGCCCCCGGTAGTAGATATGGGTGACGCCCTTCTCCTCGAACACCGCGAACAGAAAATCCAGATTCGCATTCAGCCGATACCGCTCCAGCACGCCGCGCAGACTAGCCGCATCCGCCAGCGGTTCCAAGCGCGTCCCAATGGGTAATTGCAATGCCCCCGATGCCGTCTCGATCAACACAAGACCCGCGGCATGCTCGAGGATCGCGCCAACCTGAGCTCGCTGACCGGTCGCGGCCAACGCCTCCTGCGACAAACTGAAATCCACATAAGCACCACGGCAATACCCTAGCGGTGTCGCGCTTGTATGCGTGAAATCCACGACGCGCCCAATCAGGATGATGTGGTCCCCCGCGTCCACCACCTGATGCGTCTCGCAGTCGAAACTCGCCGCGGCGCCATCCATCACCGGACTGCCGGTACGTCGCGCATGCCAGTCGACCTGCGCAAACTTGTCCGCACTCTTCGAAGCAAACACGCCCGATACGGGCCGCTGATCTTCAGCCAGTACGCTGACCGCAAAACGCTGCGTTACCGAAAACACCGGATGGCTAGAGGCCGTCTTCGCGATACAGACCAGGATCAACGCCGGATCAAGCGACACGGACGTAAACGAGTTCGCAGTAAAACCACGCGGTGAACCATCGGGTTGAATGGTCGTCACCACAGTCACGCCCGTCACGAATGCGCCCAATGCACGGCGAAACTCGGCAGTATCGAAGGAAGGCTCGTTCATGCTTTTGCTCCTTAAATTAGCGGCTGATACATAGACCTGAAGTGACTCATGCCCTCGCTCAAGCGCCGGTCGCTTCACGAATAAACTGCACCAACCGCTGGTTCACGATCGCCGGCGCAGTGACATTCATCATATGTCGCTCATTCGCAATAATCTCGGCACGTCCTCGCGGCGCAGCTGCCGCCATCGAATGGGACATGGCCGGACTCGAATTCGGATCGCACTCGCCGGTCATGAACAAGGCGGGCGCGGCGAGTTGCGGCAAGCGACCGACATGCGCCTGGTCCGAACTCGCAAACAACCGGTAGGTCCGTGCATAACCCTCCGGGTTCACTTGCTCCAGCAACGACCGCACAAGCTCCGCTACCTGCGCAAGATGACCCGGCACCGGATCGTCGAACCAGCGCGCAACGGTCGCATCAATACTCGGTTGCTCAAGCCCCCCTTCTTCCAGCGACGCCGCGCGCTGCATCACGGCGGCCCGCTGCGTCGGCGTGCGGTCGTACACCGCGTTCAGTGCAATCACGCTCGCCACCCGCTGCGGATATTGCAATGCAAACTCGAGTGCGATCAGCGAGCCCATCGAGTGACCAACCACATGCGCTTCATCGATCTGCAAATGATCCAGCAGTGCAGCAAGCTGTCCCGCGTATTCATCGAGCGCGGGTGACGCGGCCGGCAAGCGGCTGTCGCCGTGTCCGAGCATGTCATACGAAACCACCCGAAAACACGACTGCAGCGCATCCACCTGAGGCGCCCACACGCTGCGGTTCATGCCCACGCCGTGGATCAGGACGAGCGCCGGGCCCTCGCCCGCCACGCTGTATGCCGTGCCGTCGAACACGCCGTTCATCGACGCATGGCTTGTCACCGTTTCATGCTTCATTGGACCCAAGCTCCTTCAGATCCTGATAGCGGTCGCCAATCCGATGATGCGGCCGCCCGCCAATCGATGCACCCAGCGCGATCACGAGCTCATCGGGCCCGGGGGCATCGATGATCGAGAACTGGATGGTGAGGTAATGCGAGCGCATGCCTTCATCGCCCTTGTGCATCAGCGGAATGGTGACCGGACAGTTAGGACCACCACGCAAATTCGTGAAACTCAAATAGCTCTTCGCACCCACCGCTTCGCGGAACTTGTTGCCAAAGCGCAGCGTGTGAATCAATGCCGAAGCATGCTCGACCTCGCCCGACGTCCCGACAATCGCGGCTTTCCCATACCCCTCCACCGCCTCGCCCGATCCGGCAATCCGCAGGATCTCCGCAGTCAGGATCTCGCCAAGCTGCGGCGCGAGGCCGTGAATCTCTGGACGCAGGTCATCGACGAAACCACGCCCCGCCCACGGATTGCGCAGCACGGCTGCCGCGGCGAACAACTTCAACGGCCGCTCGGCCGCTTTACCGCCTTCAATGAAGGTGTCTTCCACATAGGTAACCAGCTTGCGAATCTCGAGTTTCATGGGGTTTTCTCCGTAGGCAAAAACGCCGTGGCTTCATGCAGTGGCGTCGTCTAAGTATTATGGTATTCCATATTACTGGATGCAAGAATTTTTCAACGATTGAGGGGTTTACGAGAGCACGCGAAAAACCTCCAGGCGAAAAAAAACCGTCGATGTCGACGGCTTTCGTAGCCTGGGAGCTGCTGCCTTGCAGCAATCACACGCTGGCTTCAGCCGCCCTCTCGGCAAGCGTGGCCATCACGATGCCGGCCGTGCGACGCACATGTTCAAGCGACGCCGCCGCTGCGGCATCGCCGTCTTTCTTGGCGATAGCGGACAGCAACTTGTTCATCTCTCGATTCGAGTCGGCGCCTCGTCCCGGCGACGCAATAGTCACGGCTCGCAACTGGTTGATTCGGGCGTTCAGCGACTTGACCACCTGATGCATCATCAGCTTGTGGCCGCCGGTGAACATGGCTTCGTAGAAGCGTTCTGTGTAAGTCAGCACGCGCTTGAAGTCCGACTGGTCGAACGCGTCTTCGATCTCCTTGCGGATTTCACGCAGCTGCTTCACCAGCGCCGGGGTCGCATGCTCTGCACATGCCCGGGCGGCCTCGGACTCGAGCAACGCGCGGATTTCGTAGATCTCCTGAACCTGCTCAGGGTCGAGACGCGCGACAATCGGCCCGGAATGCGCTACGGTCTCGACCAGGCCCTCGGTCTCGAGGTGGCGCAGCACTTCGCGCACCACGGTCCGGCTGACGCCCAGCTGATCGCACAGCGTGCGCTCGATCAGCCGGTCGCCGGGATGATAGAAGCCCTGAGAAATTGCATCGCGCAATTTCGCAAGCGTCAGCTCGCGCAACGTCGGTGCACTTCGGTCGACACGCATTTGATCGATCATGGTTTCCTTGTCTCCGGTCTGTTATCCGGAATCCCTGGTTTTTGGAATCCCATAGTATTGCACACCCGTATTGCACACCCGTATTGCACACCCGTATTGCATTCCCTTCGACGGGCCTCATCCGGCGCGCGTTCGTCACGCTGCGAATACCCGGGCGCTTTCGTTCTCCCAATCGAGCCAGGCCCGCGCACCGACGGCCAGGCTCGGCTCGCGCGAACTGATCGATGTCCGCACCGCGATCTCCTGGTCCCAGGGCGTGGCGACCGCGTAGTGCATGGTGTCGCCAAGATAAGTGACATCGCGAACGATCACCTGCAAACCGCTGTCCGTAACTTCCGACGGCTGCGCGCGAATGCGGATCTGCTCAGGCCGAAGCATCAGCGCGCCGTTATCGCCATCGTTCAAGGCATGGTCGAAACCGCCGACCGATACCGGCTTGCCGTTCGGAAACACCGCCTGCGACGAGCCGTTGCCGCCGGCCAGCGTAACCGGCAGGAAATTCGAGTTGCCAATGAAACTCGCGACAAAGCGCGATGCCGGCTTCGCATAAAGCGCCTCGCCGCTACCGACCTGCTCGATGCGCCCCTTGTTGAACACCGCAATTCGATCGGACAGGCGCAGCGCCTCTTCCTGGTCGTGGGTCACATACAGGATCGTCACACCGGTCTGCTGGTGGATGCGCCGGAGTTCTGTCTGCAGTTCCTCGCGCAGCTTCTTGTCGAGCGCGGAAAGCGGTTCGTCCATCAGAAGCACTGGCGGATCGTAGGCGAGCGCGCGAGCAATCGCCACGCGCTGCTGCATCCCCCCCGACAGCTGGTCCGGCATGCGGTCGCGACAATCGCCGAGGTGCACGAGCTTGAGCATCTGCTCCACCTTCGACTTCACCTGGGCGTCGGGCAGACGCCGCACGCGCAATGGAAAAGCAACATTCTCCCCGACCGTGAGATGCGGGAACAGCGTGTAGCGCTGAAACACCATGCCGATGTTGCGCTTGTTCGGCGCAACCGACAGCAGCGACTTGCCGTCGAGCAGCACACGGCCTTCGGTAGGCGACTGAAAACCCGCGACGATGTACAACGTCGTGCTCTTGCCCGAGCCCGAGGGTCCGAGAAACGTCATGAACTCGCCCTTCTTGATATCGAGCGAGACTTGGTCGATAGCGACCACCTGGTCGTAGGTTTTACGAAGCCGTTGGATTTGCAAAAACGGTGCGCTCACGATTTACCTCTCTTAAGGACAAGCCCCAGCAACATCAGGATGACAGTCAGGCCGACCAGCAGCGACGACGCCGCGGCAATCACCGGCGTCAGGTCCTGCCGCAACGTGCTCCAGATCCGCACGGGCAGCGTCTGCAAGGTCGGACTTGCCATGAAGATCGACACCACCACCTCATCCCAGGACGCGAGGAACGAGAAGATCGCGGCCGCGAACAGGCCGAGACGAATGGCGGGCAGCGTGACGCGCCACTTCACTTCGAACGGACTCGCACCGCAGATCAGCGCGGCGTCTTCGAGCGCGGTATCGAAACTCTCCAGCGAATTGCTGATGGCGATGATTGAAAACGGCAACGCAATGATCAGGTGCCCGATCACAAATCCGACGAGCGTACCCGTCAGCCCGATGCGCAGGAAAAAACCATACAACGCGACGGCGAGCACGACTACGGGCAGTACCATCGGCGTGAGAAAAAACGCCTTCAGCAGCGCACGCCCCCGGAAGCTGCCGCGTGTCAATGCGAGCGACGCAAAGAGGCCCAGCACGACCGACAGGACCATCACGACCACGCCCAGTTCGACGCTGGTGATCAGCGAGTCGAGCCAGCCCGGATCAGTAAACAGCATGCTGTACCAGCGCAAGGTCCAACCCGGCGGCGGAAACATCAGCCACTGCGAGTCGCCGAACGACAACGCGACTATGAACAACACCGGCAGCAACAGGAACAGCGAGACGGCCGCGCCAACACCCAGGAGTGCCCAGCGCAACGGTCCTAGACGATCGAAATCGAGCAGCATGTCAGTGAACTCCGGAAGCACCCGGCACGCGGCCGGAAAAGCGCAGTTGCACTGCATAGAGCGATAGCGTCACGAGCAGCAGCACGAAGGCAGCGGCGCCCGCGAGTCCCCAGTTCAGCAATTGCTGCACGAGTTGCGCGATCAGTTCAGCAAGCATCATGTATTCGGGACCGCCGAGCAGCGCAGGCGTCACGAAATATCCGAGCGCCATCACGAACACCATCAGTGCACCACTCGCTATGCCCGGCATGGCGAGGGGCACCAGCACGCGCCAGAACGCCTGCCAACGGCTCGCGCCGCAGATGGCAGCCGCACGCAACGTGGTGGGATCGATGGCGCGCAGGGTCGCGTGCAGCGGCATCACGAGGAACGGCAACATGATGTAGGTCATGCCGATCGTGACGCCGGTCAGGTTGTTGACCAGTGTCAGCGGCTCATGAATCACGCCCAGCCACATCAGCAAGCGGTTGATCGGACCCGTCTGCTGCAACAGCACCATCCAGGCGAAGGTGCGTGCAAGCAGGTTGGTCCACATCGAGAGCAGCAGGATCGCGAACACCAGCTTGCTGACCCAGCGCGGTGCGATGGCAAGCAGCCACGCGGTCGGAAAACCAATCACGAGCGTCACCGCCGTCACCACCGACGCCACGAAGAAGGTGTTGCCGAACACCCGCAGGTAAGTCGTCGAGCCGAACAACTGCGCATAGTTCTGCAGGCCAGGCGACGGGTCCAGCACGCTTCTCAACAGCAGCGAGAGTACCGGCAACAGGAAGAACACGATCAGCAACAGCAGGGCGGGCAGCACCAGCCGCGCCCTCCTGAAACCGGCGCTCAGCTTCGGCATGGGCACCGAAGGCTCCGCGACCGTGCTCACTGCGTTCGACATGACAACTCCTTCAAGATGATCGGCAGCCATTGCTTGGCTTCAGCGTTACTTCGATTGCCACGCATACCAGCGCTTGGCGATTTCGTCGCGATGATCGGCCCAGTACTTCATGTCCAGGTTGATCTGCGTCGCCTTGTACTGGTCCGGCTGCGTCTTCGCGACATCGGCGGGCAGCAGCGCAGCCGACTTCAGGTTGACCGGCGCGTAGCCGGTTTCGGCCGCGAAGTTCGCCTGTGCTTGTGCACCGGTTGCGGCAGTGAGGAACTTCATTGCTTCGTCCTTGTGCTTCGCGCCCTTCGGCACCACCAGCATGTCGGCGGCGGTCAGGTTCTGGTTCCACGACACACCGACATCCACGCCGGTTTGCTGCAATGCATGCAAACGGCCGTTCCAGAATACGCCGAGCGGCGCCTCGCCCGATGCCATCAACTGCTGCGACTGCGCACCGCCGCTCCACCAGACGATCTCGCTCTTGATCGTGTCGAGCTTCTTGAACGCGCGGTCGAGGTCGAGCGGATATAGCTTGTCGGGCGCAACGCCGTCGGCAAGCAGCGCGACTTCCAGCACGCCCGGTGCGGACCATTTGTAGAACGTACGTTTGCCGGGGAAGCGCTTGGTGTCGAAGAGATCGGCATAGTTGGCAGGACCGCCGCTCTTGAACGAAGCCTTGTTATACCCAAGCACGAACGAATAATAGAAACTCCCGACCGCACCCGGCGACATGAAGCGCGGGTCGAGCTGGCTCTTGTTCACCACCGAGTAATCGATTGGCTCGACCAGCCCGTCGCGCAGTGCGGCATAGGCAAAATCACCTTCGACGTCGACCACGTCCCACTGCACGTTACCGCTGTCCACCATGGCCTTGAGCTTGCCGTAATCGGTCGGTCCGTCCATCAGCACCTGAATGCCCGATGCCTGGGTAAAGGGCGTCGCCCAGTCTTTCTGTTGAGCCGATTGAGTCGTACCGCCCCAACTGGCGAACACGATCGGCGCAGCGGCCGCGAACACGGGCGCGGTAACCGAAACAACAGCGGTAACGATCAATGCGCGCACCAGGGCGTGCAAATATAACGGTTGCTGCATGACGACTGCTCCTTGAAAGATGCGGCTGGCTTCGAGAGGACTAGGCTTGAACGGCTGGTTTTACTTGAGCGGCGAGAATGCAGCGGGCTTCATGATCTTGCTTTCCATGGTTTCCAGCAGCGCCTGGATCTTCGGTGCGAAGGCCTGCCACGCGGGATCCTCCGCCAGCCGCTGACGACGCGCTTCGCGCTCATCGAGGCTCGTATAGGCCCACATATGAACGATCTGGTTGAGTGGCCCGATCTCGGAGAAGAAGTAGCCCACGAGCTCTCCCAGATGATGTTTCTGCAACGCAATGCCTTCTTCCTCGACCAGCTTCAGATACGCCGGGACTGCGCCGGTGCGGATCTTGTAAGTGCGGATTTCGTAGTACATGGCGGGCTCTATCTGTATTCAACGCATGACGAAGGGATCGGCGATGGGCTCGTCCGAGGTCCGGATCCAAACGGATTTGGTGCGGGTGTAGTCGAGCACGGCATCAAGTCCGCCCTCGCGTCCAAGACCGCTTAACTGATAACCGCCGAACGGGACGATCGGCGAGACCGCGCGATAGGTATTCACCCAGACAATGCCGGCGCGAAGCCTGCGCGTCAGCCGGTGCGCACGCGTCAGGTCGCGCGTGAAGACCCCTGAAGCGAGCCCGTACCGCGTGTCGTTTGCGAGCGCAAGGGCTTGCTCTTCGGTATCGAAACTCATCACGCTGAGCACGGGGCCGAAGAGCTCCTGCGCGACGCTCGGCACATCTGACGTGGCGCATTCGACAATGGTCGGCTCGAAGAAAAACCCTTTACCCATGCCCTCTGGACGATGGCCGCCAGTCAGCAGCGCCGCGCCCGCGGCGAGGCTTGCCGCCAGCACCGATTCAATGTGCTCACGTTGTTTGACCGTAGCGAGCGGGCCCATTTCCGTCGCAACGTTCTGCGGATCGCCTATCTTGATTGCCCGCGCCTTCTCGACCAGTTTCGCCAACAACCGTTCGCGAATGCCGCGCTGCACGAGCAGCCGCGAACCCGCGACACAACTCTGACCGGTCGCTGCAAAAATCCCGGCAATCACCGCGTTGCTGACGCTTTCCACGTCGGCGTCATCGAAGACCAGAACCGGCGATTTGCCGCCCAGTTCCAGCGATGTCGCCGCGAGGTTCTCAGCCGAGTTCCGCACGATATGGCGCGCCGTCTCGGGACCGCCGGTGAACGCAATTTTCGCGACGAGCGGATGAGTGGTGAGCGCATGACCGCAATCGGCTCCAAAACCCGTCAGGATGTTCACCACGCCTGCTGGAAAGCCAGCTTCATGAATCAGGCGTGCGAACGCGAGCAACGGCGCAGGCCCCTCTTCCGACGCCTTGATGACAATCGTGCAACCCGCCGCCAGCGCGGGTCCAATCTTTACCGCCGACAAAAACAGCTGCGAGTTCCACGGCACGATTCCGGCCACGACACCCACCGGCTCGCGTCGAAGAAACACTTCCATGTCAGGCTTGTCGACGGGAAGATAGGCCCCCTGAATCTTGTCCGCCACGCCCGCGTAATAACGGTAGTACTCAGCGACATAGCCAATCTGACCGCGCGTCTCGCGAATGATCTTGCCGGTGTCGGCCGTCTCCAGCTCAGCCAGTTCCTGCGCGTTGGCAGCAACCAGATCGGCAAGCCGGTACAGCAGCTTGCCGCGCTGGCTCGCGTTCAGGTTGGCCCACTCGGGTGAAAACAGCGCACGGTCCGCAGCTTTGACGGCACGGTCGACGTCGGCTGCGCTGGCTGCGGGCATGGTCGCCCAAACTTCGCCTGTCGCCGGATTGATACTGTCGAAGGTCTGCAAGGCGTCGCTGAATTCGCCATCGATGTAATGCGGGAACTTCTGCAACTTCTGCAACATGTCATCTGCTCCGGTTTAGCGAGCGTCGAACGCGGGCATCACGTCGGAAATAAACCGCTCCAGCGAACGGCGCTTGCGCTCGAAGCTCATGTTGCTGTCGAGCCAGAAGCTGTATTGATCGAAACCCAGTTCTTCATACTGTTTCAACCGGTCGATGACATCGGCGGGCTGGCCGATCACCAGGTTCTTGCGAATCTGCTCCGGGGTGTACTGCGCAAACGAAGCGATGTCGGCTTGCGTCAGCGGTTCGATGAACCCCTGCTCCACCGGCCGTTCGTTCTTGAACCACTTGCTGAAATAACAATAGAAGCGGCTCAGGTCTGCCACGGCGGCGTCGACTTCCGCGGCGTCCGCACCCACGAAGGTGTGCATCAGCATCATGATCTGCGGACGCGGCACGTCTGGGTTCGCCTTGCAGGCCGCGTTGAATCGGTCCATCAGGTTCACCACTTCAGTGTCACCCGCCGCTAGCGACGTGACCTGCACATGGCAGCCGTTCCTCACCGCGAACTCATGTGAATTGGGATCACGCGCGGCGAGCCACATCGGCGGATTGGGCTGCTGGATCGGGCGCGGCACCGGCGTGGTCGACGGCCACGACCAGAACTCGCCCTGATGCGCATAGTCGCCCTTGAACAGGTTCCGCAATGCCGGCACGAGTTCACGCATCCGGGCGCCCGCGCCGAACGCGTCGAGGCCTGGCAGCAAGCGTTCGTATTCGAAGGAATACGCACCGCGCGCAATGCCGAGGTCGAGACGCCCATTGCTCGCGACATCGACCATACCGGCTTCGCCCGCGAGGCGGATCGGATGCCAGAACGGTGCGATCACCGTGCCGGTACCGAGGCGAATGCGTTCGGTGCGTGCCGCGAGGTACGAAAGGTTGATGAAGGGGTTCGGCGCGATCGTGAATTCCATCGCGTGGTGCTCGCCGACCCACGCGGTTTCGAAGCCGCCCTTTTCCGCGATCAGGACGAGATCGGTGAGTTCGTCGAAGAGTTGCCGATGCGACGTATGCGCGTCGTAACGCTCCATATGGAGAAACAGCGAGAATTTCATGATCGACCTATGTGCAGTGAAACAGTCCGTCTTGCTGCGGGCGCGATGAACCCGAGCGCCCGCTTCGTATCGACCGCTTGAACGTTGCGGCTGGTATTACGGTATTCCATCGAATGTCGCAAATCAAGCGTTTCAATATTATGGTATTCCATAATATTAGATGCGCACGTGGGTGGTTTCAGGGAGGCGTTGCGCGGCGCGGGTGGCGCGGGAGAGCCCGTCCTGGAAAGAACAGGAGGGTGAAGCGGCTGTCGTGACAGGCGCGGTGGATGAATAAACTGAGGGATGGCGGGCCGCTGACCTACGAGCGTTCCAGATAACCGAAGACCGCTCGGATCACCCGGCTTTCCAGTTCGCCGATGTCCGTTTCACCGCGCTCTCCTGCGGAGTCGGTCAATCCGCGGGTGATCGCCAAAATGTCGTAGGCCAGGACAGCAACGTCCTCAGCCAAATGCTCCGGCCGCTTCTTCAGCACTTCGACAATGACTGCCTGAATGGTGCTGCCAACGCGCACCGCATGCGCCGGAAACGGTAACCGGGTCTCCTCGAAATCGAGCAGCCGTGCGAGTTTCGGACGGGTAAGTTGATGCGCTGTCGCCGCGCGGATCATTGACCTTAGCGCGTCTGCCCAGTCATCCATGCGAGCCGCCTTCACCACGGCGTCCAGCAAGACTGCCGACTCCTGCTCGATCAACGCGATGGTGATCGCGTCCTTACCGGGGTAGTACTGGTAAAGCGAGCCGATACTCACGCCTGCTCGCTCAGCAATCGAATTGGTGGTGTAACCCTCGAAGCCGTGCTGTTCGAGAATGTGAGCCGCCGCTTCGAGAATGACGCCCACGGTTCGGCTCGAACGTGGCTGAGCCGGTTGTTTTCTGGGGTTGAGGCGGGTAGCGGAGCGCGTTGGCGTCATGTCCGGAATGCGAGTAGCCGATGTGAGCTGGTGCTCGTATTATCTATCAAACGTTTCGAAAAATGTTTTGACCGATTCCTTTGCGGGTTGAAAACCTGCCCTTGACCAACGACCTCATCTCATGACAATTAGCGATCCTTATGTTTGTTCCGCCTTGATCCGTGGCATCACCGATCAGTTAGCAGCGTCGGCCGCGCCGTCCAAGCCGGACGAGACGGTCAATCGGCTCATACACCGTGTCAATCAAGCAAGCACATGGGCCAAAACCATGATGCGATCGGCACTGAGCCAGCATTACCCGGGCATTGGATGGTCCGGTTCGGAGGCGCAGCCGGATAAACCCGATGAAGCTGGTGCTAGCCCCTACTGGGTCTATGACCCGATTGACGGCGCATATCACTATGTTCAGGGACTGCCGCTATGGTCCGGTTCGCTGGCTTTGATCAGCGAAGGTCGTCCGGTCTTTTCGATTGTCTACGAACCATTGCTGCATGAGCTTTTTGTCGCGACTCAATCCGGCGGTGCGACGCTTAACGGTGTGTCATTGCGGGTATCGGAAAAGTCGGATTTGCGCGCCTCGGTTGTTGCCACCGCGTTACCTCCGTTTGGATACGGCGACGAGGGCGAACATCGTCGATCGGTTGCCTTGCTTGGCGCAATGTCCCGGCGTGTGTTTGTAGTGCGGCAGATGGCTTCCGCGTCGCTGCAGTTGGCTTATGTGGCTGCGGGACGGCTGGATGCTTATTGGGAAACCGGCAATGATTTATACGACTGGATTGCCGGCGCATTGCTGGTCCGGGAAGCCGGAGGCCAGGTCACTGACCTTGCCGGTGCGCCGCTAGGTTCGAATGGGAATGGCATTGCTGCGGCGCCAACGGGGCTTGCGGTTGCGTTGCGCGAGGGGATGACGGACTAGCACACCGGCAGGTTGTCGATGTTATTGGGCCTTCGTCGCAATGGCGTAGTTAAGTGAGATTCTTTCGCAGCCTGCGCATTCGAATGGGTTATCCGAATGCGCAGGCCCGACATATCCGCAACTATGCGCTGAAAAACTCGACAGCAAATTTGATGAGTTCCGCCTGACCTTCAATATCCAGTTTCCGCTTGATGGACATCCTGTGTGTCTCCACCGTCCGAATTGAAAGTTCGTGCAAAACTGCAATTTGCTTGTTCGACAAACCGTCCGCTATATCTCGAAGCAGCTCTTGCTCGCGAGGCGTCAGTTTTTTCGTCTGCAGGTAGCGAACGGAGTCGGGTGCGAGGCTTTTTTTCGGCAGTGCGGCGGTTTGCTTGAGGTGATCGTTGAAGTAGCTGCCACCACCCAGAATGGTGTAAATAGCCGCGATGATTTCCGTGGCAGGCGCATCTTTCAGGACGTACCCGCTCGCGCCTGCCGCCCGGGCCTCGGCCATGTATTCCGCATTGTTGTGCATCGATAAAACGAGAACATGCATCTCCGGTCGACGCACCCGTATTTCCCGCGTGAGCGCAACTCCGCTGCCGCCTTTCATACTCAGGTCGGTCAAGACCAGATGCGGTCGAAGACGCTCCATCACGCTTAGCGCTTCGGGCATATTGCTCGCCTCGCCCACCACCCGAAAACCTTCGATTGCATCCAGACGCAACCTCAAGCCGTCGCGCACAAGCTGATGATCGTCTACTAACAAAATGTCGATGGTGCCTGTCATGTCCTGGCGCGGCCCGATGCAAATGAAGGAAGGTCGACGGGAATGACCGCTTTCAACTCGGTTCCTCCCTGTCGCGATTGAATCACGAATACGCCGTTAAGCGACTCCACACGCTCGCGCATATTGCGCAGTCCGATTCCTCGCCGGGGATCGGACTGTACTGCGTCATAACCAAAACCGACGCCGTCATCAATGATAGTCAGGATCACCTGGCCCTGCGCGCAGGCCAGCGTCATGCGTGCGCTGGATGCATGCGCATGACGCTGGATATTCGTCAGCGCTTCCTGCGCCACGCGAAACAGCGCGGTATTCACCGCGTCGGGCAAGGGATGCGCATCGCTTGACGCAGCATCAACGGCAATGTTCGTGTGAGGCGTCTCGCCCATTTCGTTGAACTCGAGTGCCAGTTGCCTAAGCGCGGCGCCCAGGCCGAGATCGTCCAGCATTGCCGGGCGCAGATCGTGAGAGATCTGCCTGATTTCGGCCAACGTTCGATTAGTTTGCGCCAGCGCTTTTTGTATGGGTGGCCCGCTTGCGTCGTTTCGATCGGAGTTCGACGGCTTGAATGCAAGCGCCGATTCCAGCAACAACTTGATCGACACCAGCATCTGACTAATGCCGTCGTGGAGCTCACGTGAGAGGCGGCCTCTTTCCGCCTCCTGTGATTCCACCACTTGGCGAGCCATGATTTTCAGTTGTGCGTCCGAGCTACGGTGGTCGGTCACGTTCAATGCAATGCCGCACGCGCCAATGAACCCCATGCCAAGTGCACCTATTAGCCCGATCAGGAAGAGGGTATGACGAATATTGGACGACGCCTGCCGCCCGGTTTGCAGGAGCGCCATGTTGACGTCGTCCAGGTAGATGCCGGTACCGACCATCCATCCCCACCGTTCGAAAGTCACGACATAACCCAGCTTGGGTTCGAGCTTATGAGTCGATGGGCGCTCCCACAAATATTCCACGAAACCGCCGCCGTTCCTCGCCTGTTTCAATAGGGACTGAATAGTAAGCGCGCCGTTAGGATCGTGCATGGACCATAGATTGGTCCCGACGAGCCCTGACAACCTGGGGTGCATCAGCAGATTGCCTTGCAGGTCATAGACGAAGAAATAGCCGTCGTTACCGAACTCCAGTTTGGACAATACCGCCAGTACCTGAGCGCGCGTGTCAGGATCGTCACGGCCGGAGTTGTACAACGGCGCGACCGCGCTTTCGGCTAGCGCGACGTAATTCTTGAGTTCGACTTCCTTGCTGCTGCGGTAAGCGGCCGCAATGGCGCTCTGCTCCGAACTCGACAAGGCGCTTGCTTGCAAGGACACCGCGATGGCGATCGTAGCCATTGCTCCGATGAACGGCAGAAGAGCGAGCAGCAACCACTTACGTCTCATGCCGTGCAAAGAGAGTCGCATCCAAAAGATTCCGCGTAGAAGTTAGACTGCCGGGCGAACGGTGCCGCCCAATACGGATTGTGCCATCGAGACAGCCAGGCGTTCTCAAGCGACTCTGGGTCTGCGTAGTAATACGTAGGGTGATTCCGCGCTTGACGATTGAACGATACGCTCTGCGCAAGCCTTGCCTGTCCCCGTTCGATCACGCCGCGCCCCTCTACGTATTACTACGGAAGGCGGCTCAGGAAATTCCACCAATACTCCGGCTCCAGTTCCAAAAGAAACTGAATCCAGGAGATTGATGTGAGCTCAGAAAGCATTCCCAGCGGAAAACGCACAGCGGGCACGCTGTTGCTGTTGATTCCCTACGTGGCCTTATTGTGGCTGCCCTTTTATAACGAAGCACACCCCTCATTGATGGGTTTCCCGTTTTTCTATTGGTACCAGTTGTTGTGGGTGCCGTTGACGTCGTTGATTTTATACGTGGTTTACAGGTGGGTCCGATAATGCCGACGACATTCAACTGGACCTCCGGTCTCGTATTCATTGGATTTTTTGCGCTGGTCACGGTGCTCGGATTTTTCGCGGCGCGCTGGAAGGCGGGCGACCTCACCCAATTGCACGAATGGGGTCTGGGCGGGCGGCAGTTCGGCCCCGTCATTTCGTGGTTCCTGGTGGGCGGCGATTTCTATACCGCCTATACAGTGATCGCCGTGCCCGCGCTGGTCTATGCGGTTGGCGCTTATGGATTTTTCGCGCTGCCTTACACCATCATCGTCTATCCGTTCGTCTTTGCAGTGATGCCAAAGTTGTGGTCGGCCTGTCAGAAGAACAATCACATCACAGCGGCTGACTTCGTGCAGGGCATCTACGGCGGCCGCTGGTTTGCAGCGGCCATCGCCCTGACGGGGATCATTGCAACCATGCCTTATATCGCGCTGCAACTCGTCGGCATGCAGGTGGTGATCAAGAGCCTGGGGGTGACCGGCGAGCTGCCGCTGGTCGTCGCTTTCGTGATTCTCGCCGTGTACACCTATGCGAGCGGCTTGCGCGCGCCGGCCATGATCGCCTTTGTCAAAGACATCATGATCTATATCGTGGTGATCGCGGCAATCTGGCTCATTCCCAGCAAGCTCGGCGGCTATGCGTCGGTATTCGACGCGGCAGATCACTTCTTCACCGCGAAAGGCGGTTCGACGGGCATCACGCTCAAGGCTAGCCAGTTCACGGCCTATGCGTCGCTGGCATTCGGGTCGGCGATGGCGGCCTTTATGTATCCGCATACGCTGACGGGCGTGCTAAGTTCGAAAAGCGCGAAGACGATCAAGCAAAATGCGATCGCCCTGCCCGCTTACACGCTGCTGCTGGGCCTGATTGCACTCCTCGGCTACATGGCGATTGCGGCAGGCGTGAAAGTGACGTCGGCGACCGATGTGGTGCCCGCGCTGTTCCTCAAATTGTTCCCGTCGTGGTTTGTCGGCTTCGCAGCCGCTGCGATTGCGATCAGCGCGCTGGTGCCCGCCGCCATCATGTCGATTGGTTCGGCCAATCTGTTCACGCGCAATTTGTGGAAGCCGCTGATCCAACCCAATATCACGCCGTCGCAGGAAGCGACCAATGCGAAAGTGGTATCGCTGGCCGTGAAGTTGGGCGCGCTGGTATTCATCATTTTCCTGCCAACGCAGTTCGCAATCGATCTGCAATTGCTTGGCGGCGTCTGGATCTTGCAGACGTTTCCCGCCGTCGTGTTTTCACTCTATACGCGCTGGCTCAAGCTGCCTGCGCTGTTTATCGGGTGGCTGGCGGGTATTGGACTTGGGACCACGCTGGCGTTCATGCAAGGCATCAAGCCCATTTACGCGGTTCATCTGGGTAACGCAACGTATCCGGTTTATATCGGCGTGCTCGCGCTGGGAGTCAATATTGTCTTGACCCTCGTACTGTCGGCTGTGTTACCCGCGAGGAGCACATCTATAAGCCGGTCTCCGATCTAGAACAGGGTATCGATTACGGTGTGGTCATAATCGACCATCGGGACTCTGAATCCGACCACTGGCGTTTGCGGAAACCAATGTGTTACCGCAAACGCCACCCCTGCCCCTGCTGCGCACGAAACATCTCAAAGCCATTGGCTTTCTCAAGCGTGATACGCCGGTCGATCACATCGCTCGATATCGTGTTGAAATCGAACAAGCCATAGTGATGCGCGATCATCGCGCGGGCGCCACCGTTGCGCGCCAAGGTCACCGCTTCGTCAAGCGTGAAGTTGCCCGGAACGCCATTGCCGCTGCGCTGGGCATCGCGTCCATTGACCGGCAACAACGCAACGTGCGGGGCATGCACCGCGACTGCTTCCTCAAGGCCCGGATACGGAATGCAATCGCCTGAGTGATACAAACGGACGCCCCCGGCATCGATGACATAACCGAGCCACGGATAATTACCGTTCGCGTCCCGGTCCAGCGTCTCGTGCGCGGATGCTATAGGCGAGACGAAACAACCGTCCAGAATCTCCGTGCGCTCGCCCGGATTCACCGCAATCAGGCGATCGATGCCGGCTTCGCATCGTTTGACAGCTTCATCGACCACGGCCGCGGGCACGACGAAGCGGGCCTTTGGAAATCTTCTCGCTAGCGGCTGCAACGTCCCCGGGTCCATGTGATCCGTGTGCCGGTGCGTGCACAGCACGACATCCAGCCTGTCCAGTTCATCGGGCAGGATGGGCGCAGCCATCATCCTCGCATGCGGAAATTTCGTGCCTTGGTATTTCTGCGCCAGCGAATTGGACAGGTAGGGATCGATCAACATCCTGAACCGGTTGAACTCGATCACAAAACCCGCTTGACCTAACCAGTACAGCGTCACTTCACCAGATCGAGGGCTGGAGCGTGGATCGAGAAGCCGGTCGCGCAATGACGTATGGAACGTTTCAGCGCGAAGGCTTGGCGACGTCGACGCATCACCAACAGACATAACCGCCGTCGGCCAGGACGATCGATCCGGTCATCAGGCTTGCAGCATCGCTGGCGAGAAACAGAATGACCGCTGCCACTTCATCAACGCGTCCCATCCGGTTCATCGGCGTACCGCCAACCCAGTGCTGCAATTTCTCCTTGTCCTGGTAGACATAGGTGTTCATCTCAGTGTCGATATACGTCGGCGCGACGGCATTCACGCGCACACCCCGCGCGCCCCACTCCGCTGCCAGTGACTTCGTCAGATGATGAACCGCCGCCTTCGACGCGTTGTAGTTCACCTGCTCCTGCGGCCGGTTGACGATAAACCCCGACATGGAACCCACGTTCACGATGCTCCCCGCACCGCGCTCGAGCATACCTTTGCCGAACGCGCGGCAAGCCCAGAACACGCCATTGAGGTTGACGTCGATGACCTTGTTCCAGATCTCGTCGGTCATGGTTTCAGCCGGATGATTCGAGATCGCGATACCCGCGTTGTTGACCAGCACGTCCACGCGGCCGTGGCGCGCGACAACGGCGTCGTTGACGCGCTGGGCAGCGCCGGGGTCGGTGACATCGAAGCGCTCGGTTTCCACACGCAAGCCTTTCGATGCCAGCGTTTCGGCTGCCTTGGCAAGCAAGTCAGCGTTCATGTCCGTCAGGACAACCAGCGCGCCGGCTTCGGCCAGCGCCTCGACGGTGGCGAGACCAATGCCTCGCGCCGCGCCGGTGACAACGGCGATCTTGCCGGTCAGCTTGAACTTGTCGAGATACATGCAGGGATCCTTAAATGGGTTGAGCGGGCGCCGGCTTGCCGGCTTGCGCCGCGATCCGGCTGATCTCGTCGAACGCGGGGCCGCGCACCGGAATGTCGACATGAAAGACTTCGGCGATCACGCGGGTCCAGCCATAGATGAAGTAGGTCCAGCCGTCCTCAATCTGAAGCGCGCGCGTGGTTTCCTGAGCCCGTGCCTGATCAAGGAAAACCAGGTTGCCGCGATAGTTGAGATCCCAGACGACCGCGCGTTCCGGAAATACGGCCGCGTCGCTCAACGGCGAACCCGGCGCATCCTTACCGAGTCCGGTGGCGTTGATCACCAACGCACCCGGCGACAAACGCTGCAAGACGGCGTCGTTATCTTCGGCCTTCGGCGCAACGACATACTCGCATGGAACATCGAATTTCAGCTCGCGATGAATACGTTCGATTTCCTCCAGCCTGCCAGCCGATCGATTCGACACAATGACCTTCGACGGCCGGTTCGCGCCACGCTCCTTTTGCATCAGATGCCAGGTCAGCGCGATGGTCGACCCGCCCGCGCCCATCGAAAAAACTTCCGCGCCGGTGGTGGCGAAGTGATCCTTGTGGAGGAAACCATCGAGTGCAAAACCCGACGTGATCGGATCCTTCGCATGACAGATGAATTTTCCATCCTGCTTGGAGAGGCAACTCGTTTCGCCCATGATCCGCGCGGTCGGATCGATGACATCGAAAATGGCCTGACAGGCCGCGTACAAATCGATCTTGTGCGTGGTGACCAATGCGCCGAGCGACAGCGGATCATGCTTGAGGAATTGGACCGCCTCCCGGTACGCTTCGGGCGAAGCGTGCGGCTGGAAATCGATGCCCTTCATTGCCACGTCGCCCAGGCCGAGATGTTTCGCCCATTCGGGGAACACGCGCATGATCGAACTCTGTGCGGTGGTCACGCCGATGAAATAGAACGTGGGCCGCACGGCGGATTGATAGGCGCTCATCTCGACACTCCTTCTCGGGCCATGACGCCACGCGCCAGCAGAGCGTCGACTTCCTGCTCCGTGCGCGGCTTGTAATGCGGGTTAGGTACGCTGCGCCATGCGCCCGCACCGTCATCGACTATACGCAACTTCATGCCGTTCGACTGCTCGATGATCGCGTAGTCCTGACCCGAATCCGCCGGATAACAGAACAGCATCACGAAGTCCTCCTGCCCAAGATTCACTGACCGGTGAATCCACCGCGGCGGCACATAACATGCCGTGTTCGCCCTGACCTCGACCACACGCGTATCGCCTGTGGGCGACTCCATCACCATCACACCGAAACCCTTGAGCCCGAAGTACAACTCGGGCCGGTCGATTGCCGCATGAATGTGGCCCCGCGTCATGAAGAACTCATCGCCGACCTTGCCGGGACTCATGCGGGTCACGCCGGTGATCAGGTCGCCCGGGTTGCTGTTGGGCCGGTGGTCGGTGACCTCATACACCACCTCATCGCCGCGAGCGGCTGCGAGTGCGTCGAACGCGGCGGGATCGGCATACAGCCCGTCCAGGTCGCGCAGGAACTTCTGATAACGCGAGCCGGTGCCGGTCATCAAGCCGGTCTGCAAGTCGACATCGAAGGAACGCGGTTCAGGCCATTGCATCGGGTCCATCTCCTTGAAAGTGCGAGTCGCTTCGCCTTGATGAACCTCGGTGAGTGTTATCGCAGGCTAAACGTTAGTTTTAATAATGATATCTTTAACAAAATTTCGAAACATGGGGGTTTTCCCCGAAGCCTTAGCTCTTTATTTCTAGATAATGATAGCTATACTATCGTTCATGATGTGCAGACACAACGTTATCCCTGCTAACGTTGTGTCATACGCAAAGTCGTACGCAAGGCAAGACGGCCTTCAAGAGCGCTGCGCGCCAACCCCGCTGGAGAGATTTGATGCACGAACAACCGTCCCCTGAGCGCAGCCCTTCGCAGTGCGTCGTGAACGCGCTGCGCGAGGCACTCGGAGCCGATGTGGTCAGCCTGCCGCACGAGTTCACCGGAAGGAAGAATTCGGACTCGAGCCGCATGCCGTGCGAGGAGCCGCTGGCGCTGATCCGGCCGCGCAATACGGAACACGTTGCCACTGCGCTGCGGATCTGCCATGAGCACCGGCAACCGGTGGTCACGCAAGGTGGCTTGACGGGGCTCGCAGGGGGCGCGACTTTCCTCGGCGCAGAAGTGGCGTTGAGCCTGGAACTGATGAACGGCATTGAAAGTATCGACTCCGTCAGCGCGTCCATGACCGTGCTGTCCGGCACGCCGTTGCAAATCGTCCAGGAAGCCGCCGACGCTGCGGGCTTCATGTTTCCGCTGGATCTCGGCGCACGCGGAAGCTGCACGATCGGTGGCAATCTCGCGACCAACGCGGGGGGAAACCGCGTGATCAAGTACGGGATGATGCGCGACCAGGTGCTCGATATCGAAGCCGTGCTGGCAGATGGCAGCATCGTCGGCGGCTTGCGCAAGATGATCAAGAACAACACGGGGTACGACCTGCGCAACCTGTTGATCGGCAGCGAAGGAACGCTGGCCGTCATCACGCGCGCCGTGCTGCGCTTGCGGCCCAAACCCCGCGCGGTATCAACGGCATGGTGCGGCCTGCCGAACTACGACGCCGTGACCACATTGTTGCGACGCGCCCAGGAAAGCCTGCCGGCGGGGGTGTCCGCATTCGAAGTCATGTGGCCCGGTTATTACGATTTCGTGCTGTCGCGCTTGCCCGAACTACGCGCGCCGCTTGAAGGAAAACATGCGTTCTACGTGCTGCTGGAAAGCAGCGGCGCCGATCCCGCACGTCAGGCCGACGCCTTCGAAGACTTCCTCTCCGGCATGCTCGAAGAAGGACTGATCAGCGATGCCGCGCTCGCCTCGTCGGAGTCGGATGCCGCCGCGTTCTGGGCCATTCGCGACGCGCCCGGTGAATATCAACGGCTGATTCCCGGCCGCGTCTCCTTCGACGTCAGCTTCTCGATCGCCGACGTAGGCGTTGCCGCTCACCGATGCGAACAGCAGCTTCGCGAACACTGGCCCAACGCGACCATCCTGATCTACGGACATCTCGGCGACGGCAATCTGCATATCGTCGTTCAGGAACCCGATTGGCCGCAGGACACGGCGCCCAAGGTCCAGGCGGTGGTGTACGGCGTGACCGGAGAGATGGGTGGCTCTGTATCGGCGGAACACGGCATTGGCACGAAGAAGCTGAAGGTGCTCGCGTTGTCGCGTACCCCCGCCGAACTTGCCGCCATGCGTGCCATCAAGGCCGCGCTCGATCCGCTAAACATTCTCAATCCCGGAAAGTTGTTGCCGCACTGATTCAACAGTTTTTATGTTTTTTAAAACCGCCAAACCCTAACAAAAGGAGGAGACATGACGCGGTTCGTGAAGCAGGTGATGTGTGGTGTAGCGCTGGCAGTGGCAAGCGTAGTTGCAACGGCCCCGGCGTTTGCTGCCGACAAGATGAAAGTCGGCATTTCCATGAAGGTGCTCAACGCGCCTTACTTCTCGGCTGCCATGGAGTCAGCCAAAGCGCGTGCTACGGAAAACGGTGCCGACGTCATTACGGCCGACGCCCAGGGCAAGATGGGCAAGCAGATCTCGGACGTGGAAGACATGTTGACCCGTGGCATCAAGGTGCTGATCATCGACCCGGCCGATCCCAAAGGTCTCGTCAATGCGGTGAACACAGCCACTGCCGCCGGCGTGAAAGTGGTCGTGATCGACAGTACGCTCGACCCCAAGGCTAACTACCTGACGCTCGTGCAATCGTCGAATCGCGAGAACGGTGCGCTGGTCGGCTCATGGGTCGTCGACACCATGGGCGACAAGCCGCTGAAGATCGCGCTGATCTCCGGCGAGAAAGGCAATCCGGTCGGCAAGGAACGTCGTGACGGCGTGATGGAAGGGATCATCGAAGCGCAACTCGCCAAGACCGGCAAGGTCAACA